>Ga0180007_10003580_pt1 | contig 17188 bp, 7 predicted proteins | sample MM_PC_MetaG_FD_121122 | JGI IMG/M metagenome (GOLD analysis project Ga0180007, IMG submission 121122) | Groundwater microbial communities from the Aspo Hard Rock Laboratory (HRL) deep subsurface site, Sweden - MM_PC_MetaG | ecosystem: Environmental > Aquatic > Deep subsurface > Groundwater... | reverse complement strand
TTGAAGGGGTATCAACTTATTGGCGAGTTTCTTCAATGGCGACCTGCTCAGGATGTGGATCAGGGAGAATCACTCATGCCGTATACATCGGATAATCCTTACTTCCGCACTCTGTACCAGACAGTGGCAACACTTTTGGCAAACAGTAAACGGACACTCTTCGAGCTGGAGGCTCGGGAACACACAGCCCAGGTGAACCCGGCACAACGGGAGGAGCGCGAGGACCGTTTCAGGAAAGCAACGCTTCGGACCATGTTCTGTTCACCAACCATGGAACTCGGTGTCGATATTGCAACATTGAACACTGTCTACATGCGGAACATCCCACCGACTCCCGCTAATTACGCACAGCGAAGCGGCCGCGCAGGCCGTTCCGGACAACCTGCTCTGGTACTGACATATTGCGCGGCCTTAAGCCCCCATGACCAGTATTTTTTCCAGGACCCTGTTAAAATGGTACATGGCCATGTCAGCCCGCCAACCCTTGACCTTGCCAATGAGGATTTAATTTCTAGTCATCTTCATGCCGTCTGGTTGAATGAAACCCGCAAAGCTTTGCCAAAAACGGTCAACAATATGTTGGATATGACCGAGGCCGCCACAATGCCGATATTGGCTGAATTCGATGAGCAGATGGAGAGGCCAGATGTCCAGAATAGAACCGCAGATAGAGGACTAAATCTGCTACGCATGCTTTACAAAGAGCTTACTGCTGCCCGAGGCATCTGGCTCAGTACAAATGGTTCTCTAGAAGAATCGGTTATTGCCTGGCTTGAAAAACGTGTAACCGGCGCCTTTAATCAATTCAATCGGGCGCTAGATCGTTGGAGAGATCTCTACGCCGCCACCCAAAAGCAGCTTCAAGCTGCCCATGAAATCAACAGCAATCCTACAGCCAGCGAACGAGAACGTAAGGCTGCCGCTAAAAGATACGGTGAAGCACGCACCCAACTTGATCTTTTGCTCAACGCCGGATCTGCGTTTAATTCTGATTTTTCCACCTACCGTTACCTGGCCAGTCAGGGTTTTTTGCCTGGGTATAATTTCCCTCGGTTACCACTGCTTGCCTATATGCCAGCACGGCGCGGCAAAATAGGCCGTGACAGTTTCCTTGCCCGTCCCCGTTTTCTTGCCATTGCCGAATTCGGCCCCTTGAGTCTTATTTATCATGAAGGTAGCCAATACCGGGTAAAAAAGGTCATTCTCGGCGTCCGGGGAGAACAATCCGTTAATCAGGCAGGCTTATCCACCGAAGAAGCAAGGCTCTGCCCTAATTGCGGATATGGGCATTTTCACCGTCAACTAGATCACGAACTCTGCCAGGCATGTAATACGGAGATTGAAGGCGGATTGCGTATCGATAACCTCTACCGCGTTGAAAATGTCAGTACCCAGCGGGCCTTCAGGATTACCAGTGATGAGGAAGAAAGAACACGCCAGGGTTACGAAATGCACACCACAATTCAATTTGCCGAAACCGACAATCAATTAAGAGTGCTTTCCGCCGAGGTTGCTGTTCAAGACACCCCATTGCTTACCCTCAAATATGCACCGGCTGCGACTGTCTGGCGCATTAATCTTGGTTGGCGCCGGCGCAAAGAAAAATCAATTTACGGCTTTAATATAGATACCACTACAGGATTCTGGAGTAAAGATGAACAGGCACCGGTGGATCAGAATGACGCGGCGGAAAAAGAAGAGCGCTTCATTCAGCGTATATCCCCGTATGTGGAAGACCGCCGCAATGTACTAATTTTGCAACCGGCAAGTTTTCTTGAAGAAGAAGTCATTGCTACTCTACAGGCTGCGTTGAAGAGAGGTATTGAAGAAGAGTTTCAGATCGAGGAATCCGAACTCATGTCAGAGCCTCTTCCTGATAGGGACCGGCGCAACGCTATTTTGTTTTATGAAGCTGCTGAAGGAGGTGCCGGTGTCCTCACCAGGCTGGTTTCCGATAATACATCATTGGCAAGGGTTGCGGACCGAGCCTTGCGTATCTGCCATTACGAGCCAACCGGCACATGGCAGGACTCCCATGTGGAGACAAGCAACACCAAAGATGAATGCGAGGCGGGCTGCTATCGTTGCCTGCTCAGTTATTACAATCAGCCAGATCATGAACTCCTTGACCGCCGGAATCAAGAAGTATTCTCCATCCTTACTTCTCTGACAGGAGCTACTGTGTCAACTGCAACAGGGGGACGCAGCCACAGTGAACAGGCAGAGCACTTAACCCGTCTCTCAAACAGCAGTCTGGAAAAGGAGTGGCTTGAGTATTTGAAAGAGAAAAGCTACAGGCTGCCGGACGAAGCGCAACTTATCCTTGAAAAGTTCAACACCCGTCCCGACTACTTGTATCGTAGGCAACAGGCAGTAATTTATATAGATGGTCCCCATCATGAAAACACAGGTCAGCAGAAAATTGACGTAGAGCTGACAAAAAAACTTACAGATGCCGGATTGGAAGTGATCCGTTTTCCCAAGGAGAAAAGCTCCTGGTCAGCCATTTTCTCAAAATATCCTGAAGTCTTTGGAGCTGCAAAAGCATGAGTCTTACATCTTTTCAACCAGGAAGCATTGTCAGTGCCCGTGGCAGGGAGTGGGTCGTTCTGCCACAAAGCGAAGGTGACATCCTTCATCTACGCCCCATAGGCAGTGGAGAAGATACTCGCACCGTACTATTTGCCCCACTGGAAAAACAGCCTGTGCTTCAGGCCACCTTTCCCATGCCGACAACCGAACAGGCCGGAATTCAAGCTGCAGGGCTTCTCCTTCGAGATGCCTTGATGCTAAAGCTCAGAAACGGTGCTGGCCCTTTCAGATCATTTGGTAATATCGCCATCGAACCCAGGGCATACCAACTCGTGCCTCTGATGATGGCCTTGAAACTGGAAACTCTGCGGCTGTTGATCGCCGATGATGTTGGCATTGGCAAAACTATTGAGGCAGGGCTCATTGTCCGTGAATTGATTGATCGAGGTGAGATAGACCATTTTACTGTGCTTTGTCCTCCACATCTTTGCGAACAGTGGCAGAAAGAACTCCAGGATCGTTTTCATATCGAGGCCGAGATTGTCAGGACAAGCAGTGCGGCCCGATTGGAGCGTGGAATCCCTGCCGGAAGTTCAATTTTTAGCGAATATCCCTTTACTATCGTCAGCCTTGATTACATCAAAAATAAAAATCGTCGGGACGCCTTTGCCGAACAGTGCCCTAGTATGGTTATCGTGGATGAGGCCCATACTTGCTCTCGTTCTGGTCATGGCCGGCAACTCCGTTTCGAGCTGCTTCGGGATCTAGCAAAAGACAAAGAGCGGCATCTTATTCTCCTTACCGCAACTCCTCACAGCGGTGACGAAGAGGCCTTCTATAATCTACTCAGCCTGTTAAAAACCGAATTTACAGGTCTGAAAGATATCGCCAACGCTGAGCACCCACTACGCAAGCAATTGGCTGACCATTTCGTCCAGCGGCGCCGTCAGGATATTAAGGAGTGGCAGGAGGGCAACCTCTTTCCGGACCGGTTCACGGCTGAATCTACCTACAAACTCAGCGGAGCCTGGGGTGATCTGTTTCAGGAAGTCCTCGATTATGCTCGTGAACTTGTTGAAAGAGAAGAAGAAGGCAGCCTGCGGCAACGCATGAATTGGTGGGCGGCACTTGCCCTTCTCCGTTGTATATCATCCTCACCCCAGGCGGCTATCCGGGCGCTTAAGACCCGGCTTGACAATACCATTACTGCTGATGCACATCAGGACGAAGCGGCGGCGATTCAGGAGCTTGAAGAAAAGGGTGCGTCCAGTGTGCTCGATGGCTCTGACGACCTAGGGTTGAGCAGTGATGATGTCGAGCCTGGTGCTGCACTGGTTGAAGATGTGCTCCGCCTGGAAAAAATGATAGAACAGGCCAGAAACCTAAGAAGCAGTGCTGATCCCAAACTGAAAAAGCTCATTGTCGATCTCACCCAGATCCTTGCAGAACAATATTCTCCGGTCATCTTCTGCCGATATATCGCAACTGCCGAATATCTGGGGGAGGAATTGACCCGCAAATTCAAAGACCATGAGGTTATCACTATCACCGGGGAACTGACCCCGGCTGAGCGGGAAGCAAAGATTCTTGACCTCAGAGATAGCGACAAACCACCTCTTTTAGTTGCCACGGATTGTCTTTCTGAAGGGATCAATCTTCAGGAACATTTTACAGCTGTTGTTCACTATGATTTGAGCTGGAACCCCACCCGCCATGAGCAAAGAGAAGGACGCGTCGACCGCTTCGGTCAGAAGGCCGGTACAGTAAAGGCCTTGATGCTTTACGGCGAAGATAATCCCATCGATGGTGCTGTACTTCAGGTCATTTTGCGTAAGGCTGAGCGAATCCGAAAAACCCTGGGGGTCAGTGTCCCCATGCCGGAAGACAATAACCGGATAACCCAGGCAATAATGAACACGGTTCTCCTGCACAAAAGGGGTGCGAGACAGGCCAAACAGCTCTCGATTTTTGATGTTGGCGGCGATTCGCTTGGTTCACTTGACAAAGAACTCGATGCAAAATGGGAATCAGCTCGGGAAAAAGCCAAAACCAATCGAACAATCTTTGCCCAGAATCGTCTAAAGCCGGAACAGGTCATGCCGGAATGGGAAAAGGCCTTTGCTGTCCTTGGAACCGAAGATGACGTTGAGCGGTTTGTGCTTCGTGCTTGTGATCGGCTGGGTGCACCACTGGAAAAACTCAAAAAAGGCGGTTATCGCGCCCCGATGAAGCATCTTCCTTGGGAAGTTAAGGAGCGCCTGGAGGCAAGCGGGCTGCTCCAGTTGCAGAAAATTGATTTCAGGTATCCCGTGTCCTCACTCGGAGCGGAATTCATTCACCGGACCCATCCCTTGGTCAGTCACCTGGCAAACTTTGTGGCGGAACAGGCCATGAGTAGCGAGGACAAAGATCTAGTTGCTCGTGCCGGTGCAATTTTTACCAGTGATGTAACTTCCAAGACCACGGTTTTATTATTGCGCCTGCGAAATCGACTGATTATTCGCCGGGCTAAACAAAGCAGGGAAATGTTGGCAGAAGAGGCTCTGGCGCTTGCCATCGAAGGCTCAACCAGTGTCAGAGTGCTGCCAAAGGAAGAGGCGCTTGCCCTTATGCAGGCAAAGGTATCTAAAAATATGGATATCGAGCGTCGCACCCGAGAGCTGGAAACAGCTCTGGATAATTTGGCAGGCTTTCAGAAAAACTTTGAAGATCTAGCCAGCCAGCGATCTCAGGAACTGCTTGCTGATCATCGTCGTGTCCGTGATGCAGCGGATGCTCGTGGCGAGTATCAGGTTCATCCTCAACTTCCGGTGGACATCATGGGCGTCTATGTCCTGGTGCCGGATGCCCCATTATTTTAAGGAGGATGACAGGTCATGCGCAAAAATAGAAACGATACCGGTCTTGAATCCATCCGTATAGAAGGTGGTCTGCTTTCATCTTCACTTCTGTCTCTTCTTCGTCATTACCAGTTGTCGGGCCAGACACCGGAGGAGTATGGCATTGAAAAAGGATTGAAATTAAATGACGAACTGAGTCGCTATTGGCGTATCGCTCAGGCTCGCTGGCAGCAGTTTTCAGATCTCAAAAATCGTGATGATCTTGATCGCAATGCAGTTGCAAAAGAAAATTGGCTCATTCCGCTTCTTACCCGTGTCCTTGACTTTCAAATAGAAGAGTCACGGCCGATTCCTATCGGAGAACGAACCTTCCCCATAACTCACACCGCCTTTAACGGTTCTGTCCCTTTTGTTATCACTGGGCCTGAGCACTCTCTTGATAAAGGTGACCTGCGATTTGGCGAGGAAGGCCGCAAGCGTTCCCCAGCCGGCCTGTTGCAAGAATACATCAATGCCAAAGATTCTTGCCTCTGGGCTATCGTCAGTAACGGCCTGACCTTGCGGCTACTGCGGGACAACCCGGCCATGACCAGGCCCGCCTATATAGAGATTGATCTTGAGCGTTTGTTTGAGGAAGAACTCTACGTTGACTTTACCGTGCTGTGGCTTCTCCTGCATGCAAGTCGCTTACAGCCGCGTGACAATAGACCGGAAAACTGCATACTCGAACAGTGGCGTAATCAGGGGCAAGTTGATGGTGAACGGGTGCTTGGAGAACTACGCCATGGTGTGACCAACGCCTTGCGTATCCTTGGGACCGGCTTTGTCGCTCATCCGAACAATCTGGAACTTCGAGAGGCTATAAAGAAAGAACAGTTGACCACGGATCAGTTTTTTCAGGAGCTGCTCCGTCTGATCTATCGCTTTCTTTTCCTGCTTACAACCGAAGATCGTGATATCTTGCTTGATCCAGCTGCTGACAGTGTATGCAAAAAGCTTTACAGGGAAGGGTACAGCATCTCAGTGCTGAGGGATCGTTCCCGTTTCCGCAGACATTATGACAATTATGGGGACGGCTGGCAGCAGCTCTGTATCACCTTTACCGGTTTTGCAACCGGTCAGCAACAATTGGCTCAACCAGCACTTGGGGGACTGTTCAGTGCTGATCAGTGTCCACAGTTGGAACAAGCGCAACTTGCCAATCGTTATCTTTACGATGCCTTGTTCAAACTCTGCTATTTTGAATCAAAAGGTGTTCTTACCCGGATTAACTATAAGGATATGGACACGGAGGAGTTGGGTTCAGTCTATGAATCACTGCTTGAGCTGATCCCACAACTCAATATCAATGGGAAATGGCACTTTGGTTTCCTGGGGGATGAGGCTGATGAAGAAAATGCTACCGGTCACGCCCGCAAACTTACTGGTTCCTACTACACCCCTGACTCCCTGGTTCAGGAATTGATCAAATCCGCTCTGGAGCCGGTCATTGAAGACCGGCTCGAAAAGGACAAGAGTCAACCGCGTGAGGCATTGCTTGGGATTTCTGTCTGTGACCCCGCCTGCGGTTCCGGTCATTTTCTTCTTGCCGCCGCCCGTCGTCTGGCTGCGGAGTTGGCACGAATTGAGGCGGGTAGTGACCAGCCAACAGAGGCCAACTATCGTCACGCCATGCGGGAAATAGTTAGCAACTGTATTTATGGTGTTGATATCAATACACTGGCAGTTGAGCTCTGTCGTACCGCCCTTTGGCTGGAAGCTATTGAACCGGGCAAGCCTCTTGGTTTTCTTGATGCTCATATCCAGGTGGGAAATTCTCTGGTAGGTGTGCTTGAGCCAAAAATTCTCCAACGTGGCATACCTGACGAAGCTTTTAAACCTCTAGCTGGTGATGACCGGCAAACAGCAAGAAATCTTCTTTCCAGAAACAGAGTTGATCCCCGGCAGAAGGAGCTCATTTATGGCCATATTTCGGAGTTGGCTGCCTGTGTCGGTGATTTTTCAGCTATGCCTGAAGAGAGCTTAGAGCAGGTCATGCAGAAACGAGACGCCTGGTTGGCCATGGTTCATGGAGAAGCATGTCAGGACGAGAAACTCCTTGCTGACCTTTACACTGCAGCCTTTTTCGCAATTAAAACACCAGAGAATGCCGCGAATATTCCAACTAATGTAGAATTGTCAGCTCCACGGCGTGGTGAAATTATTCGTTCCTCTATGAGGCGATCTATCGCTCGTCTTGCTGAGGAGCACCGGTTTTTTCATTGGCATCTGGCTTTTCCTTTGGTGTTTGAAAAAGGTGGTTTTGATGTGCTTCTTGGGAATCCTCCATGGGATGTTAATCAATTTTCTGAAGAAGAATATTTTTCGTCCCGTATACCAAGTATTGCTGTACTGAAAGGAGCAAAGCGTAAATCCGCTATTGACTCTCTTCAGCAATCAGACCGTAATGTGTGGCATAAATACCAAGTTGCAAAGCGAAATGTGGAAGCTGAAAATCAGTTTTTCAGGACTTCTGGTCGGTTTCAATTAACAGCCATTGGGAAATTAAATCTGTATGCTTTGTTTGCAGAATTTGCCAAGGTTGGAATTAATAAGAATGGAAGAGCAGGAGTTGTTATTCCAACTGGAATAGCTACAGATGATTCGACAAAGAAATATTTTGCTGATTTGGTGCTACAAGATCGACTGTATAGCTTGATTAGTTTTTATGAAGTAAGACAATGGTTTAAATCCACAGATGATAGAAAATCTTTTTGTTTATTAACTATAGCTAAAAGCAAAAAACCTCAATTTAATTTTGGAATAAAGCGAGTTGAAGATATTAATAATAGCGAAAAATGGTTTACGTTAACTTCCGATGACTTTCAGTTGATAAATCCGAACACTCTTACTTGCCCGACATTTCGTTCAAAATTTGACGCAGAACTTACAAAAAAAATATACCGATCTGCACCAGTATTAATAAAAGAGAGTAAAGGTGAAAATTTCAATCCATGGAAAATCACTTTTTCGCAAGGTTTGTTTAATATGACTTCGGCAAGTCATCTTTTTCAAACATATAAAGAGCTACATGATCAAGGGGGAATGATAAAAGGCTCCGTCTTTCTACTTGACAATGAACAACTTTATTTGCCGCTCTACGAAGCAAAAATGCTGCACCAATATGATCATCGTTGGGGTACTTATGACCCAGAAAGTGATGTTTGCCGAGATTGCACAATTCAAGAAAAACAAAAACCATATTTTCAAAACCTTCCTCGATATTGGGTAAGTGAATGGGAAGTGACAATACGGACTGCTGAAGTCCCAAAAGAAGTCCTCGAAGGAGTGAAAAATGACGATACGGAGGCGCTTCTAACTGCATTAAGGTTTTGGGCGGCAGGAAAGGCCTTCAATGAAGATGATATGTCGACGGCAACAATGTTATTAAATGAATCTCAGAAACTATTTAATGATATACCAATCTCAATAGTTAATAGTGCTAAAAAGCAAGCTGTGCATTGGCCCTTAACAACCATTGAGTATGAGCAAATATTGGAGATTATAATAAGAAAAGAATCTCCATGGACTTTTGTCAATCGACTTCTGAAAAATCGTCGAAAACCATTTCTGATAGGGTGGCGAGATATTGCACTGACGAGCGTAGAAAGAACGGTCATAGCGGGTTTAATTCCTCTCTCTGCAGTTGGACATAAGATACCGCTTTTTAATTTTGGCTCTAATTATAAGACCCCAATGATCTGTGCTTTTTATGCCAACCTTAACTCGATACCACTGGATTATATAGCACGTCAAAAAATTGGTGGAACCAGTCTTACATACCATTACATAAAACAATTCCCAGTACTTCCGCCAAATAAATATAGCCAATATGATTTGGATTTCATTAGCTCTAGGGTTCTTGAGTTGATTTATACAAGTGATAACCTGAAACCTTTTGCCAAAGGATTGGGATATAATGGTGATCCCTTTGCTTTTGACACAGAAAGACGTCACCAAATTAAAAGTGAGTTAGACGCCTACTATGCTCGCTTATATGACCTGACCAAAGAAGAACTGCGCTACATCCTCGATCCGTCTGATGTTATGGGTGAAGATTACCCGTCAGAAACCTTCCGGGTTTTGAAAAATAAGGAAATAAATGAGTTCGGAGAATACCGAACCCAACGCCTTGTCCTTGAAGCTTGGGATAAATTAGGAGTTTAATGTGGGTCTCGTAAAAAGTGAATGGATCGAGTCTCAGGAACGTGGGTGGAGTGCCCCGGATGATCAATTTGTTTGTGCTGACTGTGTTGAAGATGAATATTTAAAAAAGGTTATCTCCAACAATCTTGAAGTAACAACATGTGATTACTGCGAAAAAGAGAGTGCAACCGAAAATATCGCCGCCCCTGTTGGAGAGATATTGGAGCCAATAGCAAACACCTTGTTTTATTATTACAATGATCCAACAAATGCATGCGTTCCAAGGGATTCGGGTGACTGGGCTTTTGATATAGATATTGATACCAACGAGGCCTTATTAAGTTTAGGCCTTGAGTGTCACGATGAACTTTTTGAAGTGATTTCAAATGCTTTTTTCAATGACTGGTGGGTTCCAACTGCAGATGGTCATTGGGCCTCTTCCCACACGTCAGACATTCTCGCATACATGTGGGAGATGTTTGTCAACGAAGTAAAATACAAGTCACGATTTTTCTTCTCTACAATATCCCCTGATCCATACGACCCGGATGGTTACTCTCCATCAAATACTCTGACATCAATTGGAGTGACTGTAAAAGAGCTTGGATTAACAACAAAGGTACCAGCCAAAACTCCTCTTTATCGGGTAAGGGAAAGGTCTGCTGGGGCCACCTGGCCGCTTGATGCTGAGAATCTTGGAGCACCCCCTAAAGGAAGTGCTCAAGCCGGGCGAATGAATCCCTCTGGGATAAGTTATCTGTACTTAGGCAAAGAAAAACAAACTGCCCTTGCAGAGGTTCTCAGTAAACCTCCCTCGATTGCAGGTGTAGGATCATATATGACAAAGCAGGAACTGCGTGTCCTCGATTTAACTGACTTACCCACCTACCCCTCTGTGTTTGATGAAGAGAAACGCCATATCTCCGAGCTTCTCCAGTTCCTCAATAAGTTTGTACGAGAAATCAGCAAGCCTGTGGCAAAAGATGGCAGGGAGCACGTTGAATATGTGCCTTCGCAAATTGTTTGTGAATATTTTGCCAAAGTATTCCGTACTGAAGAAGATGAGCCCATTGATGGGATAGCCTATCCAAGTGCGATTCGCCCAGGTGGGATAAACATTGTTATTTTTCCACCTGAAAGCCAAGATGGGTTCAATGCTTTGGTGGACTTGAATTCCGCTGAAGAGCTCACTTTTCATAATTGGCAGGACTTTCATGATGCAATTAAATGAATGACAGAACGAAAACACCATGAACGAGTCAAGGTAAAATTATTAACATAGTATGTTAATTAAAATATTGACTGGCGAGTTGTATGCGTATATATTTTAAGACAAGAAAACTGCAAAAAACATGTTCACAAGCTGATGAATCCCGCAAACGATTGGGTGCCAAAGGTGGCCGGAAACTGCAGCAGCGAATGATGGAGCTCAAGGCAGCTGAAAACCTTACCGATATATCCCGATTACCACCTGCCAGGTGCCATGAATTAACCGGCAACAGAGCCGGGCAGCTGTCGGTCGATTTGGAACATCCATACCGTTTATTATTTATCGTTAAAAACGATCCGTATCCCGAACAGAAAAGTGGTGGATTGGACTGGAAATCTGTCACCGAGATTGAGGTTATTGCTATCGCCGACACTCACGGAGAATGAGGCCGAACTATGGGTACCACTCAAAGTAAATACGAATTTGAACCTGATTACGCCGTACCACCGGGAGATACTCTGCTGGAGGTCATGGAATCATTGGGAATGACTCAAAAGGAACTGGCGATCCGAACAGGGTTAACCGAACAAACACTGACCAGGATTTTCAAGGGTAGCCAGCCAATCTCATATGAAACCGCCAACCGGCTTGAACTGGTGACCAATGTCCCGGCCAGGATGTGGAACAATCTTGAAGCGCAGTACCGTGAACAGCTTGCCAAACTTGAAGAACGACATCGACTAGAAGCAGATATCCAGTGGTTGAAGACAATTCCCACCAGGGAGCTAATAGAACGAGGCTTTCTTGAGGCCACTATGGATAAGATATCTCTTTTGAGAAATACTCTTTCCTTTTTTGGGGTTGGGAATGTCGATGCCTGGCAACGGGTTTGGGAGACACCTGCGGTAGCTGCCAGAAGGTCATTATGCTTTGAATCTCGACCCGGAGATGCCGCAGCATGGATCCGCCAGGGAGAGCTGCAGGCCCATGAAATGGAGTGCCGGCCGTTCGACAAGAAAAAGTTCAAAGAGGCTCTGCTGACTATTAGAACCCTGACCTGTGAGCAACCAGCAGTATTCGAGCCCGAGATGAAACGGCTTTGCGCCGAGGCCGGAGTTGCCGTCGCCTTGGTGCGAGAGATGAAAAAGGTACCATGGAACGGGGCGACAAGGTGGCTGACAAAAAACAAGGCGATGATCCTTCTATCACTGCGTGGAAGAGGCGAGGACAAGTTTTGGTTCTCTTTTTTTCATGAGGCAGGACATGTTCTGAACGATGGCAAGAAAGACCTGTTGATTAACGACGAGAGCCAGGATGATCCAAGGGAAGTGAAGGCAAATGACTTTGCAGCCGAAATCCTCATTCCAAGCCGCTATGATGCCTTGATCGCTGGGTTTCGCTCCAAACAAGAGATCATTCAGCTTGCGAATGAATTGGATATCTCGCCAGGCATTGTTGCCGGGAGGTATCAGTACTTGACCAAGAAGTGGCATTATTTTAAAGGCATTATTAAAAAACTTCAGTGGGCCGAGGAATAAAATATACAGGGAACAATTATGAGCAGATACTGCGGTGACAGGGATTCAAAGGCTACCTTAGAAGCGGCTGTACATTGGCGGAAAAATGCACTGTTAGCAGACGGCTCTGTTTTTACTGAGAAATCACTCTGGAAATTAGAATATCTGGAAGCACTTGATAAATATTTCATTCAACAGCCTGATGACAGTGAAAGAAGTTTTTTTGAAAAACTCGCCGATCAACTGACTCCAACAAATCCTGAAGTAAAGCAGCTGGCAGCTGAACTTCTATGGGTTAAATTTTTATGTCCCAGCAACATCAGTGAATCGAAAAAGAAAGAGGGGATTCAAGCTGTTTGGGCTTGGTCTGAAGAGCCCTTTCCAGAGGATTCCGCTTGGTTCCAAGATGCTGTTCTTGCAGGTGTAGGCAGTGCCGGAACCGGTTATAACACTAACCGATGGCGGGAATTTATTTTTGTTATCAGGGTAATGATTGCTTTGAAGCAGCTTGCCCAGTCCGAACGTGAAGAGCTGCTTAAAGACGGCTGGTCGTTTGCCAAATGGTTGGAACTGATTCCTGAGTGTGACTCTCGGCAATTCCGCCATATGATGTTGTTTCTTCTCTTTCCCGACGATTTTGAACGAATTTTTGGTGGGTCAGACCGCCGCAAGATAGTTGCGGCCTTTACCGGTAAGTCGGACGCACAGGTTAATACCTTAAAGGCTTTGGAGGTTGACCGGGAGCTGGCTGCAATCAGAAAGCAGCAGGAACAGTCCTATGGTGAGACGGAAATAGATTTTTATGTGCCTCCGTTGCGAGATCTTTGGGGAAAAAACAGAAATGTAACCTGGCTCTTGACTTGGAATCCTAATAACTGGCAATGGGAAAACCTCGCAAGCGACCGGGCTGCCACCCACGATGGAAAAACGGTCACCATTCGTTGGAACTCATCAAATCGCAATGCTGCTGTGGGTGATAAGGCCTACCTTGCAAGAACCGGCGTTGCTCCAAAGGGAATTATTGCCATCGGCAATATTGTGACAGCACCTTATGAAGCCCCGCATTGGGATGAAGTAAAAGCGGAAGCGGGCGAGACCCGTTGGTATGTTGATGTTGCCTTTTCGCGTATCCAGGATCCCTTGGCAAATGATCCCTATTTGACAAATGAAGATTTAGGAAAGATCACAATCGACCAGCAGGATTGGTCTCCTCAGGCATCGGGCATTGAAATCAAGCAGCGCTCCGCAGGGATATTAGAAAAACTCTGGGGGAAAGTAGTTGAATCTTCCATTAAGCCTTTTTCCGAGAGTAAGGTATCTGGGATCGCTGAAGCGACTAATCTCATCCTATATGGTCCGCCTGGTACGGGCAAGACCTATCAGCTCAACAAACTTACCGAACGTTACAGTAGCAAGAAACAGAAAATTAGCCGAGAAGCCTGGTTAATCCAACAGCTCCTTGATGTTCGCTGGTTTGATACCATTTTTGCTGCTCTCTTTGATCTTGGGAAAAAAGCCAAGGTCAAGGATATTGTCAACCATGAATTCGTTCTTTTGAAAGCAAGGGCAATGGGGCGAAATCGCAATGTTGCGAATACGGTATGGGCAACTTTACAGACGCACACCAGTGAAAAGTCTCAGACGGTTCAATATAAGAATAAAAGCGCCCCTCTTGTCTTTGATAAGAGTACAGATGGTTTTTGGTCCCTCGTCGATGATTGGGAGGAAGAATGTGTCGAGCAGGTAAGTATTGCAAAAGCTTTCAGAAAAGGGCCTCAAGTTGAATCAACCCAGCAGCGCTATGAGTTCGTGACCTTCCACCAGGCGTACAGCTATGAAGACTTTGTTGAAGGAATCCGACCTGTCCAGGATGATGAAACAGGAGAGCTTGCATATCATGTAGTTCCTGGAGTTTTCCAACGCATCGCGCAAAAGGCCAAGGCGGATCCGGGACAACGGTATGCCATTTTCATTGATGAAATTAATCGGGGGAATATAGCCAAGATCTTTGGGGAGCTGATTACTCTGATTGAGGCTGATAAGCGTGCAGTTTATGCAGAAGGCGGCAACAAGCTTTCCGGTATGGAGTTGACGTTGCCATATTCCGGCAGCCTATTCGGGGTCCCCAAAAACCTTGATCTGTATGGCACTATGAACACAGCGGATAGATCCATCGCCCTGTTGGATACTGCTCTGCGGCGCAGATTCAACTTCCAGGAGCTAATGCCGGATGCTGGCGTGATCAGCGGTTCTCGTGGGGATGGGTACATCGAAGATGGTGAAGGCGGTGTGATTAACCTGCGAGCCTTTCTCGAATCTATGAATCGCCGTATCCGATTTCTCTTGAATCGGGATATGACCCTGGGACATGCCTATTTTGTAACTGTTCGAAATTTCTCAGACCTTCAGGGTGTTCTCCTAAACCAAATCATTCCATTGCTGCAGGAATATTTTTACGAAGACTGGCATCGGATCCAACTGGTGCTTGGTGATGTCGGACCGGCAGGGGAAAAATTGGAACCTCAGATTATCTGTCATGAGACCCTGAGTGAACAGGAAGTCCTTGGTTTTGACCATGATGACTATGAAGACCTTATCGAATACCGGGTAGCCTCTAGAGACGAGATTACCCCTGACTCTATAAGGAAAGTGTATGGGGGAACCACCTGATCTTGGAAGCGATTACGCTTATCGAACATGAAGTTTTGCCGATAGTAGTTGAAAGGTCATATGGTCAGAAAGCAATCACCGTTGATCAGGCAGCCGCACTGGCCAAAATGGAAAAGCAATTTCCCTCAAAGACCTTTTCATGGGGGCATCGCTCGGTAAAGTTTGCGCAATATTGTGGAGTCATCTCCCTTGGAAAACTGTCATTAGAAATTTTGCCGAAGATCTATGGCAAGGAGACTGAACCTGGTGCCTGCCGAAAAGCACTCATCAGAATGCTGGTCAAGGCCCGGAGACTGAAAGGCCAGCGAGGCGGTGCTGCTAATATTGCCCTCCAGAAACATGCTCTCTTGGATGTTTTTATTTTGCACTTCTGTGATCAGCTTCATGCGGAACTCATGCAGGGGATGATCCGTCATTATGTGGAACGAAATGAAAACATAAATGTTCTACGTGGCCGCCTGCGAGTGGAACAGCAGTTCAAACATAACCTTGCCCACAAAGAGCGTCTGTATTGTCAGTATGATGAACTGAGTGCGGACAACACTCATAATCAGGTTATAAAATACGTATTACGCTTAATGATGAAGATTTCAACCGGGGTGACGGTGAGAAAGCAGCTCACCGAGCTCCTGATGAGATTTGATGCCATTTCAGACGTAAAAGCAGATATCCTGATGATCGACAGCTTGACCTTTAATCGCTCAACCTGCAGATATAAAGCAATCTTTAAGCAATGTCGCTGGTTCCTTCAAGGCCTCCATCCAGATGTCCTGGTTGGTCATGTTCCCTGCCTGACCCTGCTTTTTGACATGAACAAGCTCTTTGAGTCCTATGTGGCCAGTGTTTTCCGTAAACTCGCCTGGACAGAAGGCCTCCTCCTTCGGGAACAAGGCCCGCAAAAATACATGGTCCGGCGAGATGACCGTAATGAACAGTTATTTCTGATGAAACCTGACATGGTTTTCCTGGATACCGACAATCGGTTCGTAGCGATCGCCGACGCCAAATGGAAGATGCTTGATGACCGGGAGAAAAAACTCGGCATATCCCAAGCCGATCTTTATCAAATGGCGGGATATGCCATGCGGTATGGGGTGGATCGCCTTGCTCTTATTTATCCGATGCAGCAATGGCTGCAAAAACCGGTGGATCTCCAGCTCCAAGGTACATCATCGACGCTGCGGATTGTTCCTATTGATGTGACACTGGCCACTAAAACAGTAAATATACATTTTGAGTACAGTTGAGGAAATTTGAGGATGAGTATTCTTATCGATACGTTGAGGGTGGCAGGTTTTCGCGGAATTAAAAATCTTGAGATAATGCTACCTCGAATGACAGTCCTGATTGGCACCAATAACTCAGGAAAAACATCTTTATTAAAAGCATTACAACTTTCATTGGGTGATTATTCCCGCTACTTGTCCGAAGAAGATTTTTATATTGATTCCGAGGAAAAACGCATTTCAGAAATTATTATCGATGTCAGGATCATATCTGCTGATTCCAAAGGGCTTCGTGTCCAGGCGTTCAATGAAGAATGGGCGACCGAATTTGGTGATAAAATCAAAGCAGAAGCTGATGGCAAACAATATGTCGCTATTCGAACACGCTGCAAAGTCAACTTGACAAAAGGTGGCTTTGACACTTTACGTTCGACGCTTGAAAAATGGCCAGATTTTTTAATTCTTGAAAAAGGTAAAGAAAAAATCAACTGGAATACAGAAAAAATTAAAGAAACCAGATTGGTTAACAGGCTTCTCAGTATTCCATTTATTTCAATGGAAGCGCAGCGAGATATTCACCAGGAACTCAAAGAGAAATCATCATTTATCGGAAAAGTATTGTCTAATGTAGAATATGACAAAACCGATGTAAAATCACTTGAGTCGCAAATAAAGAAAATTAATGACGAGGCTGTTGATAAAAGTGGAGTGCTTAAGAGTTTAAAAGTTCATCTAGAGAAATTGAATCAATCTTTTCATGGAGCAGGTAATGCTGAGATCACTCCTTTTCCGAAGAAAATTAGAGATTTATCGAAGCATTTTCTAATTCACTTTGGTGATAACAAAAGCGGCAGCTTTTCTATGGAATATCATGGAATGGGTACTCGTAGTTGGTCATCATTATTAACTTTAAAATCTTTTATAGCGTATTTGGATAAAAATGCAAAAAGTAAAGAGGAACCTTTTTTTCCCATTTTAGCAATAGAAGAACCTGAGTCCCATTTGCAT
>Ga0180007_10003578_pt1 | contig 17193 bp, 18 predicted proteins | sample MM_PC_MetaG_FD_121122 | JGI IMG/M metagenome (GOLD analysis project Ga0180007, IMG submission 121122) | Groundwater microbial communities from the Aspo Hard Rock Laboratory (HRL) deep subsurface site, Sweden - MM_PC_MetaG | ecosystem: Environmental > Aquatic > Deep subsurface > Groundwater... | reverse complement strand
GCGAACTGCGAACTGTAAACTGTTTTTCGTTAATGCCGCAGCAACTACAAATATAAAGGGCGTTCCCCCGTAGTCCTTTAATACACAGTAACTATAAATGTAAAGGGCGTCCCCCCGTAGTCCTGTGGGAGTAAAAAATGCAAACAATTACATTTGATATGGCATCCAAAAACCTTAAAAATGTTATTCTTAAGGCAATAAAGGATAAAGATGAAACAATTATTGCGACAGATGAAGGTTCTGTGGTTATCTTGGATGAAATAGAGTGGTTACATATAAAAGAAACTCTTAAACTGCTTAACGACAAAGAATCTTTGACCGCCTTGATTGAATCGCATGCTATTCGGGATAAAGGTGAGCAACCAAAGGGCATCAGCCCTGAGGAAGCATTTGACGATGTATAGAATAACAATCTTGAAGAAAGCTCAAGATGATTTGGATTGGCTCAGGAAAAATGATAGAAGCAGTTATATCAAATGCTTTGATTTGGTACGAGAATTGATTAGCAATCCAAGAGGCGGTACTGGTAAGCCGGAACGACTTAAATATTTTGAAAAGGAAGTATACAGCCGTCGTCTAAACCATAAAGACCGTATGATTTATACTATTTATGAATCACTTAAAGAAATAGATATTACTTCATTCCGTGGCCATTATAATTGAGGAGATGATCTTATCTCTCGACCCTTAAATCCTGAATACCTTACGAACTTATGAGCTATAATTTACCTTACCGTAAACTGTGAACTGTGAACCGTGAACTGTGAACTGTAAACTATTTTTCATTAATACACAGTAACTACAAATATAAAGGGCGTCCCCCCATCGCCCCCCTTACCGTAAACCGTAAACCGTGAACCGTGAACCGTAAACCGTTTTTTGTTAATGCCGCAGCAACTACAAATATAAAGGGCGTCCCCCAAGTCGTCCCTTGAAAGGAGGTACCCTAATGAAAAACAAGCATATGTATAAACATATAATATTTATCATAACGTTCAGTATCGTTCTATTTTTCTATGGGTGGGCACAAAGCTATACTTCTGTAACCCAGCCGCCTCCGGATACTCTGCCGTTACATACCTATTATGTGGCCACTACTGGCAATGATTCCAATCCTGGTACTATAGGCAGGCCCTTTAAAACATGGTCTAAGGCTTGGGCAGCAGTTGTAGCTGGGGATATAGTATATATACGTGGCGGGGTTTATTATCCTGATCCTGTCACATATTGTAGTGTTGTGATGAGATACAAAAGTGGCATGCCGGGAAAATATATACGATTTTTCGCATATCCTGGAGAAACGCCGATACTGGACTGTAGTAATATGATATACAAAGGAAGTATCCCGTTTCTTAGAGCGATAGATTTTAAAGGTGATTACTGGTATTTCAGGGGCCTGGAAATAAGAGGTGTTCCCCAATCCGTTGACCCAGTCACAGGACATGGTTATGTAAGTAAAGGCTTTGTAGCGCAGGACAGCAATTTTTGCATTTTTGAAAACTTAAATTGTCACCACAATGGTGGAACTGGTTTTCTATTGGGAGGAAATTCCAACAATAATCTAATATTAAATTCGGATTTCCATCATAATTACGATCCTTATAGTTATGAGAATGATAAACTTTATTTTGGTGGTAATGCCGACGGTTGCGAAATTGCTGGCATTACAAAAGGGTGCAGTAATATTATATCAGGGTGTCGGTTCTGGTGGAATTCGGATGATGGATTAGACCTCTGGCGCAATGAGGGTAATCTTATTGTCCAAAACTGTTGGTCTTTCTGGAATGGCTATCAGCCCGGAACATTTACCAGTGCAGGTGATGGCGTTGGATTCAAATTAGGTAAAACGTTTGAAGCTGGTGATAGCGTCCCTCAGAGAGTTATCAGAAATTGTGTTGCCTATGCCAATCGGAGAAGCGGTTTTGATCAAAATTACGCCAATGTATTAATGGTATTTTATAATAATACTTCATATAAAAATAGCTTCCTTGGTTTTCGGCTTTCATATTATCCCAGTAAACATATCATAAAAAACAATATCTCCTATGCTAATTATATAGTTAAATCGATTGATTATCAGGTATCTTCTGAATCTGACCAAACAAATAATTCTTGGAATGGGTTTTTAGTAACTCGTGCAGATTTTTTAACTATAGTTCCTTCAGGCATTGATGGTGCAAGGATGCCGGACGGTAAATTGCCGAATATTAATTTTCTGAAACTTGCGCCTACAAGTGGTTTAGTTGGTAAAGGTGTTGATGTTGGCTTGCCGTTTTCAGGTAGTACTCCCAATATAGGTGCTTATTAAAACAAATTGAAAATTAATCATTGGAGGCACTCAATGAAAGCCGCCCGTTATGCTGCAGCATTTGGTTATCAACAGGGGCAGTAGTGTGTCATATGCAGATAACTTGGCACTACAGATCTGTCTGAGATGTACGAAAAGTAGCATCAAATAAATAATGCGATAAAAATATTTTCAGTGAAGTTGTTTCTAAGGGTGTGCATCGGGCATAGCAAAAATCTTTAACATCGGACTTGAGGATAGGATAGATAGTATGGTGTAGTTAGTCGAAGATGGTGAGACTATATCATTTTTAAACTAACAGATTTCAATTGATGTTGGAGATGACTTTATGCGAAGCGGTCTTCGCAATTTTATAACTAACTTCGGTTCAAAAATCATGATGGTTCTCTTTGGGTTGGCGTCTCAATCTATTATAGCCAGAATGCTGGGTCCTTCCGGGCGCGGGTCTTATGCCGTGGCACTGCTTTTTGCGAATATTCTGACAATGCTATTTGTCGTTGGTACAGATACAGCAGGACGATACTATGTTTTAAACCGGCGTTTTACATTGTCAGAAGGTGTAACACACATATTGGTATGCGGCCTGTTAGGGTGTGTTCTATCCATAGGTGTCGGATTGCTAATAATGAAATTTCCGCTGTCGTTCCTGACAAAGTCGAGCCCCCTCTGTTTTTACTTATCTTTAGCCACGATTCCTTTATCTCTTTTTTCATATGCATTCTTAACGTTACTTGCAGCAAACGATAAATTCGGCTGGTATTTTTTGATAGGGGCCGGAAGTTCTTTCCTCGGTTTAATTCTTAATATCGTATTTCTATGGTTTCTTCGGTTGGGGGTTGCCGGTGTTATTATGGCTCTTAGTGTTAATCAGGCAGTCACTATCGTAGTGGTGCTCATGGTCCTGCGCATTAAATATGGATTAAAACTTGCTCGCCCCACATGGCAAGGGGTTATCGATATGTTTAGTTATGGTGGTCGATACTATGTGGGGAAAATCAGCAACAAAGTAAACTTTCAGATTGGTAATATAATTTTGGCATTTTTTGCAAGCCAGGCGGACATTGGCCTGTTTTCTTTGGCTGTCGGTATAACGAGCTACATCATGCTTATTCCGGATTCTCTCGGCGATATTATGATGCCGCGCATAGCAGCCGACCTTCGAGGAAAACCCGAATTGACAGCACAGGCCTGCCGTATGGTTGGTTTGATTACTGGTTCCGCCCTTTTGATACTGGTATTGTTTGCGAAGCCGATTATCATTCTTCTTTTTTCTCGAGCGTTTGAACCTATGGTGCCGATTTTACAGATTGTCACAGTCGGATTTTTCTTTCGGTCCGCTTGCAAGATGATAGAGTACTATTTCCTAATGACCAATCGCCCTGGGGTTTCGTCAACCGCAACGGCAATAGGAGTTGCAGTAAACCTGTTTTTGATGTGGTGGCTTTTGCCGATTATGGGGCTTTTTGGTGCAGCTATATCAATGAGCATTTCATACATCATCAGCAGTTTAATCCTTGTATTGCTGTATTGCCGAAAAACAGGAACCGGATTTACGGAATTATGTTGCCAAAGGAGGACTGATTGGCAGTTGCTTTCAGAAAGTGCTCGCAGGCTATATGTGAAATTAAACGGCCAAGTGCCATGAAAGGACGGATTAAGGTTTGATGACTGCTGAACGGTATAATAAATAAATGCGTACTGTAGAATTATATGAAAATACAGTAAAAAAGAAAGATGAGCCGTCGCTATTGCGTATTGAGGTCGAAAAAGCACGGCAAGGCTACAAGATTGCCAAAAATACAGGCCTTTTTTGCACACCAAAGGTGATTGATTATGATGAGGTTTCGGGAATAGTAATTTTCGAAAGGCTCCGTGGACTTCAAATGATGAAGGACATATTAGCCTTTTCGCCCACTATGGAGTTGGTATCTCGTATTGGAAAAGTATTAGCAGAGATTCATAGCAATTTGATACTACCCGACGAGATGCGAAAACCACTTCCTGACGAGTTTCAGGCTCCCGGTGATTCGCAGGTATTTATTCATGGTGATTTTAATGTGGAAAACGTTCTTTTTATGGGCCAATATGACACAATCGCTGTAATAGATTGGCAGATGACCTCAGTACATGGTGGTGAGGCAACTTGGGGAACGCGATTCTTTGATATTGCATGGTTCATCAATACGTTATTTTACCGCCCAATATACCGATATATAGGTGCCTTGCATGAGGCGCCTTGGGCGCAAATTTTTCTCCGAAGTTATTCAGAAGCCTCGAAAGAAGCCATCAATGAAGACCAGTTTCGATCGTACATGGAAAGGTTCTTTAGACTGAAAATGGCCCAAAGGCGATCATCATTAAATCCATTACAAAGAATGTCGTTGGTACCAGCAAACTCCCGTTTCTTTCGATTTATAAAGTCATTTAAACTTCAATAGAGGTGTTCCAGATGTATGCAAATTATCGAGATTCACACAAGAGACATGACAAAGGAGTTTCATATGATAATGAATTCCAAAAGAACCCTCATCGTTCGTTAGTATGGGAATTGGAGCGAAAAGTTCTTGATGATATCTTACGCCGCTTCATGGTGGCACGACTCTTCCGTCACCTTGACTTTGCATGTGGAACAGGTAGGATTATCGCCTATCTTGAGGATAGGATGGCTTCGTCCTATGGAGTCGATATATCACCATCTATGTTGGACGTTGCGAAAAAGAAAGTTAAGCGAGCGACTATTATTGAAGCAGATCTTACACGTAATGATGTTCTGGGTGATCATCAATTTGACCTTATCACAGCTTTTCGTTTTTTCCCGAATGCGGAATATAAGTTGCGATTTGAAGTTATAAACGTTTTAATGAAACACTTAACTACAGATGGATATCTTGTTTTTAATAACCATAAAAACGATGGCAGCCTTTTGAATCGCATTGGTCGGTTTTTCGGCCGTGATGGATACAATGGAATGCCCAATAATGAGGTTGATGAACTGTTGAAGTTGGCTGGCCTGAAGGTCGAAAAAGTTTACCCAATCGGTTTTATGCCGGCAACGGAACTCCGTTTGATTCTTCCTCAGTCATTACTTCGTCCTATTGAAAACGCCGCTCTGGAATTAAAAATATTTCCCAATCTTGCGCAGGATCTTGTTTTTGTTTGCAGGCGGTTATAGCATTAGAGGAAACCCGTAAGAAGTTATCGATAGCATAAAACGGCTGGTGGGCCCCTCGATAACTAATATTGAACGTTTATTTAATTGGCACATGCCCTCAAAATCGGGTAGGAAACCCTTGGTGGGAAGTACTGACCTATTATTCAAGGATTGTTAAATGGGAAATTCAATATCATGATTGCCATCATGTGTAGAGTGACGCCAAAGGCGGGTTCGTATGTTTTTGCGTGTGGAAGCTTTCCTAAATGAACCAGATCGAGTCAGATAAAGTAAAAATTATCATTGGTGGTGATGTATGTCCGGCAGGAGATTCTCTCAGATTATTTGAGGAGGGGGACGCCACTGGGTTATTCGGATCTTTTCTATTAGAGTTCTCAAAGGCAGATTGTGTTGTGTTGAATTTAGAATGTCCATTATTCGATGGTGATTCGCCTATTGTCAAGGACGGACCGGTGCTGAAGGCTTCGACTCGGAGTATTAATGCACTTAAAGCCGCGTCCATTGATGCAGTCAATCTTGCCAACAATCATGCACTGGATCACTGCGAGGTCGGATTGCGAAGTACCATAGAAGTGTGTAACCACTCTGGAATTCAGACAATTGGTGCTGGCGTGAATCTCGAAGCTGCACGACGAATCCATGTCATTAATAAAAAAGGGGTCAAAATAGGATTCTTAGCACTTGCAGAACATGAGTTTTCTATTGCTGGCACTGATTGTTGGGGAGTAAATCCGCTAGACCTGATCGATTATGTGCGGAACATCAAACAGAATATTAATAAATGGGATCATCTTATTGTCTTGCTGCATGGGGGGGCTGAAAACTATCCATTGCCGAGCCCGCGCTTGATGGATACCTGTCGCTTTCTTATAGAGATGGGTGCGAATGCAGTAGTTTGCCAGCATTCACACTGCGCGGGCTGCTATGAAGAGTATCTTGGAGGCTTTATTGTCTATGGACAAGGCAACTTGCTGTTTGATTACCCGAACCAAGCAGCATCATGGTATGTGGGCTTTTTAGTTAATTTAGAAATAGAGAAAAACGGGAAAACAAGATTTTCTATTCTGCCCTTTCAGCAGTCTAGAGGGGCGATAGGGATTAGCCGGCTCCCGGAAGAAGAAGAAAAAGAATTTTTAAATACGATCCGTCTACGGTCAAAGAGTATTATTGAGCAAGGTTTTGTAAAATCTCAGTGGGAAAAATTCTGTAAAGAACATCACTATTATTACATTAATAAAACTTTGGGTCATAACCGCATCGTCAGATGGCTCAACCGAACAGGTACGATTACCCGACTTCTTTACTCCCAACGCTCATTACTCGGGATTCATAACATATTATCCTGTGAATCTAACAGAGAAGTAATGGAGTTGATATTTGAGATGATGGAAAGTAAGAAATTGTGAGGCACGTTTGACTATCCTCTCAACATATCGGTTTTTTTCGGATCTATCAAAGACGGCTGTTAAGGCACACAAAATCAGTGAGAGGATTCTTGTGCTTGAGAGTGATGACTGGGGGTCTATTAGGTCGAGTTCAAAGGGAAACTATGACCGGCTTTGTGAGTTGGGCTGGCCAATGGGACTATCGCCGCTCAATTTTGACGCTCTTGAAACATCAGATGATTTAGCAGCCATGTTGGACACTCTGCATTCCTTTCGCGATGGCCACGGAAATCCTGCTTGTCTGACTGCTAACACGATACTTGCAAATCCTGACTTTGAACGAATTAGAATGTCGGACTTCAAAAGTTATCATTATATACCAGTCGTTGAATCTATAAAGGATGACCCGTTAAGAAAGGATTTACCGGCATTATGGGTGCAAGGGATAAATCAGCGCACATATTTGCCGCAGCTGCATGCTCGCGAACATATTTGCTGGTGGAGATGGTTAGAGGCGTTGCGCAGGGGGTCGGAAGAAGCACGCGTAACCTTTGAAATGCGGATGTGTGGCGTTCCCCTATCATCTTCAAAAGAAAACCAGAGTTTTTTTACACCACTGTATGTGGAGAATAAAGAACTGCTTCATTTCCAGGTGGACTTGAAAACTCTTATTGAGGATGGTTACAGACTATTCATAGAGACTTTCGGGTTTCCACCATTGAGCACGGTTCCACCTAACCATTATTGGTCGGACGAAGCAGAGATGATTTGGGCAAAATTGGGAATTCGCTATATTCAGGGTGCTGCCAGGCAAAAAATGGGTTCAGGGGAGATAGACGTGAAACCCCATACAAGGTTCCATTTTTCAGGTGAAAAGAATATTCATAATATGGTTTACCTGGTCAGAAATGTTGCCTTTGAACCTTGCTTATCTCCAGGGATTAATTGGGTTAAGAAGGCTATGAAGAAAATCCAGTTCGCCTTCTGGAACCATCAGCCGGCTATAATAAACACTCATCGTTTCAACTATATAGGATCTATTAACAGAGCTAACAGAGAATATGGCCTTGAGCAATTGTCATATCTTCTTCAAGGTGTTATAAAAAAATGGCCAGATGTAATATTTATGAATTCTCCTGCTCTGGGGCGAGATCTTGAAGCAACTTAATTCGAAAACAATTAAATCGAAATACAACCTACTCTCCAGTCGAAAGGGCTGTTACTATGAAGCTACATGAAATTAAGATTGCAATAGGTAAAAACGGCTCTATGTGGCATGATAAGCTTGCACAGGCGTTCGATAAGAGAATAGACCAGGGCCAAATAGTAAATTATAGTATTATTGACATAGATCATAATGATTGGATCAAAACCGTAGAACAGTTTGATGTTGTTATATGGAAACCAGCTTATTTGGGCGCTGTATCAGCCAGTTACTTAAAAGAAAAAATCTACTTTATTGAAAAACATATGGGTAAGCTCGTTATACCAAATTTCGACTCAATCTGGCATTTTGAAAGCAAAATTGCCCAAAGCTATATTTTTAAATATCATGCGATTCCGTCTCCAAAGACTATAGTCACTTTTGACTACAAAAATGCAAAGGAATTAATTGACCAAATGGAACTGCCTGCTGTGCTTAAGGAATCCTTTGGCTCTAGCAGCGAAAATGTTTATATTGTAAAAAATAGAAGGAAGTTGAACGGAATTGTCGCCAACATTTTCTGTCAGCAATTGTGGGATGAAAGCCGAGCGAAATTGAATTCAATTTATAAAACATTTTTTCGAAACATAACAAATCTTTGGGCTTGGAAAAAAATATGGCAGGTTATCTCTGGCAGTGAACGGTTTGCTGTTTCGTATTGGCAAGAATTCGTATCAGGGAATTCTGCTGATTTAAGGATTACGGTTATTGGTGATCGATTTGCCTATGCCTTCTGGCGCAAGAATCGACCCAACGATTTCAGGGCAAGTGGAAGTGGCCTTATTGATTATAAACACGACATTCCTGAAGCCCCTTTAAGGTATTGTTTGCAAATGAACAAGAGGTTCTCTTTTGATTCAATGGCTTACGATATCCTCTTTACAGAGAGCGGAAATTTTGTTGTCGTAGAAATGTCGTATGGGTATATTGATGCTGCCCTATACAAAGCAAATGGCTATTTTGAACTTCTTGAGAAAGGAAACCTATGTTTTCATGAAGGGCATACTTGGCCGCAAGAACTCTGGATTGAATGGTCGCTAATAAGAGTAAATAATTTTTACTGCGGGTAATAGCCATGATACATCCTCTCAGCGCGTTTAAACCTGTAAATTTGATCATGCTGTTCCTTATTGTACCATCTATTTTTTGGTTCCGAGAAACATTGGAGGCAATTTCAAAGTTCTATAGTTTCATATCAGTACAGGACATTGAGCATTATTATTATGGTGATAAAAAGCTTAATAGCTGCTGTCATATTTGTTTTGATGATGGGGACAGAACAGTCTACGAAAACGCATTCCCTGTGTTGAAATCAATGATATTGATGGATATCAAGCAGGTAATAAAGTCCTTGAAATCAGCAAATAAAGAAATAGAGATCCCGAAACTGAATATGAATATATCGCAGTTGATTGAATTGCATAAATCCAACATTAAACTATCATTTGAGTAGAGTGTCATGACTTCAATTATATTATATCTGTACATTATTATTGTATGCTATACACCACTTGTGAGTAAATTATTACCCAAATTTGAAACCCTCGGTATTCATTATGAATGGTTTTTGTTTTTTACGTTAATCATAGCCTTTGTTCCTTACGTTCTTCTAATAAAGCGGCATTTCAAATTATTTAATGCCTGGATTTTCTTTATTGCCTTTTATGGGATGGTTGCTATCGCATCAGTATATTGGTCAACATATTCTTATGACATGAAAACTATGAGGGAATTGTTTCGTTCCGTTATAGTTCCCCTGTGTATTTCAATGTTCGCACTGAACATATTTGAAGAAAAGCAAAATGTTTACAGTTACATAAGGCATTTTATAATTGCTTCTTTCTTACTATCTTTAGTGAGTATTTATCAGATTTTATCGGGTGTTGGCGTAATGACAACTGATCTGGGGGCAGCTCGAGCTGTCGGCACTTTAAATAATCCGAATGCCCTGGCCATATTTCTGGTTCTTTCAATTCCTTGTATTCTATATGCAATAGAAAAACGAATGTTTCCGAAAATGATTGGTCTAATTATCGCTGCCAGCGTTGTGGCCGGAGTCATATCTACCGTATCCAGAAAAGGTATTGTCACGATGGTTCTCGCATTTTTCCTATACTACCTATTGCAAAAGAAATTTAAAAAGGTACTGGTGGTTGGAGCAATATTTGTTTTAATTAGTCTGATGGTTTCAGGGTACGCGATGATTACAGATAGATTCGCAGAAAAAGCGCTTAACAAAGATTTTATCTCGAAAAAGAATATGGCTTATGCCGGTTGGGTTCTATTTAAAAAAAGCCCCTTGATAGGAACAGGCTACAGAGGATACTATGAAAATTTTTGGAAGTCCTTTCCAAAGCAACATTTGAAAAAATTTGATGCGCACAATATGTATGTAACGGCTCTCTCTGATTATGGGCTCATCGGTTTTATGCCATTTATTGCTATATTTATTTATCCTCTGTTAGCATCGTTCAAAGATATACGCGCAAAACCCCATATAGGTGATGTATATACAAGGGACATGGGAATTATTTGCATCGTCTCTATATTGCCTTTTATGATAAGCGGTTACTTTGCCGGGGGTTTGATTTATGAATATGTCTATTTTTCTATTATATACTCAAATGCCGCGATTGTTTTATCTGGCCATAACATAGATAATTCTTCAGAGTAACTAAGGCATTCATGAATAGCAATAAAATCAACATCCTTTATTTAATAGATAAAATGGAGTTCGGTGGTGCCGAAAGGCAATTGGTAGAGCTTCTGAAAGGAATTAACAAAGAAAAGTATAACCCCTGTATGGCTTACTTTAGAAAATCTCCCGGTTTCATAGATGATGTTAATGAACTGAATATCCCGATTTATTTTATAGAACGAAAATGGCGATGGGATCCGTTTGTTATATGGAATCTATTGCTTTTTATTCGGCAAAATCACATCGACCTTGTTCATTCATACATGCCGGTCGCCGGTGTGTATGGGCCGTTTTCGTCGAAATTATCATGTTTGCCTATTGTAAATTCATTTGTCAGGGGGACAAAACAGCCGACCTTATATGAAAAATTGCTATTAAAACCCAGCTTTGCGCTTTCAGATGTAATTATTGCCAACTCTGAGGCCGGCAAACGGGTGTATGGAAAGTACTCGCCCCTCAAGATGAGAGTGATTTATAATGGAATTGATTTGATGAGATTTAATAATCGCATAGATCGGGAGATGAAGAAAATCAGCCTGAACCTGCAAAGATTTGACAGTATAGTTTCTATGGTTACTAGATTGGAACCGGTAAAAAACCCAATGATGCTGATAAAAGCTGCCACTATTGTTCTCAAAGATAAACCCAATACTGCTTTTTTGATCGTAGGAGACGGCACTTTAAGGGAGGAAATGGAACTTGAAGTAATTGATCGGGCATTGAACCGCAATGTGTTTTTTCTGGGTTTTCGTAAAGATGTTGAGGAGCTACTGCAGATAACGGATATAGGGGTGCTGACGTCTGACAGGGAAGGGCTCCCCAATGCTGTCATTGAGATGCTCGCCTCTGGCGTTCCTGTAGTTGCAACGGACTGCGAAGGGACAAGAGAAGTTCTGGATGATGGGCTTACCGGTTTTCTGACAGATATTGGTGACGAATATGGGGTTGCCCAGAGAATTGTAAGACTGCTAGGTGATGACACTTTAAGGCGCAGAATGGGGGTAAGGGGTAAGGATAAGGTCTACAAGGAATTTAATTTACGAAAAATGGTTGATGCGTTAGAAAATATTTATTGTGAAGTATTGGGATATTAGATTGTAGCGACTCGATGTCTTGAAAAAAGCTAACCATTTATTCACAGTCGCATTATCGGGGGAGATGGTGAGGTAAAAGATCGACTCAATGAATTGGTTGTATCCGTAGGGCTTCAGGCAATAATCAAACTCCCCGGCTCCATTAGTGAGTTCCATGAAGTTTATGCTGCATGCGATCTTTATGTGAATTCATCAAGATGGGAGGGTTTGCCGATGACCTTGCTTGAATTGATGGCCCATGGCAAGCCGATGGTTGCAACAGATGTTGGTGGAAATGCCGAAGTGGTACATGATGGCATAACCGGGATTCTGGTTCTGCCAGAGGACCCGGATAAGCTATCCGGTGCGATCATTCAGATGCTTAAAGACGATAGCCTCGGAGAAAGAGCAGGTAATGTCGCACATTATTTAATCAGGAATATACTATCGATAAAAGCATTGCAAAGCTCTGGCGGAGCATTACTTGCAGATTGTGTTGGGGAAGATCGCTAATCAGGACACTAAGACATTTAAAAGCTTTTATGAACATAAATAAAATCAAAATAGCTATTGGCAAGATAGTCCGGAGAATAGTTGTCTGGCGCTATCGAATGCTTGGGGTGCAAATTGGCCAAAATGTTTTTATCAGCCACAAAGCTAAAATTGATACCACATACAGAAATAGTATTGTCATTGGAAATAACGTCTATATAACTTATGGTGCGACAGTATTATGCCATGACCACTCTGTATATAGACATACAGCATTTTCTGAGGATGATGGTCGGGGGGGCAGTAACCTTGGAAAATAATGTATTCGTAGGAACTTATGCCATAATATTAAGAAATGTGAGAGTTGGCGAAAACTCAATAATATCAGCAGGCGCTGTAGTTACAAAAGATGTTCCTAAAAGTGTGATCGTAGCAGGGAATCCCGCCAGAATTATAAAGCACTTTACAACGATCGATAAAAACAAATGAACAACAATATCACCACTTAACGCATTGAAAATATTAACTGTAAACAGAAACTATTTCATCACCGGTGGCCCTGAAAAATACATGTTTTCCCTCATGGAAAGCATGGCTAATCACGAGTTCGTTCCTTTCTGCGTCAATTTTAGCCAAAACAATAATACACCAGAATATAGATACGAAGCTAAGTCACTGAACCATCAGGGGCGTTTAAGCGAGTTCAACTTCATACTGGATACGATGGAGAATTTTGGGCATTTTTCGGGAAGGCTTCTTGTTATAATCTTTTGTTATAGAAATACGTGCTTGCTTTGCTATATAAAATTTTTCAATTTTAAATAATAAAGGAGAGCCTGCCTTATGAAAAAGGATGTGATCGCGAGGCTTCATACCAATTTTGAGGAGATCGTACAAAAAGAAACAGATACCGGCGCCGAGTTTTGGCTCGCTAGAGACCTTCAGCCGTTGCTTGGCTATGCAAAATGGGAAAACTTTGTCAAAGTTACTGACAAGGCAAAAGTTTCTTGTAAAACGGCAGGTTATAAAGTCCCAGACCATTTTCTTGATGTCAGGAAAATGGTACCGGTCGGATCTGGGGCTAAACGCTCTATTGAAGACATAGCTCTCGACCGCTATGCCTGTTATCTTATAGCTCAAAATGGAGACCCCTCAAAAGATGAAATCGCATTTGCACAGACATATTTTGCTGTGCAGACACGCAAGCAAGAAATTATAGAAAAGCGTTTGGCGGAAATTGAACGACTGAGTGCCCGTAAAAAGTTGACCATCTCTGAAAAAGAGCTATCAGGTGTCATCTTCGAACGTCTGGGTGAATCGCAAAGTTTTGCGCGCATCCGCAGTAAAGGTGACCATGCGCTATTTGGTGGTAAAACAACGCAGGACATGAAAAATAGACTCAAGGTCCCTAAAGGGCGACCCTTAGCAGACTTCTTGCCGACCATAACCATAAAGGCAAAAGATTTTGCCAATGAAATTACGAATTTCAATATCAAAAGGGATGATCTCGATACTGAATCCAACATTACCGATGAACATGTTAAAAACAATACTGATGTCCGCGGTGTTCTTGTCAAGCGTGGCATAAGACCTGAATCCCTTCCTCCATCTGAGGACTTAAAAAAGATTGAGCGACTGCATAAAGCCGAAAAGAAGAAATTGGCCAAACAAACTACACCGCTCGAAAATATAATCGATATCGACGAATAGGGCATAACTTTTATAACCAATCGTTTCACCTGGATGGCTTACAGCCGCAAGTGAACTCCGTGATGTTGGATGCTCAGAAGGTTAGTAACGACACTCCGCTTGGGAAAAATTAGTGTCTCAATCAATCTGTTTGATTCAAAAATATATATAGCCAGTAGAGATACATGAAGATACTAACCGTAAACAGAAACTATTTCGTTACCGGCGGCCCTGAAAAATACATGTTTTCCCTCATGGAAAGCATGGCTAATCATCAGTTTATACCTTTTTGCGTGGCCTTCAAACAGAACCGCGAAACTCCTTACAGCCGGTATTTTGTGTCGCCACCCGCAGGAGATAACGATGTTTATTTTAGCGATTATAAAATGTCATTATTCAATAAGATTGTTTATGCTTGTAATTCAATCTACTATTTTGAGGCTAAGCGCAAACTTGAGCGCCTGATAATTAATGAACGACCCGATATCGTTCTTTGTCTTAATGCTGTTTTTTTCAGTGACAGTATTATTGATGCCTGTCGAAAACATAACGTCCCCATTATCTGGCGTTTGTCAGATTTCAATAAAATATGTGCCAATTATTTGCTCTATCGTGATGGACACGTTTGTGAAGATTGCCTGGAACATGGGCTTGCCAGGGCAATCCGCAATGGATGTGGCGGATATCAGCGCTCTAAAGCCGCAGCGTGTATCAAAGTAGCCGGTATGTGGTTGTCACGCGTGCGCAGGCTTTATGATCATATTGATTTCTTTATTACTCCTTCGGCCTTTACCCGTAAAAAGTTGATTCAGGGCGGGTTCGATCCGAAGAAAGTCGTGCACATCCCGACTATGGTCAAGGTTCCGGCCTGCACATCGCTGCCAGCCACGCAGGAAATACTCTTTGTCGGTCGCCTCAGCCATGAAAAGGGAGTTGAAACGCTGCTTGCTGCTTTTAGGTTGCTCAAAAATAATCAAGCCTGGCTCTCTATAGTCGGGGATGATACAACTGCTTATGCCAAGCAATTAAAAGAAAGCATTCCCGATGATTTGCGGGGCAGGATCACATTCTATGGATTTCAAAATGCTGAGCAGATAACTATGTTCTATGACCGCGCCTTCTGTTTTGTGGTTCCGTCGGTCTGGTATGAAAACCAGCCTAATACTGTTCTGGAAGGCATGTCGCATGCGCGTCCGGCAGTGGTTTCAGATTTGGGCAGCTTGTGCGAAATGGTTGATGACGGAGTGACAGGCTATCGTTTCAAGGCAGGTGATACCGCAGATCTTGCTGCTAAACTGGATATGCTTTTGAATAATCCCCAACAAGCCCAGAAAATGGGGCAGTTAGCAAGAGAAAAAGTTGACGAGGTTCATGCTTTAGATAAGCATCTTGCTTCAATGGATGAATTATTTCAGCTTTGTATCGACCGGAGAAAAGAAAGTGAGGCTGGAAGGGCAGTTGGCAGATAAGAATCATAACCAAATGAGTTTGTTGTTAAACAAGCACCTGCTTTTTAGAGTATTTTCCTTGTAAGAGGCCTGCTGTGCGATATTGAAATAGTGGATTTGGCTGATAACAACTCAATCCATACCCTGATGCTAAAATCCGTAACATCAAGATTGCTGTGGGAGATGAAGCAAAAGGTACAAAAATAGCATTGGTGGGTTTGACTTTTCTTCAATAGTAAAAGATTTAAAATTGTTTGATTGTCAGTAATAGTCTTCTGCTGAAACAAATAATAATTTTCTGCCTTTTGTTTGATGAAGGCCAGATTTTTGCAACTCAATTACCCAGGTAACCGACCGTAAGGGAGAACCCGATTCATGCAAACTCCTGCCGAAAGATACTTGATAACACAGTGCATTTATTTTCTCAAAGAACAAAAAAATTGTGTCACCACAACACCACTAATGCTCAATGTAGGCGCTGGTCGCAGTGTCGTTATAGAAAATCAAATAGATCAAGAAAAAATTGAATACTTCTGCGATCGTATCGATATTGAAAATTGCTCAATTAATCATTCAAAAGTGAAGAACTGCTGGCACTCTTCGGTTGAATCTATGCCTTTTGTTGCAGAAGATCGCTATATTTTAGTAGTAGCTAATTTTGTTTTTGAGCATGTCTCAAATCTTGAAATGGCTGCACGAGAGATATACAGGGTACTTAAACCTGGCGGGCGTTTTATAACAACTTTACCAAATCCAAAAGCTCCGGAGATGATGATATCGAAGTATACGCCCCTGTGGTTCCATAGACTGATAAGAGGGGGCGACGGGTGGGAAACACAGTATAACTATAAGGATATATCCAGCTTTATTGAAACCTATGAAATGTGTGGCTTTAGGTCGGTTGAGACCAACTGTTACTCCTTTATTCAAGGATATCTCCAGTTTCCGATCATAAGTAAAATGGGTAGGCTATATGATAAGATTATTACCGTGACAAAAATAAAAGGATTAATGAACCAAGCGTGCATTGTTCTTGAAAAACCAATCAAGAGAGGTGGTCCCTCCCTGTAATAATAGCTATTTGTATGATATTTATAGCTTATGAAGAATGAAATACGAAAAGATTGCTAGTGATAAATAAAATGCGCATTTCTTACATGCCGTTAAAGGCATCCCCATCGGCGGAGGAATTGAAAGCGTTACCGAACAGCTGGGTTCATGGCTCTTTTCTTACAATTCTGAATTTGTCGAAATCTTTGTCGTAACTATAAAGAATATTTTGTTTATCACCCTCTTTGGACAAATCATCCTGTATTTTTTTATGCATTGAAAAAATGCCGAATAATTTTTCAGATAGGGATGCCTTGGTATGGGGTTTTAAAACCGGCTTCATTAAAATTCCTTTGGCGGAAAGCATAAGATCAACCGGGTCTCCAATCTGAATATTGTATTTTTTCCGTAGCTCAGCAACAGGTTATTGACGCAAGGCATTTATTAACCAAGGTTTTTAGACAGGATTAACAGGATGGACAGGATGTTGCCGACCGGCCGGAAGCCGGTCAGGCAATAAACCATCGCTTGTGGCGATGAGGGTAATCCGGTGGAGAAAGAAGACGTAACCCACAAAGTAATCGGCTGCGCTTACCAAGTCTATAACAACTTGGGATTTGGATTTTTGGAAAGCGTCTATCGAAAAGCGATGGTCATCGAAATTGAAGCCTCCG
>Ga0180007_10003577_pt1 | contig 17199 bp, 10 predicted proteins | sample MM_PC_MetaG_FD_121122 | JGI IMG/M metagenome (GOLD analysis project Ga0180007, IMG submission 121122) | Groundwater microbial communities from the Aspo Hard Rock Laboratory (HRL) deep subsurface site, Sweden - MM_PC_MetaG | ecosystem: Environmental > Aquatic > Deep subsurface > Groundwater... | reverse complement strand
TTCGAACCGCATGCACAAGCCTTTTTTTAGACATATAAACTTTTGTAAAAAGATAAACTCCATTTATCAGCTTACACAAGCCCTTAACAAACTAAAACAGCAGACGTTTTTTCCCTATATCCCGAAATAGGCAAAAGCAAAAATACCTTAAGAATTGGGGATTTTTGGGAAGGAAGCCTTGCGTCAATATTAGTAATATAATACACTCACCATCCTATAACCACATAATTATGTTAGAAACTTTAAAAAAACTTGCTCTTCCCGCAACTGTAGTAGGACTTGCACTTACAGGATGCCCTGAAAATCGAACAGTCTCAGAACAACAGGGCTCAACGAGAGAAGAGCTAAAATGTATCGTATTATGTGAAAGTGACAGCGAAACAGGGGGATATTCAATAATACATCAGTGTCGTCCAGGAATAGCAGAAGATGATAAGGAACAAGCCAAAGAAAAAGCTTATGAAGCTTGGCAAAAACTACCAGAAGAAGATAGGCCAGCATGTCCTCCTAGAGCAGCATTTGGCATCATAGCCAGATAAAAGCCCAAAAATCCCCATAAAAAACTTGTCGATTAGCTTTTGCCTATTTCACACAACAGGCCGATCTAAGAAACATCTCCTTGAAAATCCACAAAATTGAAGCCGGAATTATTCTAAACCACCAAAATTTCTTTTGTTTAACACAAGTAATAACTTCGCCGTAATTACCCGTACATCTCTTCATCTTAAGTGCACAGTCATGTCCATCAGAATCAACTTTAACATGATTACAATGACACCCCTCCATATAAACCGCAGCTTTTTCTTCATTATTAGTCATAAGATAAAAATCTTAGATTATAAATTCACAAGAGGAATTGAATTTATTCCGAATGACTCTGCAGACCCCGCCAAGGCGGGGTCGAAGCCCTAATGAGGAGGTTCACCTAAGGATTTTATGATTATTGAGCTTACATCTGCAACACTTCTTATTTTTCGAGGGCGTACACGTTAGCCCGAGAAAATAAGAAAGCGAAGCCGTAAGCGAAATAATTCATGAAATCCTACATCATTCCCATCCCACCACCCATCGCGGCAGCGGCATTATCATCGTCCTTCGAAGGAATATCGGTAACAGCAGCTTCCATTGTCAGGAATATAGCCGCCAACGAAGCTGCATTCTCAAGCGCTGATCGAGTCACTTTTTTAGGATCAACAATCCCTGCAGCAACCATATCAACCATCTTATCTTTAGCAGCATCGTAACCTTCGCCGATCTTGGCATTTCTAACCTGATCGACAATCACATCACCTTTCTTGCCAGCATTCTGAGCAATCTGCCAAACAGGCGACTCAAGAGCTTTTTTCACAATATGAACACCTGTAATCTCATCGGTATCACCCTCAATCCCATCAAGAACAGAAGCGGCCTGCAAAAGAGCAACACCACCACCTGCAACAATCCCCTCTTCAACAGCAGCCTTGGTTGCGGAAAGAGCATCCTCAATTCGATGCTTCTTCTCCTTAAGCTCAACCTCGGTAGCCGCACCAACCTTAATCACCCCGACACCACCTGTAAGTTTAGCCAATCTTTCAGCCAACTTCTCCTTGTCAAAATCACTTTTAGTATTATCAAGAGCAGCCTTGATTTCATTCACTCTAGCCTCAATATCAGCTTTGTCGCCCTTACCATCAACGATAGTCGTATTGTCTTTGTCACTAATAACTTTCCTGGCCTCACCAAGATCAGCAAGAGTAGTGCCTTCAAGTTTAAGGCCGATCTCCTCGGAGATAACTTTCGCTCCCGTTAGAGCGGCTATATCCTTCAAAATCTCCTTGCGACGATCTCCGAAAGCGGGAGCTTTAACGGCAAGAACAGAAAAAGCACCTCTCAACTTATTCACGACAAGAGTCGCAAGAGCCTCACCCTCAATATCCTCGGCAATAATCACAAGCTCCTTCTTCCCACTTTGAGCAACCTGTTCGAGAATAGGAAGAAGCTCTTGGACAGAAGTTAATTTTTTATCAGTAATCAAAATCTTCACATCCTCATATTGAGCCTTCATCGAAGCCGTATCCGTAATCATATAAGGAGAAACATACCCGTTATCGAACTGCATCCCCTCAACAACCTCCTTCTCAAGCCCGAAAGTCTGAGACTCCTCAACCGTGATAACTCCCTCATGACCGACAGTCTCCATAACCTCGGCAATCAGCTTCCCAACCTCGGGATCCTGAGCGGAAATAGTCGCAACCTGAGCGATCTCTTCCTTGGTAGTAATGTCTTTTTTGATCTCTTCAAGCCTTTCTGAAACCTTTTTAACAGCTTTCTCGATACCTTTTTTAAGGTTCATCGGATTAGCACCGGCAGTCAAATTACGAACGCCCTCGGAAATAAGCGCATAAGCAAGAACCGTAGCGGTCGTAGTACCGTCACCCGCAACATCATTGGTCTTAGTGGCAACCTCTTTAACGAGCTGAACCCCCATGTTTTCATAAACATCATCAAGCTCAATCTCCTTCGCAATAGTTACACCATCATTGGTGATCATTGGAGCCCCGTATTTCTTATCCAAAGCCACATTACGACCCTTAGGCCCCATTGTAATTCGGACAGCATCAGCAAGCTTCTTTACCCCTTCCAAGAGGTTTTGACGAGCATCGTCACTGTATTTAATTTGTTTAGCCATTTTTTTAATTTAAATTAAAGATATAAAATCAAAAATCAAAGAACTTATGAGATTTTTGCAAGAACATCGGATTCGTTAAGAATCAAAAGCTCTTCCCCATCAACTTTTACTTCCGATGGGCCGTACTTGGTGAAAAGCACCTTGTCCCCTGCTTGAACCTCAAGAGGAGTTCTTTCGCCATTATCGTTCATTCGCCCCGGACCAACTGCAATCACCTCTCCCTCATCCGGTTTTTCTTTCACACTGTCGGGCAAAACAATCCCCGAAGCGGTCACCTGTTCTTTTTCCAGGCGCTTGACGACCAATCTGTCGCCCAATGGTTGAATCTTTGCCATAGTTTTAAAGGTTAAATTTAGCACTCCAAATAGAGCGGTGCTAATTCTATTGATCTGAAGCACAAGCGTCAAGAGGATTTTTGAAAAATCGACAATAAAAGTTTTTTTTTAACGCAAGCTCAAAAAGTTGCATCAAAAACAGACAAATGACAAACTTTGCTCAACATTTAACCAATCAAAACATGTCAACAGAAACACCTAACAGATTCGCAAGACCAGTCTTAATTGCTTTAGCAGCATTAGCATCTGCAGGATTAGCAGGATGTGACAACCTAACAAACGGATTTGATAATCTATCAGCCGAATTAAGAGGAGATCCACACTTAAGAGAAACTACAAACACACTGTCACCATACTGCCAAGAGCAAGGTATGGAAGTATACACATGGGGAGGGAAAAAATGGATGGGATACCCACTCTCTCCAGGAATAGCAAGCCAAGAAGATATAGATCGTTGTTACAATGAATTTTTAGGAGTCGACTGCCCTACAGAAAGAGAATTAGCAACAAACCTACCTGCCGACGAAGAATTACTTGCGGCTAGCACCTGTGACTGTTTCGAAGTACAAGGAGAAACTCTTTGTTCAATAGACCATCTAGAACTATTTGGCATACTCAACGAAGAATCAGAGGAATTGGGATTAGAAGAATTAAGAGAAACTACTAGTGAAGAATGCAAGAGGGTATTGCAAGATGCCATAGATACCAAATTTTGGACAATAATGGATATTGACTGCAACTCACAAGGAGAGCCAGAAATAATGGAATGGGTTTTAGAACCACAATTCCCAAGCGAAGAAGCTGCAGGATAAACCTTAGCACCATATATCAATAAACTGTTTTGCACAGCAAAACACCATCTTCTTGAGTCTTATATCTTATGTCTTGTATCTAAAACCTACTCTGCAAACGCCTCCTCCCGCATTTCCCTCACAACCTCGACCTTAATCTGTCCGGGATACTTGAGATCATGTTCGATTTTGCGAGCAATATCGTGAGAAAGTTTGATAGACTGAAGATCATCAACCTGTTTAGGATCAACGAACACGCGAACTTCGCGCCCGGCTTGAATAGCGTAAGACTTCCTAACTCCTTCGAAGCTATTGGATAAGTTCTCGATCTCTTCAAGACGATTCAAGAAGTTATCAAGATTGTCCTTATCAGCTCCGGGACGAGCGATAGATATCAGGTTAGCGGCCTGAACGATTTTGGCCTCAATGCTATCGGCTGGAATATCTCCTTCATGCGCTTCAACACAATGAATAACATCATCGGAAACTCCGAATTTCTTAAGAATATCACGCCCGATAGCGGCATGTTTACCTTGAATTTCGTGATCCACAGCTTTACCGATATCATGCAGTAATCCGGCCTTTTTACAGATAGAAACATCTGCACCAAGCTCGACGGCCAAATGACCGGCAAGAAAAGCAACCTCCATAGAATGTTTAAGAACATTTTGTCCATAACTGATCCTGAACTTAAGCCGCCCAAGAATTTTAACAAGATTAGTGGGAAGACCGATAACTCCGGTTTCAACGGCAGCTCTTTCACCAAGCTCCTTAATAAGAACATTAACCTCTCCTTTAACCCTCTGAACCATCTCTTCGATACGAGCGGGATGAATTCGCCCATCCTCGATCAGCCTTTCAAGAGCAATCTTAGCAACATACCGCCTCACAAGATCAAAACCGCTAATAACAATCGACCCGGGAGTATCGTCAACAATCACATCCACACCTGTAATTTGCTCAAAAGCGTTAATATTCCGCCCCTCACGACCGATAATCCGACCTTTCATCTCATCATTCGGAAGAGCAACAAGAGTAGCTGTCGACTCGACGGCGGTCTCGGCGGCATATTTCTGAATAGCATCCGCAATAGCATGCTTCGCCTTAACTTCCGCTTCCTCTCTCATAGAAATCTCCAATTTCTTAATATGCTCAACAATTTCATCCTTATACTCCTCCTCAACTTTTTTGAGTAAAAGCTCCCTGGCCTCATCCTTGGACAAATTAGCAACCTTCTCAAGCTGACCCTTCTGTTGCTCGCAAATAGCCTGAACCTCCAGCTTAAGTTGTTTTACGGAAGAAACTTTATTCTCCAAATCTTCCTTAAGTTTCTCCGAAGCATCCATCTTCTGATCCAAAACATCCTCCTTCTTAACAAGCCTCTCCTCGATAGCCTGCAGCTTTATTCTTTTCTCTCTTTCCTCCTTTTTCGCCTCCTCCTGTACCTTGAGTGCATCATTTCGAGCCTCAAAAAGCATCTCCTTAACCTTAGAGTTCGCCTCCTGTAAAATACGATTCTTTTCATCTTCCGCCTTCCTTTCCTCCTCTTTCTTTTGGTTATTTCTTATGAAAAAACCTACCCCTCCTCCGAGAGCCAGACCCGCAAAAATAAGCAGGACAATCAAACTGGTATTCATGATAATTTCAGGTTAGCACCTTCCGGATCCAGATATGGAGATCAATTTTAAACCTAGTTCTTTTTATTTAAAAATGAATTGAAATTCACTCTGCCACTTATTCTTATCTACAATCCGAGAAGACTTAAATACAAATAATTACAACAGAAATTTAACTCAGGAAATTACAATTGTCAATCGGGACAAAAACAAATATAGTTCAACCTGAAACAAAACACATAAAACCCTAATCATGCACGCAAAAATCACAAAAAATCTCCTTGCCGTATCGTGGATCTCAATTGTCATATATTTTTTCTACAAAAATCACGCCTATTACGCGGGCAGCCTCCCCGAAGCGTCGGGCTGGCTTTTATATGTACTCCTTATCCCGTTATTTTACGCGTGCTACTGCCTATATATATGGTTTGAAAAAGGCAAATCAGAGATAAAAATAACCCTCACATTCAAAAAAATCCTGGCCGCAATATTTTTATTAACACTGATAACAGGAAATTGCGCCCTGATAATAAGAGATCCCTCGTTCTACACGGGCGACGACTTGGTATACGAATATGACGCCTCAACAGGAATAGCAGATCTCAAACAACTCTCGGACCCATCGGAATTCACAGCAAACACACAACTGATAGCCGGGAATAACTCTACATTAAAAGACATACATGAAGCCTTTTCAGACTGGATGCCGGAAGAATTAAAACCGTTATTCATCCTGCCAAAAACATTCAATACGGAATATGGGTTAATCACGAAAATAGCGGCAATGATGCTAATCATGGGATTAATCACATTAACTGCAATCTCTTTCGGATTTTCAGCATTAAAAAAACTGCAGAACAAAAAAAATCCACCCCTATCCTCGGATAACATATTGGTTTCACTGGGACTCGGACTCTTCGCCATAGCCCTATTTTCTTTCCTTCTTGGCACGATAAACTTACTGAACATATACGGAACATGGGGGCTTTTCATAATACTGCTGGCAATCAGCCACAAATCTTTAATAAAAATCTTAAAATCCCTGTTCTCATTCAAATATGAGTACAAAACAAAAATGCTCAACATCAACTTACTTATGATCTTGGCGATAGGTCTTTTTTTGAGCATGAACTTCATAGACAACATCTCCCCCGCCCCGAGAGGATGGGACGGACTTAACCAGTATGTCAACATAGCCAAAAGAATTTTTGAAGAAGGAGGACTCATAAGAATGGGCGGCAACTACTACTGGGAGCTCTTCATGAGCCTCGGCTTCACCATGTTCAACTGGACAACCGCAACCCTGTTCCTGGCATCATTCTTCCCCGCAACAATATGTCTTTTCGCCTTATATTTTGTGATAAAAAAATTCGCATCCGCAAAAAGCGCACTATTCGGTACAGCGACACTTTATCTAACCCCTCTATTCCTGTTTCACGGAGTAGAAGACAACAAGATCGATCTTGGGAATTTCGCTATCTCGATCATAGCCTTTTTAAGCCTTTATCTCGGGATAAAATCAGAAAGCAAAAGAGAGAAAATGTCTTATATAACAGTAGCCGGACTTATGGCCGGATTCGCATTCGGTATAAAACTCACAAGCCTGATGCTAATACTCACGGGCATCACAATGCTCCTATTCGCAGCCTATAAATGGAAAGGTGCGTTATCGGGCCTGTTTTTCGGAACGGGACTGCTCGTGCTTTCGGGAAACATAAATATGGGAACAGATATAGACCCGACCAACCCGGCATTCAAAATTGCAGGGACGGGATTGCTGATATTTTCTATCGGAATCATCGCATTGGAAATCTTTAAAAGTAAAAGTATTAACGGCCTCAAATACACAACGACATTCGCTCTGCTCGCAGTACTGGCATTCTCACCGTGGCTCATCAAAAACTTCTCGGAAAGTCACTCGATAAGTTCAAGAGGCTTGCTGTTCGGCGACCACCCTCAACCGGAAATGAACTATCAACTAATGGAAGAAGAGTACGGATTGGACAGAACGCTATGCACCGAAGCCACGGGAACAACGGAAGAACTGGACAGGTACCTCGGATACAGCCCGTTTTTCCAGAAATACCTTACCCTGCCATGGCACACAACCATGAACGACCAAGGCACACAAGGAATGTATATCGACATCAAATGGGCGTTTCTCGCTCTAATCCCGGCCTTCCTACTCTTCATCCCTTTTAAAAAACCAAGCCGGAAATGGCAAATCCTTCTGGTATTCGGAGTACCTTATTGGATATTTTGGACAATAACAAGCAACGGAATCATATGGTACGGGCTACCGGGATTCATAGCGCTAACCATAGCAATCGCAGGACTCATGGACAACTATGAACTTAACAAAGATAAATTCTCGAAATACCTGACAAACACGGTAATTATCCTGTTCATAATAGGCGCACTCGTCTTCAGATTAAGCATGGCCGGCAAATCACCGCTTCTGCTTTACGCAACAGATACAATCACAGCGGATCAAGCCGAACTCGCAATATTCCCGTACGCACACCTTGTTGAAGAAATCTTCAGAGAAGATCAAGACGGACAGTACGACTTTATCTGGAAAATAGGAACAACCCTCAACTACTATATCCCGGACAACTTCAGTAGAACTTACAACGACCAATACATCGACGACCTAAACTGTCTTTATGTAGAAAGAGACCCCGATCTTCTTACGGAAAGATTAAAAGCTCTCGGATACGGCTACATCATATTCGACTACTACACATTCAGCCTGCAAAGCGGCAGCCAAGACACTCTTCTAAACAAATATGAGGCAGCCATAGACTATGTGCTTAATCACACGGAATTAATTGTCCCTGATCGCTATAGAGGTCACTTGGTAGCAAAAATCCCTAACACATAAAAATAAATGCCAAAAAAAATACTCGCAGTATCCTGGATAGGGCTAGTAGTTTTTTTCTACTTCAAAAATCACTGGTACTACACACCCGGAATCATCCAAATACTTTACCTGTCAATTCCTGTTTTGATCTATGCCGCCTTTTTCTTCTTAAAAAAAATCCGAATCACCTTGCCTCGGATACTGACAGCCGCACTTATAGGCATACTCATACTTGGCAACATCATGTTTTTGGTAACAGACCCATCATACAACACGGGAGGAGACATAATCTACTCATACAACCCGGAAACTCTGGCAATAGAAATTCAAGAAGTCCATGATTACTCGGAAATACCTGAAGGAGCAGATTCAATAGTCGTCCACAACTCCTCCATGCAAAAAACCAAAGACACTTTCAAATGGCTGCCTGCAGAGTTCCACAAAAACTTCATCACCCCGAAAATCGCAGACATCCAAAAGGGGTTAATCACCAAAACAATAGGACTTTTTCTGATAATGTTCTTCCTGACATTAACCGCCGTATCAACAGGTTTCTCAATCCTAAAACTCCTACTCAAAAAAGCAAAACTCAACCCGGAAAACGCACTCATCTCACTTGGGCTGGGCCTTTTCGCAATCATATTAACCTGCTTTTTCCTCGGAAAATTCGGAATACTCAACCAAGCAACAAGCTGGGCAACATTCATACTTTTATCTGCAATAAGCTATAAATCCGTCCTTCAAATTCTCAAAAAACTCAAAGATTTCAAACAAGAACTCAAAATCAACCCGAAAAGCTTAATTCTGCCAATACTGATAATCCTCGGACTGACAGTACTTCTAAACTTCATAGACGGAATCTCCCCTACTCCGAGAGGATACGACGGTCTCAACCGATATGTAAACCTCGCCAAAGAAATATTCGAAGCGGGAGGACTTATAAGAATGGGTGGCAACTACTACTGGGAGCTCTTCATGAGCCTCGGCTTCACCATGTTCAACTGGACAACCGCAACCCTATTCCTGGCCTCTTTTTTCCCGGCAGCAATAGCGCTGGCCGCAATCTATATTGTTTCAAGAAAATTTTTATCAAAAAAATATTCACTCATAGCCGCAGCATCAATATACGCAACTCCGCTATTCACATTTCACATCATAGAAGATAACAAAGTAGACCTGGCAAGCTTCGCCATAAGCACGATCTCATTCTTGAGTTTATACCTGGGAATAACCTCAAAAGACAAAAAAGAACAATCAGTGTACATCATAATAGCGGGACTTCTGGCAGGATTCGCGTTCGGAATAAAAATCACCGCAATGATCTTGATTTTCGCAATGATAACAATTCTCTTAAACAAATATTACAAGACAAAAGGAACGGCAGCGGGAATACTATTCGGACTTGGAACACTCGCGATCACAAACAACATTAATATGGGGCACAACTTCTCAGCCCCTCAAATAACGGGAGTAATCCTGGTCGTTATCGCAGCAATTCTACTTTTGATTTCTATAATTAAAGAAAAGAACTTCCATGGCCTAAAAACGATCGTCATATTCGCGCTATTCGCAGGAATGGCATTCTCTCCATGGGCAATCGGCAACTTCATGGACACAGGATCTCTGTCAACCCGAGCCCTGATTTTGGGAGAGAACCCGCAACCGAAAATGGATTACGACGCATTCGAAGGAGACCTCGCTATAAACCATGAAGAGTGCAAAGGCACAGGTACCATAGAAGAGCTGGACAGATATTTGGGCTATGACCACCCGGCAAAAAGAATCCTAACCCTACCCTGGCATCTAACCATGAACGACCAAGGAGTTTACGGAAAATATGTAGATATAGGATGGATATTCCTAGCCTTAATCCCCGCATTACTCCTATTCGTGAGAAAAAAATCGAAAAAATGGATGCCGGTCATAGTGTTCGGAGTAAGTTATTGGATATTCTGGCTTGTATCCGGAAACGGAATTATTTGGTACGGACTTCCGGGCCTTCTGCCTCTTGCAATGTATGTATCCGGACTTTTGGATAACTTAGAGAAAACCCATAAAAAATATGGGAAAATCTTTGCCGCAATACTGGTACTTATATTAATTATCCCTTTCTTCACACTCAGGATAGCTTCTTCCGGAAAACACCCATTGCTGCTGTATATTTCAGACACAATAACAGAAGAAGAAACCGTCAGCTCAATATATCCGAACGCCCTTGCGGCAAGCGATATTTTCGAAAAGAACGATGGACTGATATGGAGAGTTGGAACCACTCTTCCATACTTCATAGAAAACAGCTTCTCAAGAACTTTTAACGACCAATATCTCGACGACTTCCACTGCCTATACCTGGAAAAAGATATGGATCTGCTGGAAAGAAGATTGCAGGCCGGAGGATTCAAATACATGATTTTCGACTACAACACCTACTCGATAAGCTCCGATCTCGAAGGAACAATGGCGGAAAAATACATGGAAGCCTTTGACTATATTTTCAATCATTCAAAAATACTTGTGTACGATATTTATAAAGGAGATTTCGTTGTGGAGATTGGAGGAAGCTAGGGGCTTTGTCAAAATGATTCTGCAGCACTCATGTTCTTGGATCTTGGATCTTGGATCTTGGATCTTGGATCTTGGATCTTGGTTCTTGGTTCTTTTTTAAAGTTGCCCCCCTTTTTTTTAATCTAAATTTAATGTCCCTGCGCTATCGTACCTGGGATGTTCAAAATAATTCCCTTACTAATAGCGATAAAAATATTCGAGGTTCTTCCCAATCCGGAAGGCGCGGATTTGAATAAAGAGTATATCATTCTCAAAAACGAATCCGACTACAGACAAGAACTCACAGGCCTGTTTCTGGACGATCAGCAAGGCGAAAGCCCCCCTTTCAACCTCGAAAGCTATACAATAGCCCCTCTCGGAGAACTTCAGCTTTTTTCTTCGGAAACAAAAATTTCAATCAACAACGACTATGACGAAATTCGAATACTGTCTTCCAATCCGAAACCAATCGACACAATGAAAATCGAAAACGCTCTGGAAGGAGAGACTTATCCACTCGGAGAAATCAAAGAGTATCAAATTTTCCCAACAACAGTACAAATAACAGAAGTAATGCCCAACCCCGAAGAAAACGAATCGACAGAAGAATGGATAGAGATAAAAAACACCGGACAGGCGGAAATCAACCTCGAAGGCCTATTGCTGGACGACAACGAAGACGGAAGCTCCCCTTGGGAAATCCCGACAACGAAACTCGAACCGGGAGAACGCACAATAATATTCAGAAGTGAATCGGGAATCGCCTTGAACAACTCATCAGACTCAGCCCGAATTTTGACCCCGGACGGCAACATACTATCCGAAGTCCCTTACGAATCAACAAAGGAAGGAGTTTCATACCAACTCATTACCATAATAAACCTTCTAACCAACGAAACGGAAGAATCATGGCAATGGCACACCCCTACCCCCGGAACGCTAAATGCAACAATCTTCGCAACAGAAGGACTTATAGAAACCTTTGAATCAAACACTCTCGAAATAACCGTAAACGAGCAGATTTTTTCATTCCAAACATCCAATCTAAACCTGTCGCAAGAACTTGCAAACACAATCTTCACTCCCGAACAAAACATCTCTCTAACATTCGAAACCCTGAACGGCGAAAACGAAATAATCGATTACAGGATAGAAACCGTGAACAACCAACCGGAAACAATTTCAATCGAACATGAAAAAAAACCTCTATACAATCAGCTCCTCCCCTATCTCACAACAATACTGGCGGTAATAGCTTTGAGCATATACGAGAACAAAAAAAAGACACCCTCTCACAATGAGAAGGCATCTTCAGGCGGAACTTAACATCCGCATCCTCCTTTGCCGTCCATATCGTAAAGGGGTTAAAGAATACAAGGCGCTATTGATAATAGTTCTCATTAAAGGATTTTGCAACCTATTTTTATATAACGCTAAAATATTTTCAAATATTGTAAATTTGGTTTTCAAAAAGCGCCTTGAGTTACCCTTAAAACTTCAATATATTGTAGTATACATGAGCAAGAACCACAATATGTAGTGGTATGCAAAAACTTGGACACAAGACCGTTTAAGCGCAAAAGGAAGCCAATCAGAACAGAAACCGCTCGAAAAAACAAGTCAGGCCAAGACTTCAAAGTCTATAAATTTGAAAAGACCCTCTGATTTCTTGAGTCCCCAAAAAAACAAACTAAAAAAGGGCGGCCAATGGCCAGCCCCACTACCAATCAAGCCGTTTCCGCCAGTGCGGCCGTTAGGCCGGCACAAAAAACTAACCTGCCCGCAGGGCTCCACAGCGGAAACTCCACAGGGCGGCCGCAAGGCCAGCCCCACTAACAATCAAGCCGTTTCCGCGTTAGCGGAAACTCCATCCACTCATTACTAATTACTGACTACTAACACTACTCTACCATGAAAAAAATCATCAAACGCGACGGAACCGCTGCCAATTTCGATCGCGAAAAAATCGCTGAAGCGATTTGGAAATCCGCTCAATCGGTCGGAGGAAAAGACCGCACAATCGCACAGGAAATTTCAAACGAAATCGAGAACCTCCTCAACATCTTGTTCAAAGGAGACAACTACCCAACAGTCGAACAGGTCCAAGACCTCGTCGAGAACATGCTGATAGAACGCCAGTACGGCAAAACGGCAAAAGCTTACATTCTTTACAGACAAAAACGAGCAGACATCAGAGAGCAGCAGAAGGCAATAATGGGAAAAACCACCAACCTCCCACTAAGCCTGAACGCACTTCAAGTTTTGGAACGCCGCTATCTGTTAAAAGACGAAAACAACAGAATAATGGAGTCTCCCGAAGACCTATTCCGCAGAGTCGCCAAAAACATTGCCGAAGCAGACAAGAACTACAAAAAAGGGAATGCCCAAGAAACGGAAGAGAAATTCTACAAACTTATGACACAACTGGAGTTCATGCCCAACTCCCCTACCCTGATGAACGCAGGAACAGATATACAGCAGCTCTCGGCATGTTTCGTTCTTCCGGTAGAAGATTCGATGGAAAACATCTTTGATACCGTGAAAAATGCCGCATTAATTCACAAAAGTGGAGGAGGAACCGGCTTTTCATTCTCACGATTAAGGCCAAGAAACGACCTCGTTAAATCCACAACCGGCGTATCCTCCGGACCTATCTCATTCATGCGAGTATTTGATGTCGCGACAGATGTAATCAAACAAGGAGGCAAAAGACGCGGAGCCAATATGGGAATCCTTAGAGTCGATCATCCGGATATCTTAGACTTCATCACAATGAAATCCGACATGGTAACCCTTACCAACTTCAACATATCTGTCGGAATCACGGATAAATTCATGGAAGCCTTGGATAAAAACAAAGATTATGAACTTTTGAACCCAAGAGACGGACAAGTTGTCCAAAAACTCCCGGCGCGCCATGTATTCGACCTTATCCTGGATATGGCCTGGAAAAACGGCGATCCCGGAGTAATTTTCCTCGACACAATCAACAAAGCCGATAAAATCCCGCACACGGGATTGATAGAAAGCACCAATCCGTGCGGAGAACAACCTCTGAAGGGTTACGAATCCTGCAATCTGGGCTCAATCAATCTTAACAGAATGATCCGCGCAGACCACTCAGACCTCGACTGGGACAAATTCCGAGAAACAATCCATTCATCTATCCACTTCCTGGATAATGTGATCGATATGAACAAATATCCGATCCCGAAGATCGCCGAAGTCAGCCGCGCATCAAGAAAAGTCGGCCTCGGACTGATGGGATTCGGTGATATTCTTTATCAACTTAAAGTCCCTTACAACTCAAAAGAAGGTCTGGAGTGGGCGGACAAAATCACGTCATTCCTTAAAACAGAATGTGAAAACAAATCGATAGATCTGGCCAAAGACAGAGGAGTATTCCCTTGCTGGAAAGGAAGTTATTACGAGAAAAAAGGAATAAAAATCAGAAACGCCTGCCAAACAACAATCGCTCCAACAGGAACAATCGGAATGATTGCAGAAGCATCGGGCGGAATCGAACCAAACTTCGCCATTTCATACATCAAGAACGTAATGGACGGCACAGAGCTTGTTTACACCAACAAGTACTTTGAGCAGATCGCCAAAGAAAAAGGATTTTACTCACAAGATCTAATGCGAGAAATCGCGGAAAGCGGTTCAGTCCAAAACATAGAAGCAATCCCAGCTTCAGTACGAAAAGTATTCGTAACAGCCCAAGACATCGCGCCGGAATGGCATGTGAAAGCCCAAGCAGCTTTCCAGAAACATATAGATTCGGCCGTATCGAAGACCGTAAACTTCCCGCACTTGGCAACAACCAAAGATATCGAAAAATCCTACAAATCGGCCTACAAACTCGGCTGTAAAGGAATAACCGTTTACAGGGACGGAAGCCGCGACAACCAGGTTCTGAACATCGGAAAAGTCAAAGGCAAAAAGAAGATCGAAGAAGATCAAAGACGACACAAATCACTCAAACAAAGTTCTGAAAAATCAAAAGCAGAGATTAAGAAGGAAGGTGTCTGCCCCGATTGCGAGGGCAAACTGATAATGCATGAGGGTTGCATGAGCTGCCCTCAATGCAGCTACTCGGCATGTTCGGTGGCGTAAAATAGCAGATGGGGCATATAGAAATACCATCCACTTTAAACCATCCGCCACCAGTTAAATCATTGACTTTTTACGGAAAAAAGTTACAATCAGCATCCTAATCAACCCTTCAAAATGAGCTCACTGGAAAATTTTAAAGGCAATGAAGGGATAGAACCTCTTGAGAAATTCGACAGTTTTACCAAAAAACGCGCCGAAAATCTGGCAAAAGACGCAAAAGATCTGGAGAAAGAACTTGATGGAAATTTAACGATAGGAGAAATTCGCAAAGAAATAGAAGAAGGAAGATTCGAATCACCTGCAAAACTTACGGATCTGGAGAGACAAATGAAAGAATTAACACTGAATATAGCAAAGGGGATACTCGAAGAAACAACTCACGAATCGGAAGATAACAAACTGGGATTCACAGCCAACTGTTTATCCTACATGAGAGGACTAAGCACAAAAGACCTTGCCAATGAAATAAAAGGCTTGAAAAAATGCGCCCCGGAACAACTCAAGCACAAACAAAGACTCGAAAGATTGAAAAAAACCTCGCCAAAAGCATTCAATCTATACTTGGCTGAAACTTTTAGAGAACAACAAAGAGGAACACTACAAAGATCAAAAACCGAAATTCTGGAAGAAATAGAAACAAGTTACAAAAAAGCCATAAAAGCCCACCCCACCGTTCAAAACACATTTTTTCAAATGGTTGAATCGGGAAAAATCAACTCGGGAAATTGTAATGAAGAACTGGCAATACTGGAAAAAAGACATTCCGAATTGTTAAAAAGATATGAATCCTTACTGGATCCGGAAATATTCGGCGATAAACCGAGAAAAGAGTTCCTGAAATGGATCGAAACCGAAAATCTCAGAGGACCTCAATACAAAGGAGTCGAAGGAGTCGCAAAAGCTCTCAGAGACCTTGAGAACGAACTAATCCCCAAGCGCCGAAGAATCCAAAAAGACTTCTCGAAACTACCGGAAACAATACGCGAACCTTATGAAAAAACCTGGCGGAAAGAACTCGGCTGCAGCGAACGCGAATCTTTGCTTACGGAATTACAAAAACTCGAACACAGCAAAGAAAGCAACCCTCTAGCAAAAAACTACCTCAAACTTTTAACCGACAACCTAACGGAAATAGCCCCAAAAGAGTACCATCAACTAATGTCAAAATTCGCGGCACGCTCCTACAAAGAACAAGAACTCCTATTGGCCGCGTTTGAAATAACAGAACTGGAAGATAGGCATGAGCTCACAAAAGCTTTCAAAAAACTACCCAAAGAAATAAGAGAATCTCAGGCGGGAATATATTTTTTCACACTAAACAAATCCGAAAAAATCGTAACACTCGATGTACTGTCAAAAGAAGCTGAAGAAGGAACCGACATTCACGACTGGACAAAGATGATAGCTTCAACCGAAAAAGCTCAGAAAGTATATTCACAGCAGCTTGCACGCATACTTAGCGGATCCGAAGGAGAAGAGATAGTATTAATCGACGCATTGGCCGGAGAAACTTTAAGAAGCGAACAAAAAACAGGGGAAACTCAAGCGAGAAACAGACAGGAATCGGCAATACAAACAATTGAAGGAGAGTCCGCCGCGATGAAGGCAAGAGAAATACACGAATTAAGCCAAGGTGAGAGAACATTGGACGCAATAGACACCGACGAAGAAACCGAATTTACAACAATAGACCTGAAAGACATAACAGGATCCGGCTTAAGAGTAATGGAAGAACAAGACAGAAGAAGATTGCTCTCGCAAGCAAAGAGAAAAAAACTAAGAACAAATTCAGAGGAACATATGGCTGAAATACGATTCACAAATCATGGAAGAGAAGTCCCAATCCAAAAAAACGAATCACTGAGATCCGCAATAGATGAAATGGTAATGGAAAAAGTTACACAACCTCTCGAACAAACAATCGAAATCCTCAGAGGCAAACCCCTACAGGAAGGACTGAGCGACACCTTGTCAAGAGATGAATCAACCCCTCTCATAAACCTGTACAGAAAAGACATTCAAAGAAGATTCGGATCCGATGTTGAAAGTCTTACAGTAAAAAAACACAAAGCAGCTTAACAACGCGATCATGAGACAAATCATAATACTTACCGGCTCCGGCAAAGGCAACAGCCGCGAAGCACAGCGAAGCGGCAAAAAACTGGAATAAGCCGTTTTGCGACAGCAAAACACGACATAAAAACACTAGCACTATGAGACAGATACTGATATTTACAGGAAATGGGAAAGGAAAGAGTAGCGCAGC
>Ga0180007_10003576_pt1 | contig 17201 bp, 18 predicted proteins | sample MM_PC_MetaG_FD_121122 | JGI IMG/M metagenome (GOLD analysis project Ga0180007, IMG submission 121122) | Groundwater microbial communities from the Aspo Hard Rock Laboratory (HRL) deep subsurface site, Sweden - MM_PC_MetaG | ecosystem: Environmental > Aquatic > Deep subsurface > Groundwater... | reverse complement strand
GTCTCGCACGCCCCTTTCCGACTACCACACCGAGACGGAGGGAATCTGGGTTTTCCTTGTGCGGTGGATACGACTCCGACGCTACACGCATGATGTAGTTGTACCCGTAACCGAAACCAACCCAATAATCAGCCTCACATCCATCTACGACTGGACACCCCGCCTTGTGTGTATCGTCGTGCGCTCTACAAAATCTGCAAATCATTTTTGGCTCCTTTTTCCGCTAGTCAATTTTCAACTCAAGGGCGCCCATAGCGCTCCGTACGCAACAGCACGCCGTCTGCTCATTATCAATTATCAGTACTCCCATGTCACACTCATAGCTACACGTAGGATTGTGGAACTGCTCGCACAGCCCAACAGGTATGGTAGCGTCAGCTCCGAGTAGCGTACCTCCAGTTGAAAACTCAATTCTATGCAGATGCTGCAAGTGCTGACCACTGACAACCTCTGCCAGATGCTTCCACCAGCTCCAAGCTAGGTGGGGCGAGATCTCCACCATGTGCGCTAGCCATGTATCCATGTGAGCGCTCATGGCATTTCCGCTCACGCGGGATATGGCTGGACAGCGACCGTAAATGTACGCGTCCAAAAACCCAGGAGCCGCGCAGTAAAAAAACGCCGGGAACATCCTACAAGCGATAGGTTTGTGCCTGCCAAGCCCGCAACGATTATTCTCATTGAACAGACACTGCGTACCGCACTCCACTAACATGTACCCTGCAGGTACTTTTCGTCCAGTCTTCTTCCAAATGGCGAAGCGTTCGTAAGGCATGAGCCATACAGAACGCGTGAAATTATGTGGTTCGCACAGCTGCGAACATCCGACCTTGCACCCTAGTGTACCATCACGCGTACAAAAATCAAACACTGAATCCACTCGATCGAACGATCTGTCGTAAAAATCCAGTAAAGCCTCGTGTTTGTTCTTCATCCTACCAGTCCGTTTGTTACCAACACGGCAGCCAGAGCGACAGCTAACCGATCGATATCCGCGTGTACCTCGGCATCTGCGTCATTCATTGCCAGCTGCAGTTCGTAGCTGACAGCGTGCATCACCTCATGTAGCAGCGTCTGTAGAATGCGCGTACTGTCACGCCCGTGAGTCGCCAAACGAATCTCGGCCGTGTATGGGTCAACGTACCCTTCTAGCCACTCCTGCTCACAGGAATCCGAGTCCTCTACGTACTCCACTATAGTCTGTACCTGAGTTATTTTGTACGGTCTGCCGACGATTATCAACGTGTCTGGAATGTGCATGTCACCACCTGTCTTCGATTACTACGCAGTCTATTGGAATGTTGTCGCTGTAAAGCTCTCGTATGAAACGTGACGTGGCCGCGAACCCTCCACCTTGCTGATTCGCTTTTTGGCGAGGCAACGTCATGGTCAGGGTTTGACGCGCGCGCGTGACTGCCACATAGAAAACGTTTCGCTCTTCTGCTATGTCCTTTTCTGTAGTGGTGTCTCGAATGATTGGCATAGCACCCTCAACACAATTTATGATGAAAACGTGATCCCACTCTAAACCTTTTGCACTATGCACCGTACTCAGCACCAGCCGGTCATCGTCATCTTTATTCACTGGATCGTTCAAACTAATGTCGGTCAACATCTTACTCAGAGTACGATAGTGTTTCGACATGTTGTGTAGGATCTTTAAATCGCTGAGCTTGCTCTTTTTAGCTGGCGCGGAGATGTTATCAGTTAGTACTGGAACTAGCACACGCGCGATACTGTTTATGGATCTGGAGGCGGTAAGTGTCGGGGTGTAGTCGGTTAGAAACTTACCGATGTTTTTGATGTGATCAACAGCTACGTTGTTTCGAAACTTGAAGCTAAATAGGGCTTTGACTCCCTTGCGCCGAACCTCCGCCGCTAGGTTGTGCGAGGTTACGTGACCAACCCCAGCGATCAGACTTAAAACCCGCTTAAGGGAGATCATATCGGAAGGGTTGCACGCGACCTTGGCGAGAGCCAGTACATCTTTCACGTGTTTGCGCTCCAGGAAGCCCGTACCGCCGCGCAGGTCGTATTTGATCTTAGCGCGGATCAACTGGGCTTCCATGTCGCGTAATGCATACGCCCCGCGAGACAATACGGCGATCTCACTCGGTGGCGACCCCTCGTTGATACGCATGGTGATCTGATCAAGTACCTCAGTGTATTGGTGCTCTCGTAATTGTACTGAGGTAACGGTCGGAAGCACATCGTACTGGGACGCGGGAGTAGGGCTCACCAGTTGTGTATAGTCTTTGAAAGATGAGTGCCGGACCACCGTATTTGCAACGTCTAGGATAGCTTGTGTAGAACGATAGTTTTTCTCCAGTTTGACGATTTGCGTATCCGGCTGCTCACCGAATTCAATTATGTTTCCAATCGTGGCGCCTCGGAATCCGTAAATGCCTTGGGCGGTATCCCCTACTACGCACAGGTTACCATGTACGGCCGACATGGAGTTGACCATCTCGTCCTGTACGCGGTTGGTGTCCTGATACTCATCAACCATCACGTAGTGGAAACAAGCGCTCAGCTTTTTACCTATCGGAGTGTCGAACAGATCTTTTGTGAAAAACAACAGATCATCAAAGTCTAGTGCGTTGTTGTCACGTTTTATATCGCCATAGCATTCTATGACTTTTAGCATGTCACCAAGTAAACGCGTATACGGACTCCCATCCATTGCGGTCAAATACACATTACTGAAATCCAGGTAGTTGTTTCTGGATATGCTGTACAGGGAGTAGACTAGGCCGGGTGTCGGTAACTCGGTGTTTCGTTTTTCGATACCAGTTACACCATACGCCCATCTGATAGCGTCCGCCGAATCGGTAGAGTCGTAGATTGTCGTACTACCCTTCACACCCACAGCACTGCCGAACTTCAGCAACATTTTGAAACACAACGCGTGAAAAGTTCCGATCAGCATACCGTCTGTACTTACCCCGGCATCGTAGCCGATACGCTCGATCCTACGTTCCATTTCGGTGGCGGCTTTTTTGGTGAATGTAACCATTACAATGTTACCCGGAGCTACACCGGATTCGAGCAAGCGCGCCGCACGATAGGTGATAGCGCGAGTCTTACCAGTTCCAGCACCAGCTAACACCAGCAAACGTCCGCTAGCTGTGGCCGCGGCCTTGTACTGCTCAGCGTTCAGCTCATCCTTGTACCGCGCGTCATTGACAGGGCCAAGTCGCGCTAGTTTGGGGGATAACACACCCTTTACTTTCACAGTTGCGCGTCGAACGGTGGCGGCTTGTTTGCGCTCGTCCACATGTAGATGTTTTGTAGAAATATTACGCATTTCAGTACCTATTTTTGTTGGTATTCTTTCATTCTTCTAGACGGAATACATTCCAGACACGGAGACCTATCACGAGTCGTGTCCGTATACTCGCACGTACCACAATCATGCGGAGGATCGTCCGGCCACTCACCAGCTATGCTGCCGTACACACCGTCGACGCGATTGTTGTTTATAGCATTCAACTTTTCAGCATAGTTAGCTATAGCCTCGCACGAGTCGCTACATAGTTTTTGAAATGACGCATTCCTTTGGGCGCGGGCATATTCGGCAGGCGTAAGATCAGGCGAAGCGGGCGCTCCACCTAAGATGGTCTGTTTCCATTCTGGCCAGGTACTTACTATCTCTGTTGCGCGCTTCAGGTGAGCAACAAAGCGCTCACGATCTGTTTCACCAGCCGTCAAGCGAAAGTAGTTTCCATCAGTCTGTGCAGTGTTTTCCACCTTAGCTAATTGGCGGGCCATAACGTGCTCTGCCGGTATATCTACAGATCCCCCCTGTTCCCAGACAAGGTAGGCCAGGCAGCTCTCCAAAAACACAAGTCTAGCTTTATCCGATTGCAGAGATTTTGGGAAGATTGAAGTGGGCGGAGCGTCTTCATCGTCAAGCGAATCATCAATTGGTATACCCAGCTTACGCTTCCTGGAAAGCTCCCAGGCCAGCTCGTATATTTCGTCTTTGTTGATTTCGGTTAACCGGTGAAACAGATCTTTGTTTTTCATATTTCTATCTCCTTTTAGATCACATCGTGACAACGCGGCGATAAGTAGATCCGCTCTCGGTTGGAGTTGGCTCGACCTGTACCCTTGCCTTGCGCGCCGAAGCCACCCCTCGTCTTCCAACAGTACTCTCTCCATCCGAGGGTCAAGAGCTCTTCGTGCTCGCCTTCGTATCCACAGAGAGCTATTCTGATCTTCGGATCGTCCGTGCGGTCGATGCACCATGCGCGCACATCGTCGAGCACGGTGGTGGAGTCTACGCGGTAGACAGTTATGCGGGTTGAGCCGTATGGTGGATCGAGAAAGACGCCGGTTTCTGTCGGATGACCGCCGAGCCGTGTTGTAATCGACGCGGATCCGCAGACACGATCCCACGATCCACAGCATATGCGCACGTTGCGGAGCCGTGTTGACAGCTCGTGGAACAGCGCGATCAGGCCCCCAAGGTGCGGCCGCTGGCGGTTGATGCCCCGGCTTTTCTTCACGGCCACAAAGCGCCCGTCGACGCTCTGCCATGGCCCCTTACCCGAGCAAAAACCACTGCCGATCCACGCGCACATGCCCCAGATCCACCACGCCGCCAGTTTCGGATCGCAGTACTCGACAGACGCGCACAGCCGCGATGTGAGCTCTTCCTGCTGTGCAACAAGGACAAGGTGCCTGGCGTGCAGGTCGCACTCCGAGACGGGCCAATTGGCGTGGTGCGCTACCCGCAAAGGATCAAGTTTGATCGCACGCCAAGCGTTGGTCACCAGCCCATCTAAGTCATTAATAGTTTCGGCTTTACCGTTGACGTGCCAGTCCGGTCTATCCAAGAGCACTGCTGCCGACCCGCAGAACGGCTCGACATAGTTTTTGACGTCACCGAAGGCTTGCCAGACTTTGGACGCAACGCGGGACTTCCCGCCGAAGTATGGGAAAGGCGCTTTTAGTGGCTTGAACTTCGTTATACGTGATTCTATCTTTTTACATACGCTAGCAGCTACCTGCACAGTACTTACTGGTGCTACGACGCTGGTCGCGTCCGAGATAACTACAGCTTTGCTAGTTACTACTGGAATAGGTTCGCGCTTCACATCTGCACTAGGTATTTTCTTTCCAATATGGAGCTTCAATTCAGCCAATGCTCCATCTATACGCACCACAGTCGAAAGCAACCTATTTTCTTTTTTCATATTTCTATCTCCATTTCAATGCGTACCATGCGACGGACATACCTTACTTTACAGGTATGACACACTACCTCGATACAGTGTGAAAGGTAAAGGATTGACCACTCACTCACGACCAGCCAACCAACCTTGTAAAGATAGCATGATGTACTTTGACTATAAGGATCAGTATGCCTACTAACCAAGACCCGAATCACATCGTAATTTCTATCCGCAAACACGACGCGGGATACTCCATGGTGCACGGAACCTCGCAGCTGGAGCTGGATATAACAGATCCAAAACAATTACCAGCTGAGTACAATGTGCTGGCTACGTTGTGCAAAATGGGGCTAAACGGACTGAAAGAGGGCGATCGTCGAGGGTGGTCTGCGTCCAGATTTTACTCGTCCGAGTATATAATGGTGGACATGGACCACGCCGTTGGGGAAGACGGTGGCAGCCCGATCAGCTACAAAAACGTCGATCAGCTAGTAGACGTGTGCAACGAAGCTGCTATGAACAGTAGATGGTTTTTGATTCAAACCAGCAGCAACGGGCTCCACTTCATCATAAAAACAGACATCATCAAAAACCACGCAGCTTACGATTACGCCAAAGACGGTTACGAAACATTCGCAAAACGCGCGCAATCCATTTTCAGAGAAAAGCTAGGGATCACTTGCGAACTGGATTTGGGCATGTTCCGTCCGGACGCGAAAACGCGTTTGCCCGGAGCCAAAAACTCCAAGGATAATTTCGAAGTCAAACACGTTGCCAACGGCGGTGATGATTCTTTCAAAAAAGAGGTAACCACTTTTGTATTTGGCCACGCTATTCCGATTCAATACGATGAGATAAAGGACGAAATAAAAGCGGAAAGAGCCAAGAAAACCAATTCAACGCAGAATAGAACGCACAACACAGACAACAATCGACAGTCTTGGTACAACGTCAGCGATCTGATCAGACACATGGGGTGGGAGGCTAAAGAGATTAGCAACGGGATTCACGTACTCACGGGAGAGTGCCCGTACTGCCGTGGCGCCCGCACGGCTTGGGTAGACCCCGCAGGAAACTTACACTGTTTCCGTAGGAACTGCCAAGCTAACCCTCACATGAAGCCGTACGAATACGATCCGGAAAACCACGCCAAATTTATGTTCGGAGCGGGATCAATGACGTGCCACCGACCAAACACACCGATCAAACAGGGGTCGATAGAAACGGTGCGTACAGCCATGCGCGAAGCTATCCGAGACGAGATCAGAAACCCACTCAGATACAAGTCAGTAACTGCGCTAGCATACGCTATGGGGATGGGCAAAACAACGATGGGCGCACAGGAAGCGGTTGCCGCCATAGAGGATCGCGTACACAACATTATATACTACCTGACCCCAACCCATGAGCTGGCCAAAGAAGTTGTTGGACACGTCACAGGCACAACAGACATAGAGGTCATACACGCATTTGGCCGCACGGCTGAGATGAACTCCTGCGCTATGAAAGACGAGGTTTTACGTTACGCTTCTGTAGGCGTCAACATCGAAAAAACGTTGTGCAAACCAACTTGCGCAGAGTACAAATGCCCCTATTACCAAATGAAAGAATCTCTGGCGCACGCCAAACGTGCACTGATAGTTATGACTGTGGATCAGTACCATTGGTTTAGAAACACTGAGAAGATCAACGACAACATAGTTATCATGCCGAAAGCGGATCTCATTATAGCTGATGAGTGCCCATCACACAGCTTCACCCTAGCCCGCAAGATCCGCTTGAAAGACATTAACAAGAAGGGGATAACTGGACGCAGACACTGGTTTTGCGATTCGATAAGACGGGTCATATGCCATTGGACGGCTTCTACCCGAAAAAGAGGCAGTAGAAAGATGCCCTTACGAGAGACAAGACTGTGGAGCAACCGCACTCAGATACTGGCCAGGGGTAAGGATCTACAAAAGATATGGAGCGGACACTTTGGGTCCCAACAAGAATACGAATCGGTTGTCGACTACATCGCTAACCTGACCACTCAGCCAGGCTCAGATCCTAGCGATCCAACTATCGGAGCCCTGCCGCAATTCGTCATTGATATAGCTAAGAAGTTACGAGACGAGCCCCGCACACTAGCTGCGGGTAACGGGTCGATACGCATCTTCCAACAAATCACGCTAACGGATGCGCCAATACTCATCCTGGATGCTAACGCTACAGCCAACCTAGGCGCGTGGAGTCGTTGCACGAAAAAGCCCATATCAGTCAAAGAACTCGTTCCGATAATGCCAGCAACGACCACGCTCCTGCACGAGAAAGTCAAAGCGTCCCGAAAAGAGATGAAGAACCCCAACTCGCAAGCCATGCGTACACTGACAAGTATCGTATCAGCTATCAACAATGGCCTATTGAACGCATCTACAAAGGGCACCGTTATATACACGCACAAGAGTGATGTAGAGACCATACAGGCTGTGCTCCACAAACAAGTACCAGAACAGTACCACGACAAACTATTCGTGGACTATTTCAATCGTACACAGGGCACCAACCGATGGGAGGGGTACAACGTTATCATAGCTGGTGAGGCGTACGTAAACGAAAAGTCTTTGGAAGAAACTATCTACGCGTCTAGTACCCAGCGAATAGCTGCCAACAGAATGAACGACGAACCGCGCAATCTCCGAGTGAGAACCATACGAGAATGCATAGGTAGAAGCCGCCCATATACTACCCCACATCCGGTAGTTATTGCAGTAATCGGTAGAGACAACCCACACAAACACAATTACTTACCCCATATGACCTGGACCAACCTAGCCTCTGTATTAGAGGATATCGTGACACTACGGGCGGCTATGAGTAGGGTGCATTATACTTCAACACGCAAACCATCAGCAGAGACATGCGTAAAGCGGACAATCAATGAAATGAGCGCCTATGCGACAGAATGTGACATTTCCGTAAGAGGTAAGAAAAACAAGCTACTTTTTACTGTAGCTGATGCCGCATCCATCTCTATTCATGTAAAAGCTATAACAAATTCCCGTACCTTGAAGGACATGAATCATAATTTTTTCTTCCATCCCGAGTTGACGGATTACATCGCCAGAGTCCCCGGTATGCCCGTATGCGTGTCAGGAGAAGTAGTAGATAAGGACGCTTATCTGAAGCCAGAGAAGCCGCCAGAAGATAAGGACGACGATACCACGCCCAAGCGGAAGCTGTCCAGGAAGCAAAAGAAGGCGTTCAACAAGAGACTCAAACAAGCCAAGACCGAACGCAAGCTCGATTGGTTGACCGATGAGTTTGGTGGAGAGGGCAAACCTATCGAATTGCCTAGCTACGTTGACCGAGTAGTTGTATTCGCGGTTTCGCTCATGCGGTACCTACGAGAGACAAATGGCGGGTTCATGCTCAAGGATGGTCAGTACACTATCTTCCGGGAGACAGACTACATACCGCCCATGTTTGAAACGAAGGTGGGCGAGTTCATGCTGAAGTTTTGTTTGGACGTACTAGCTACCCAACAGGTCCCGGTACACATGCAGGAATGGTTGTTCGACAGAGTAGACTCCCGGCATTTAAATCTATTGGCAGAGGAGATGGGTAATTTCTATTGCGATGATAAGAAGGCGCGTACTGCTGCACTGGCGATAGTTATGGCAACGCTGCGGTACAGGAAAACGTTTGCCAAGTTAGAGCGTAAATACAAGCATGAGTCTGTTCCTAAGCCCTCGTTTCTGAAGTCTGGTATGCAGGCTTTTCGAGACCTGCAATTGCAGATGAAACAAGCGCAGATGTGGCAGCAACAGAAAATAGATGATTGGCGGTGCGGTCATAACTTTGCTTACGGGAGATGATATGGAAGCACGTTTATTCTTTTCGTTTGATGTAGAAAGTATCGGAGTGCACGGCGACCCGTTCGCAGTGGGTTGGGTGGTCGTGAACGACCTTGGCCAGGAGCTGGAAAGCGGGTACGCAGGTTGCGCGCTGGGGTCTAAGGAGTTCGTGTGGGCAGTGGATCAAAAAAGCGGACATACCAGTTATGTCCCGACAGGTACGACAGGCACAATAGCAGATCTTCACTGGGTTATGGAAAATGTAATTCCCACGCTACCCCCACCAAATTGCGCCTCGTTAGACGCTGTGTATTCTGCGTTTTGGAAAGCGTGGTCAAAATGGGCAAGCACTGGTGCAGTTATGGTAACCGACGTAGGTTGGCCGATAGAGGCTAAGTTTCTACTACGGGCAATAGCTGCAGATCCGAAAAGAAAAGAAAATGCCCCGTACCCCGTAATTGATGTTGCTAGCGTGGCTCTGGCTTGTGGAAGGGACCCGCTTGGTACGTTCGATCGACTGCCCAGTGAGCTTCCCGCGCACAACCCAGTCAACGACGCTCGGCAGTCTGTCAGAATACTACTGGAGTGTTTATCTGCTAAAACTGAAATGTGCGAGATGGAAGACGGCACGTTACTATCGGCGACAGGCGCGGACGAATGTGTGAGTTGCAGAAATACAACCTGCGCAGCAAGCCCAGCTACGCCTGAATACCCAACACGGTTAGCGTTGGATGCCGAAGAGACGATCGAGATCCCCCGAACAGCTGCTGGTATTTTACGGCTGAGCGGGGTGTCCGGCCCATACGAGGACGGGACGCCGGACTTTGGTCTCAAAGCCGAGAAGATGTACTAGAAACGAACCTGGATATGTACGCACCGGAGAGAATCATGAGTGTACCGGCTGATACAATGGTAAAACGGTTTCTTGACTCTGGTAAGCATCACCTCTATATGCCGACTTACCACACAACGGTGTTCCTTAAGGATAAGGAGATGCTTGAGGGGCCAAGTGGTGCTACACTAATTAAATATGAATGGCGGTGGAAATGGGGGATGAAGTTCGTTCCCGGTGAAGGCGATGTGGAGGCTCGCGTATCGGATTGGGACCGTTTCGAGCGTTGCGCACAATGCAACTCTAAAATCGTTCATATTTATTGGGTAAGGTCTCCCGACGACCGTGAGGACCCTTATGGTGCTGATGATGCGCACATAGCCCTCGGTTTTCGTACACCTAAGCCTCCTCCACATATACGTAAGAAACTAAAACAGATGCGGAAACAAATGGATGAGTTGTTCGAAGTAACTGACGAAGTTCTTTTGTCGCATTTTAATGACGCAACAGCTACCACGTCTTACGCTGCCTATGCTGAGGCGTATGCGCGCCCCCGTAAGTTGCGCGTTTCAAAAACTATGGAATACGATGACGGGGTCTGGTTCACCCACTATTTAACGGATCGCATCTTAGTTGTAGGCCCCAAGTTTTCCGATCGCTATCGCGAGGTGTCTCAGGGTACAGGCTGGCAGAATATAGGTAGCGATAATATCAAAAATTGGGTGGATTCGCAGCCCTATCGTGAAAAGATGCGCACAACCGCTGCACGGTCTATCGATGCCGCTGTACTAGAAATGAACCGGCGTGAGGAGGGCAACTGGGCGGAAAAGGTAGTTACTGAGGGCAAAGAACGTCCGCTTTTCTTGTATCATCCTACTACTGGTCGCGTCTTTTCCTCCCGTAATTGGAACCTGTATTTGAATGAATCTGTGCGGGGCACGGAGTGGATTGAAATGGATCCAAAGGCTATACGCGAGCATCTGCGCAAATACCCGTCAAATAAAAACTCCGCCCAATAGCTGAGCTTTAAGTCGTTTTGTCAAATACCCATCAAATACCCATGTGGCCGTGGCCGAAATATATCGGAAGACACCGTGCTGTCTATTTCCTATCAGAAACTACTGTGCTGAAGATACCCGTTTTAGCTGATATGTGGGGCTGTGGCGAACCAGGTACAAACGCCATTGCCGCTAACCTGCGCGAAATCGATAAATGTAGGTATGACATGCGACGGCCGCTTCGTACTCATTGACAGTACACCAGGAATATAAGGATTGACATGAAACACAAAGTAGCATTTTCGTACCTAGTACTTCGATACGTGCACGATCTGGTAACAGAAGAGTTCGCAAATATAGGAGTAGTACTTTTTTGTCCCGAACATAAATATCTATCATGTATGTTGGCAGAGACGCACAGTCGGTTATCTACTTTTTTCGATGGGTTCAATGTGGAGGATCATACCCGTATTTTGAGTGAAATTAAACGTCTAATTGCAGATATAGACATAGCTACAATAGATACTAACGTGCTACAATTCCCTATTGTAACAGATATACTATTGGATGCGCGCGCATTTAGCGGGCTACTGAACGGTGCGACATCGTATATGTGTACGTCGCAGCACGCTAGTATAACAGATAATCCATCCGAAATGCTGTTACAGCTTTTCAACAGATATGTTAAGGATAGCAATGTTGTCGAAAATGAACGAAGTTAAAACCGTGTTTGCACTAGTTGATTTTTTGATTCAAGTCTGTATAATAGAATCGCGGGAGGCGGGTGCTGAATTAATTCGCACAGGTAATTTGTGCGTGAATAAAAAACGCGTCAAGATTACCGACAAGCTGAACGACGTAAAATACATTCGAGCCGGTAATTGGCGGCTGTGGAAAGACACTCAAAACGAGGAAAGTAAATGATTGAAGTGCGAGAGGTTGACGCAGAGCCGCAAAACCTTTATCCCCGCAAGGGGTTTGACACGTTATCGACCATAGTGGCAACCTATCGTTGTACGGCCGGCTCGAATGAAAGATTCTGCGTCGACCTCTCGCGCTTCAATTATATGAAGCAACAAGATCGTAATCGGTTGGCACGAATTTATTCCTGTGTGGCCAACATACCACTTCCATCATCTTGCGAACAATTACTCCCGCCGCGCTTTCTCAGTTCAGGGCGGCTATGGAGGACATCCGCCCAGCCCAGCGTTGGCTAATGCTATTATGTACACATCCAATCCGGGGGAGGAGTGCCCAGAGGATTGGATCAAAGAACTATAAGCTGTATTAGACAGGTGTCGGCAATGAATCACGAGGAAATATAAGGAGGTACCATGACAGAAACCATGAATGACGAAGTGCAGGAGTTAAAAGAGACAGTTGATAGATTAAAAGAGACAGTTGAGAAATTAGAAGATATAGTAGGTCTCCTGGCACTCGATACGCGTAGGACAGTTACGCAGAGTACGGATAAATACGTCACAGTACTCTGGACACAAGGCGCAAAAACTTTCAAAACACGGCTAAGGTCGCCAGAACAATGTTTAGTGCGCGTGCCAGAAAGGTAAAAGCCTGTACGCGAAGCAATACAGCTTCTCTCAGAACTAGAACGGGAAATGGACCGTCGTGGTCTACTGTAAACTTGAAAGGGACAACATGAACTTAACTGAAAACGTAGAGAGTAGGCGCTTTGTAATTGTCGAATCGCCATACGCAGGCACAACAGCTAAAGAGATCAATCTGAACTTGCGCTACCTGCGGCTGTGTATGAATGACTGCATAATGCGCGGAGAAGTGCCTTATGCTAGTCACGGGCTGTATACTCAGCGAGGTGTGCTGCGCGACAATGTTCCGGGGGATCGTAAGCTCGGTATGAACTGCGGCTTCGCAGTGCGCGAACGGTTCGACTTCTCCGCCTTCTACACGGATCTCAACCTGTCCAGTGGAATGGATGACGGTGTAGCTGACGGCGACAGTAAGAGCTTCCCAAAGGAGTACCGCAAGCTGTTTCCAGAGCTTACCGACATGGAAGCTATCCGCGCAGAGATCATCAAACGCACCACGTTTCCGGCAGACCACTATCCTGGATGGGACGACAGTGTGTGGGATGTTTCAGAGCCCAAGAAGCCGCATTATTGTCAGGCATGCAACCATCCGAACAATTGTGAATATTCCACCCGAAACTGAAGGGCCGCCGGGTATTACTAGTGGAGTATACCATTTGTGCCTAACCAAAGGATGCCGGTTGGCACGCCCTTGTCCTGCAACAAAGGAGCTAGAGGAGTAAAGCGTGCGATCTTTTGTTTACCGTCCTGCGCTTTTCTCTTGCTTTTTACTCTTGGGGCTGGTTATACTGGTTGTCAGGCTTAGAAAGCTGCGGGTCGGTAGCTCATCTGGTAGAGCACTTGACTTTTAATCAAGTGGTAGAGGGTTCGAGTCCCTCCCGACTCATGAGAGTGTACAGGTTTGGGAAAAAACTGCGGTTCCGGTGGATACGCCAGCGGCAAAGGTGTGGCGAGATGTACTCCGATATGAGCGATGACACGATCTTGAGCCTCTTGGCGCGCAAAACAAACAGCAATCTCATGATAGCCGTGCAGCGCGCATACAAGATCGAACCCAACCGACCAACATGTATGCGGGCCGTGTTCAAGCTTGTCCCTGACCCACACGTCCTCGGGAGGTACTGGCTCGTTCCGTGGACGGCACCGTGAGCGATGAGACGTATAAACCCAACGGCCAAGGCTTTTGGTCGCACTAACAGGAAAGTAATATGAAATACGCAGTAGCAGTGGAAGCGGACGATACTGCGGCTGACATCCGAAGCGACCTCCAGGACCAGTTCAATGATGCGTTGTATCATGCCTTTTGTAAGGTACTGGCAGACAACGACATCGAACACGATCCGTACAAATGCGCGACGATGTTTCGTCTCGCGCGTTTTGACGACGCGATCCGTACCTCCACGGAGGTGGCGTGCAAAAAGGGCGACGCGGTTAACACACTGCGCGCCAAAGCCAAAACGCAGACGAACACCTCTCCAGAGCACGCAGGCTTTTCGACACGCACACCGTTCGTTTACTGCGAGCGTGGCAACAAGCTCTCCGTGTGCATCTCGAATAATATGTCACCTTTCGAGGCGCGTGTACTCCTCAGTAAGGAGTACGGAAAGGTCACGCGTTCGAAGGATAAGACCTTCGCATCAGGTGAGCCCAACCCATGCCCCTGTAACGACTACCCCACTACGCACACACACATTGTGTTCGAGCGCGTAGAAATACCAACGGAGAAAAAAGCATGAACCCCACCTACTTCCCAACACCCCAAGCAGTAATCAACAGTATGCTGGAGTACCTACCAGAGAGCGGGTTGGCTGGAGAATTCATCCTCGATCCCAGTGCGGGGGATGGCCGCTTGCTCGACGCGGTAAAGCTTCGGCGGCACCGCTATCGGGCGCCCGTGCTCATGTTCTGTGAGACTGACGCAAATTTGCGGTACGTCCTGTCGGGCAAGGGTCATCAGTGCGTGGGTGACGATTTTCTGTCGTTTTCGGGGGTCGGAGTCCTAGTCAATTTCATCCTCATGAACCCGCCGTTCAACAACGGCGAGGGGACCAAACATGTCTTGCACGCATGGGAAGTGGTTGCCGGTGGTGGGAGGGTCGTGGCACTTCTTCCTACCAACTACCTGTCCAAGCAAGACAGGCATTCACAGAAGCTCTCAAAGCTGGTGGAAGCGCATGGCGACGTGAAGCGCCTGGGCTTGGTGTTCGTGGACGCTGAACGCAAAACGAAAGTTGACGTTTCGTTACTGTGCCTGGACAAGCCGGAGGACACCAAGTTCTTCGATGCGCTGTTTCAGCGAAGTGCTTTCGTGGCTCCACGAGAAACGGACGCTCCGGAGATCAGAGAGGACCAGCTAGCCAGTCGCGACAATATCGCTCGACTGGAATCCGCGTACCGGGCAGCGCTCGGAAGCTATTCGACGGTTGTCAAATCGATGCGTGAAATATCGCAGTACTTAGGGGAATTCTCGTCACCTTGCGAGATAAAGAGTATTCTAAAGGATATCCTGGGTCAGGGTAGCATGCTCACCGACGATCGCCGAAAGTTCGCTGTTGCGTACCAAAATACGTATTCCGAGTTCGGGCAAGCGATGCGTCTGCGCGCGTGGGACAAGGTGTTTCAGGACACCAAGATCGGCGTGCTAATGACAACGTCGGTGCGTAAGCAGTTTGACGCACTGCAAGCGCAACAAAGATCCGTAGAGTTCTCGGTTGAAAACGTTAACAAGCTGATTCAGGTGCTGATAGACAGTAGAGAGGCGATCGCAGAAAACGTGCTAGTTGAAGTATTCGACGAGTTGCGCCGGTATCATTACGGGAATACGGCTCACTATGAAGGGTGGAAAACCGACAAGAATTGGCGCGTTGGTTACAAATTTATTCTACCCTACATGGTGGAGAGCGACAAGTGGTCTATGCGGATACGCTATCGCGCAGGGGAGACCTTGACCGACATCGACCGCGCTATGTGTGTGGTCAGTGGTCAGCAATTGGGGGATATCGTTGGTACCTACGCGGTTATGGGCACGGCATTAAATCAAGGCAGGCAGGACGGCGAAAGCACGTTTTTCAAATTCAAATGCTATAAAAAGGGTACAGCGCATTTTCAGTTTCGAGATCGCAAGATTTGTGACGATTTCAATCGCCTTGCGGCCAAGGGCAAATGGGAAGTGGGCTACGACGCGAAATGAGGGAAAATGAAAAGAGAAAACAAGGTGTGGCGATTGGCTACTGCGGTCCCAACTGCATGGATTAATTGCCATGAACCTGGTTGTAGAAAACGGATCGAACGCTCCAAAATTTGTGAAGGGGCTGAGATTCCCGATGGTTGGTCTGGTGAAAGCTACTGTGTCCTCCGGAGAGGAGACAGGGCCGTCTTGGACTATACTGCTCTGTACTGTCCGGTCCACAATTGAGGGATAAAATGCGTGTAATTACTTTAGGTACATCCGCTGGGGTAGCTACTTCCACAAGAAACGTGTCATCCACCGCACTCGTGCACAATGGCAAGATATTTCTGTTTGACGTCGGAGAGGGCACGCTCGGCCAAATGCGCAAGGCCAATCTGCGGTTGAGTCGTATCCACGTGATTATGATCTCGCACATGCACGGGGATCATATCAATGGGCTTCCTAGCCTGCTCAGTGCGATAGACCTGGACGCACAGGGTAAACGTAGGCAGCTGGTGACGCTGATCGGTCCCGTGGGTATCTCATTGTACGTGGATACGCTGCAGCTGTTGGGCTTGATCAATACCGACATTCTGTTGGTACGTAGGCCGCTCATGCCGACCAAAGAGGTGGTGTACAACGATGACGCATACACCATCACAGCAGCGCCGTTGCAGCATCGTTGCTCGTGCTACGGTTTCGCATTTCGAGAAGCTCTTCGCCCGGGCGAGTTTTACCCGCGCGAGGCTGACGCACTTGGTGTGCCCGCTGGTCCAGCGTTCGCAGCTTTGCGTAGGGGGGAGTCGGTTATTTCAACCCATGGAATGGTGGTTCACCCAGAACAAGTGATCGGAGAACCTCGCCCCGGTAAAAGTTTCGTCTACTGTACAGACACTGCCGTGTGTGACGCTGGCAAAGACCTAGCGGCGGGTGCGGACGTGTTAGTGCACGACGGCACGTATGGTGATGATATGGCGGAGCACGCCGCCACTAGAGGGCATTCTACTGCACGTCAAGCCGCGCAACTAGCGAAAGGCGCGGGCGTCGGCAGACTGATACTGACTCACATCAGCCCATCAGTGAAAGGCGATGGTAGCCTGCTCAGAAGTGCACAAGAGGCGTTTCGAAACACAATAATCGCAAACGACCTTTACGCAGAGGAGTGGTAACATGACCGCAACTGAAATCAGATTGTGACGCAATGACGGAGAAACATGATCATGAAACAAACCAAAGAAACCAAAATCCTGAAACAGGGGAAAGTTTCGTTCAGGACAATGAGACACATACAAGACCCGGATACCCGTATATTCAGAGCTACATGCGAAAACTGCGAGTGTACCTTTGAATTCGAATCGTTGCCATACGCCGCAGTACCTGTTACTTATCGCTGTACGTATGACGGTGTAGACTGTCCGAGTTGCGGTACGTACACAACGGACTGGACCACCGCAGCTGAGAGGTTTCGTCAGTGGTGCGTTGCGATATGGGTGGTATTTGGCTTGATTGTACTTCCTATTGGGACGATCACGGCGCTAATAGTCAGCTCGTGTACATAAGTTTTTACTTGTGCGACGCGGTCTGCTAAACTAACATTCGGATGAACATGCGTACATAC
>Ga0180007_10003575_pt1 | contig 17203 bp, 19 predicted proteins | sample MM_PC_MetaG_FD_121122 | JGI IMG/M metagenome (GOLD analysis project Ga0180007, IMG submission 121122) | Groundwater microbial communities from the Aspo Hard Rock Laboratory (HRL) deep subsurface site, Sweden - MM_PC_MetaG | ecosystem: Environmental > Aquatic > Deep subsurface > Groundwater... | reverse complement strand
GACGTTGATAGAGTTCATTAAATCGTTTTGTTTGGGTTTTGTTCATGGTAAACTCCTTTGGTTTATAAGTGTTCGATATTGAACACTTATAGGAGTTATACACTTATTTTGAATTTTTTTCTGCCGCGGCAGCGGCTCCGTTCAACAATCAGATGGAAGCATCCTTTTTTTGGGTGTACACATTAAAAGACCAGACTACGAAATACTCTGTGCCAATAATTTTTTAGGAAAGTATGAGGGAATTTCTCTTCTCATGGGCATTTCTATTGAGTCTTTTTGGAGATTTGAAAAGGTATACAATTTTGAAGATGATGAAAAAATTGATCCTCAACAATTGGTAGATCTGCTTGTGGTCGTTGACAAAATTAATGATGAAATTGAATTTGCTGTTCAACAAGGAGATTTAAAAGCATTAAAAAGAAATCAAGAATTCGGAAGGAATATTTTTTTTGCAAACGAAAAAAAAGTCCGTGATAAGATGTTTAATCAACCATACTTTATGACGAAAGACTTCCTTTTGTGGGCAAAAAAATTAAGATACCAAATCCCTGAAGAAATGGAGTCGCTTATATTCGAAAATGGTGAATCGTTATTAACAAAATCAGAAGCACAAGAGTTTGGTCGGTTAAAAAAAGAGAAAATAAAATGGAATGAGTCTATCAAGGCTTCTGTTATGATAGGGCTTTGGCTTAAAGAAATTGATTTTTTGGTTACTCATACAGATATTGAAAACAAAATATGGTCTGAATTTCCGAATATTCCTAAATCAACTATTAAAAATATGATTTGGAAGGCAATACCAAACAAATTTCAGAATCAAGGTGGCGCACAAAAACAAAAGAAAGACTAACCCCATTAACCCCCTCTATTTAATCCTTACCCCCTCTATAGTTTAAATTGTAGGGGGTAGGGTGGGTTTTCAGATCCATTTCCATATCCTACCCTTGTGAAAAATCATTAACATTTTTTCACAAGGAGTCATCATGGAAAAGAAAACTGCATTAAATGAAAAATCTGTCATTGAAAAAGTTTTTCAGGTAAATCAGAGAGCTGAAGAACTCGTTCAGCCGGATCAGATCATTAAAGAAATTCTTCAAAGAATCATTGATAACAATCCCTATGGTTTCATCCTAAGGCCAGAACTCAAAGAGAAGACCGGTGGACTGCTACATGGGCGAAGCATGGCTAATATGGATTGCTTGGGACGTGGTATTCAAAATCGTTTTCTCGTTGGGAATACGACGGCATATCCCGTGGAGTCCGTAGTACAGTTTCTTAAAGATAAAATATCCGTACCGGCTTAAGTTGATTCAAATGGAAAGCCAGAAACAGTCCATTCTTTTGCGGGATACAATCTCTATAGAGATCCCCATACCCCTCCCAATAAAAACGACAGGTCAAAGTCTAATCCTCTGGCCGCTAACTCAAGAATGGTTTTGGGTCCTTCCCATGGGCCTTCTAACACGGTGTCGAAGAGCTCAATCTTCGTGCCTATTGAATTTTAAAAATGGGAGGGACATGGGACATTTTAAGAAAGTTATTGAATTGTTTCACAAAATTCAAGGAATAAGCATTTTATGAGCATAAAAGAAAAAGTCGAAAAGCGGATTCGAGAATGCCAAAAAAATGAATCCGAAAATCAACCGGAAAAGATTGACTCTAATTTCGTAATGAAGTGTTTGCCTAAAAATGTTGTAGGTGATGCTCTGATTTTTATAAAACTTTTCCGGGATAAGTTTATTTTTAATGTAACAATGAATCTTTGGTTATACTGGGTCGCTCATCATTGGGATATAGATAAAGAAGGCCGTGCTTTGGATGCCGTTAAAAGTGTGGCCGAAATCTATTTTCGGGAAGCAAAAAAAATATCTGAAAAAATCAGATCTCTAAAAGACGATGATCCGGCAGAGAAAAAACTTAAAGCCGACAGAAAAGCTTTGAATAATAGAGGCTTTGCTCTCCTGGATGTGCCAAGAGCCTTAAGGTGTCTTATGCTTGCTCACACGGGTGCGAATGGATTGGTTGCTACCGGCGACGAATTTGATCAAAAGCCAAACCTTTTCCCTTGCTCAAACGGGGTTATAAATCTTGAACTCGGTGTGCTTGAAGACGGCAGACCATCGGATTACCTTTTAAAACATAGCCCGGTGGAATGGGCGGGAATTAATGCCCCAGCCCCTATTTTTAAAAAGACTATTTCCGCTATTCTATCGGGAAATCAATTGCTTATCAAATACCTCCAAAAAATATTCGGCCTTTCATTAATTGGTGCAGTGGTTCTCCACAAACTTATTGTAATGATCGGAAAAGGCAGGAATGGAAAAACCCTACTGATGGAAATCATTTCGGCAATTTTGGGGACGTTATGCCGGTCAATCCGGCCCGAAGTGCTTTTGGATCAAGGCAGGGTTGCAAATCCAAGCGGCGCTAGTCCGGAAATAATGGCAATGAGGGGAGCAAGAATCCTTATCGCATCTGAAACAGATGAGAATTGCCGTATATCATCCCCTCGAGTCAAATTTTTCACAGGGGGAGATAAAATGGTGGGCAGGGGGCCATATGATAGATTTGATCAGGAGTTCGAACCAAACCACACAATTTTTCTTTTGTCAAACCACAAGCCACATGCACCGGCAGATGATTTTGCCTTTTGGGAACGGATCATTTTGATACCATTTGAAGTTTCCTTTGTGGATCGGGAACCAAAAAACGAAAACGAAAGGCGCGCTAATCCTAACCTAAAAAACGAGTTGGAAAAAGAACTTCCCGGTATTCTTGCATGGATGGTCCGGGGGTGTCTGGAATGGCGAGAAACCGGACTGGAAGCGCCGGGGATCGTTAAAGAAGCAGTTGAAGAATATCGACGTGATGAAGATATCATAGCTGATTTTATCGATGATTGTTGTGTCACAAGGCCCGAATGTTCAGTTTTAGCCACAGACGTATATACAGCGTTTAAACAGTGGTGGATAAGCAATGTTTCTAATAAACCACCCAGTCAAAACAAATTCGGTAGATGGTTCACAAAACGGTTTGAAAAAAGAAAAACCCCGGATATGAAATATTTTGGTGTCGGTTTGGTAAATACCTCTCAAATGTTTCAAGATTGACGATTTGTCAAAACAAAGCTCAAAGGATATAACTCATTGAAAATAAAAAATAAAATTAGTGACTTTTTCATAAAAAAACAACTTGACCTTTGCTGTGAAAAAACTCTTTATATTTTTAACTCTTTTTTTTCAAATCCATTTCTTTACGATAAAGGTCAAATGGTCAAAATATTAATATTATATAATAATATTAATATTTTATCTTATTCAAAGGTCAAAAATAAAATGTCAAAAATAGTCAAAACAAAATATAAAAAAATTGTAATGGTAATTCTTTTGTCTGCCCCTGAAATCGTTTGGTTTTGTCTGAAAAATGTAGTTTCCATCAAATGGAATAAGCGCACCGGGTCAGATCCATATTATGGATGATTTGACTTTTTTCATTTTTGGCCTGTTTCAAGGGGGAGGGGCAAATTTTCATGCCGGGTTAGGAAATGTGGGAAATATTGGGAACAAGGATTTTTTGTAAAACCTCTGAAACCGGTTCCGGGGTTTTATATTGAAATAAGATTAGTGAACTTTTTATTGTACACCATTAAAGAAAGGAGATTTAAAATGAAAGTTGTTTTTTTTGAAAACACAGATGGAGATAACCTCAGCGAAGAAGTTAATTCTTGGTTGGACTCAAATCCTGATATTAAAATCAAAGAAATCAAACAAAGTGCCTTACCCCCAGACGCCATACCGGAAAACCCTAACTCAAAACGTCATCAGCCAGATTCTGATTCTTATATCGTGGTTTCTATTTGGTATGAAGAACCGGAAAAAATCAACTCTATTCAAACAACGAATTCGAAGGTTTGCAAAGCTTAAATTACTTTGGACAAAATGATACCTTTTTGATCGGTATCATTTTGTCCTGCTTACATCCCGGATGAATTAAGGATAAGTCGAATGGATCTTTTAGCAGCTACTTCCAGTAATGGGTTAATCCTGAAAAAGGTTGCCACAACAAAGGGCGGGGAATATGCGGGACCGTGTCCAAGTTGCGGAGGATTTGACCGTTTTCGGTGTTGGCCTGGGGAGAGGGGGGGCGCCGGTTCATATTGGTGTAGGCAATGCGGAAAGTGGGGGGACACTGTTCAGTTCCTGGTTGATTTCTGTGGATATAATTATCTGGATGCATTTGCGGCAACCGGAAGGGAAAAGCCGGATGATTTCCACCCGGATAAATGGAAATCGGAAAAGCAGACAATCCAGCGCCCGTTTGAACCGAAATTTTTTGAACCGCCCGTGGAGATCTGGCAGGAAAAGGCCATTAAGTTTGTAGATGATGCCCATGCCTGCCTGTTAGAATCGGAGATTGCTTTAAAATACCTTGATAACCGGGGATTGGATATTATGGCCGTGAAAAATTTCAAACTCGGTTATTTCCCAGGTGAACAGGGTAAAAACTGTAAATTCAGGCCACGGGCATCCTGGGGCTTACCCGGAATTAAAAAAGAAAACGGCAGGGATAAAATGCTTTGGATACCACGGGGCATAGTTATACCATATTTTAAAGACGGTAAAATATATCGAGTCAGAATCAGGCGGCCTAAAGCTGATATTCAATCAAAGGGATCTTTGAAATATTATATTGTTCCTGGGTCCGGTATGGAAGCCATGGCCATAAATTCGGATCAAAAAGCCTTGGTCATTGTTGAATCAGAGCTTGACGGTATGCTGATTTCCAGAAGAGCCGGTTCTACCACCGGGGTGATTGCCATGGGTTCTGCCTCAGCCAAACCAGGAACCTTTGTTTACCCTCATTTAAAGAATGCCCTTCAAATTTTGGTTGCACTTGATTTTGACCAGGCCGGTTTAAGTGCCTGGGGTTGGTGGGAGAAGACTTTTGAACGTGCAAAACTCTGGCCGGTGCCTGAAGGGAAAGACCCCGGAGAAGCATATGAAAAAGGACTTGATATTAAAGAGTGGGTAAAGGCAGGGCTTCCACCTGTTCTGACACTGAACCTTTCTCAGGGCCATTATTTACCGCCAAACCTTTGTCCTCCCAAAAATCTTTATCATATTGAAGAACTAAGATTTTTTTTAAAGAGACTTCCAATTGAAATTATTGCGACCGAAGAAAAAGCGGAAATTATATTTCCTTCAGGGTTTAAAAATAGAGGGATAATAAACAGAGTTAATAAATTGTTTTTTGAAGATGAAGAGGTTTTTTATTTTTTCAAACTTTGTCACCCTGATAGTACTATTCACGGTGGAAATTGTGATTACCGGGTTAAAGTCAAATCATTAACGTAGGAGAAAAAAATGGATACAATTCAGGCGAGCCCTAATCAATTAATTATCCAGGCTCAAGAGACAGCAAATTCACATTTAATTGCAGCAAAAACGAAAATTGATCGGCAATTCGGTGAAGGATACGCAGAAAAAAATCCGGGCTTAGTTTCGGCATTTATATCGTGTGCAACTTTTGACTTAAGCACTTCATTTATCCTTGCAGCGATTCAAGATTTCTCAGCAACTCATTATTAAAAAATTATATGGCATTGTTGATTAATATATCTTCAACTTCCTGGGTTTGAAGCCCTAAATAATTCATTGTAACGGCTGGACTGGCATGGAGGTATCTTTGGGTTATCTTTTCTATTGGAACTCCAAATTCTGTCCTTTGTAGATATCCCCAGGTTTTACGAAGTGTATGAGTGCCATATCTGCCTTTTAAGTTAATGGCGCTGGTCCAAGCCTTAATAAGTCTGTTTAATGAAGGTATGGTTATAGGGCTGTTACCTTTCCGACCTGTAAAAAGATAATCATCATCTTGTTTGTTTGTGACAGCTAAAAAATTTTGAAGTACATCATAAGAAGGCTTATTAATAACAAGGACATTTCTTTTCCCTGTTTTATTTTCAATGATGGATATGGAATCCCCCACCTGTAGGTTTTTAACCTGGTAAAATTTGATCTGTAGCAAGTCACCGGCCCTTAATCCATTATTAATTCCTATTGTAAATAACAACAAATCCCTTGGTTTGTCTGACAAGATCTTTTTAATAGCCCGGACATCTTTTAACCTTCTGATTGGCTCTACTGTTTTTTCGATTCCTTTTCCTGGACGATTGGTCACGTTAACCTCCAAAATATTAATGTTAATTATTATGCATATATCTATATATAACTAACATTCAAAAGGCAACCAAAAGTTTAAGATTGGTGTTTTATAACATAACTATATGTAACTATAGAGAAAACACCCAAAACTCCAATGTTAGTCTTTAATCAAAGACTAACATTGGGGGTTGAAATGTTTGTCCTTGCCATTAGATTCTGGAGACCCGTTAATATATTATTTAGTTGATTTTTATATTGGCTTTACACACATATATTAATATTGCTAATTTATCAGTAAAAATAAGGATGAAAAATAAATGGAAAAAGATGAAAAATTAGCCTTCGACCAATTTAATAAACTGAATACGATGTCTCGTGATGCTAGTTCCGTATGGATCAAAACAGTAATAACCATACTCACTCCATCTTTAGTACTCTTAATAGGACTGCAAGACAAAAACCAATCGCTCTCATGCATAGCCCTGTTTTTTTTAATAGCTTCAATTGTCATTTTGACACTCACAATTTTACTGGGCCTATTTGTACTAAGTGCTGATGCAAAAGGATTTAAATTGCTACGGGATAAAACAGCTAAACAGTGGAAAAATGACAAAAGTTTATGTAATGATCCTGTACTTCTTTCAAAAAAATATAAATATGCTAATATTATGTTTGAATATTTATCATTTTGTTCCATACCCTTTTTGTGTTTTTTTGGTATATGCAAATACATTTTCTAAAAGATGCCTCATATTAACTTTTCTACCTTGGACACTGGCCCAAGGGTTTCTATATTATTAACTTGGTTTTTATCGTTTCCAATATGACAAGTCTGTGATAGTCATTTATTGATCTTAATTATTTAAAATTATAACTTTTAATCCTCTCATTCAGGAGACAAATTATGGAGATTGAATTCCCACTCGATATGGAAGCTTCTTTGAAAAAACAAATCGAGAAGATACTTAACGACGAAATGAAGGATTCTGGCAGTCTTAAAGAATATGCTGACAAATATGTCGAGGGTAAAATTAAAATTGATGTACCTATTTTAGAAGAAAAGAGCGATGACGGCAAGACTATTATTGCCAAAGGTTCAATCTGGAGTTCACAAATGAAAGGCGATATAAGAATTTCCATTTTAAACGATAGCCTAAAAGGAGAAATAGTGTACCCCATATCAATCCTTGATGCTACCAAATGACGATCTGACATGACCATTGCGCTACCTTATTTTATCAATTAAAAAATCCACTTAAGTACATTGAACACTTTCCAATCCCCGATTAATAAAGCTGGTTTGTGGTATGCCCGGCAAATGGAAATTTATTATATTAAAGAGGTTCTTCTGAAAAAATCCGAAAGATAATTTTATATATAGTTAAGTTGACTTTTTAACAGGTTAATCACCAGCCCGGTTTTATGGGTCCGCTGAATTTAAAGGTTAAGTGCTTTTCTAATATCAAATCAACCACTTCCGACCAATTTACACCAAATTTCTCAGCATTTTCTGGAAAAAGATCAATCATGAACATTTCATCCCATATTTTCTGTATGAAAGGCTTTTGAAACGATAGCGATAGAAGTGATAACTTACTCTCTATTTCTTTTTCCGACCCGAAAGTATGACTAAGCATTAGCTGCCCAATTCTGTATTTTCGCAAATGCTGTTGATCCTCCCGCAGAGATATTATTAGGTCTTTTGATAGAACGTCATATGCAAGGACGGCGAAAGGCTCCCAATCAAATGATACCGAACCAGATTCCCTTGAGGCACTGTTTACGATATCCGTTAAATTTGGGTTATCATCCATCCAACGTCTATAAATTTCCTTGGCTCCTTCAAATAGGCGGCCCACCTCTATCGGCGCCTCCGGACCAACAATGGCTACTGCCGGTGCGCGAGGCCCCCTAGCCAAAGCTAAAATGCCCGCAAAGCCAATACAAGCGGCTACAACGACGATTAAGTTGCAACACGTTGCGAGATTTAACCTTTGCAAAGGTTCTGTTAATTCATCCCAAGATAATGATTCAATTTTACCATTTTCATTTGGGCAACCTAATCCGTCTTCATTTCCATGGGCCTCGAAGTGAAGAACGGGAATAAATTGATGCCTTTCTGCAAGAGATATAGCGCGTTTAATAGAGGATAAGACCTCACCTTTGTTTAAGCATTTTGAATAGTAGGACCATTTTGGACGCTTATTTTGCAGCCATTTATGCAACTGCAATCCAGTTTTTTGGTCATTCGGTGGTAACCATTCAATAATCCATACATTGGTTGTTTTATTTTTTGCAATTATAGGTGGGCCAGGCAGACTATCAAACAATTCTTGTTCAAAATTTGATAATTGAAGGCGTTTCATTTAATTCTCTACATTCTTTAATCTATGCACTTAACGCTGCGCCTTACCGGGGCGCGGCGCTTTTTCGTGCGTCCGAGTACAGGCATTTGTTGGGGGGATCCGACCCTATTCAAAATGGGCATTAAAAAAATCAACTGTATTTTCATACTTAGACCTTACAGATAATTCTAAATGAGACAGCGGACCATACAGGTCTTCGAATGGTTGATAAAACGTTTCAACCCTTAAAGGAATTGGCCCCATATAGTTTTTCCGATGAGACTCAGGCCAGTTTACGACCAATCGATTTTCAGAATGCCCATCTTTACAAGGAACTTCCCATTCAACAACGGTAGCCTTTCCTCGTGGTGAGAATGCGTTAGGAAGCTTTGTGATTGTCTCGGCAACCCTCCTACCTAATGATATACCGAGCCATTGGCTTGATTCTCCCAATTCATATGCATCCAATAATGCGGGACCTGAAAAAAGATTTAGATCAAAATTGAATGCAAATTGCCCATGTGCTATTCCACCTCTTAGCGGAACGCAGTAGTGAAGCGAAGACGCAAATAATTCGTTTGTAAGCAGTACAATTGCCAATGCATCATTATCCGTATCAGATTTGGAAAAAGCGATTATCGTGTCTGAAAAAGTAAATGCACGAACTTGATCCTGAATGTATTCACCAGTATCCAAACGCTCAATATCGAGTGAAAGTCGTTCCTGCTTTGCTGTGCTGAGATCAGATAGTTTTTGCCAAGCGAGTTCAGGGTTTCTCCTTATCAAAGAGCTCATCCCTAACATATCAAAATGGGCTACAAAGTGATTATTCATTTGTACGCTATATACCCCCCAACAATATGATGTGTTGTTCCGTCTATTCCCTTAGGATCGCAAATTTTATAACTTGAACATTATCCAACCGAGCTGAAATAAAGTTGACCCGAAACCAAAAATCAACTTTATTTGGAGATAAGCATTCCCGGCTTGAAAATGCAACAAGAAACTCTATACATTGAATAGTTTCCGATTTTTGGACCTGGACACTCCCCCCTCTCTTCTGTTTCAAAAAAGACCACTCTTTATATTTATAAGATTACAATGGGAAAATGGTTGGATTAAAGATTTTCAGAGAAATAAGTTGATTTTAACGCTGTGCTCAGGGTCTACTCGAAGAATAGCGTAGGTTTGTCCCTATCAGCACTTAGTTAGGGCTCTCCTTGATTTATTGGGTAAAATCGCTTAGCAATTTTTTTTGCATGGTCTTCAACCATAACATCATGAACAAATTTATGTTTTGAAACCCGCTGTACGCATTTAAGGCCAGACTCGTCATATATATCTAATTTTACAAGATACTCATCACCAAAATCAATATATACAGGACATTTAGCATCTAACCATGTTTTTCTTGGTCTTACCCAATCGTATTGGTGGTATCCGGTATAGGACTGATTAACTTCATATTCAATTTCATGTATTCCGTGTATCAAGCCCCAGCCACCACTACCACGAAGAGTTGCTTTTGTAACAGATGGGTCCTCTTCAAGAGCCTCTGAAAGCCGGAAAAACAATCCATTGTCAGCTCCGTTCATATGCCTCTTTGCTACAATCCATAACAAATCCTGAGCCAATTCGGATTTTGGATCAGGTAGCATATGGTAAATATCAAAATTATTTCGAAATGAAGCCCCATCAATAAGCCAGACTAAATTTTGATAAAACTCTTCACGGGATGTTCTCTCAGTGTCCGTCATAGTGGAATGCTGAATTTCAATGGCTATCCCCGTAGGGGTTTTAACATCTGCTCTGTGGACTTCACCATCTTCTGCTGTGTGGGAGACTTCCCTGCACTCCAGTGGAAATTTGTTTTTCCACTCCCGATGCCATGACGTCTCATTCTCCCACCACGGATCACAATCCCTGATTCGATGATGCGCCCAATGATGCATTATTCGGGGTCCACATTTCGCAATCGTTTCAGCGCCACATAAGGGGCAAATTCCTCTTCCTCCCGGAAATGCCTCCATTTTTTCACCATTTACTAATGTAAGCTGCATTGAGATACGCTCGAAACCTTTTGTGCAACTAACCGACTTGGGTAACCTGCTGTGCCACCGCCGTTCTCGCAGTCAGGTTGATCCTTTCGTTCAAGTTACTGATTATATTATTCCTTTTTTTGAGCACTAAGTTGATTTTCTATGTCTCTAATTCTTTCGGTATTTTTTTCATTCATCAACTTGATTTCAGTTAAAATTTGATTTTGTTTGGCAACGATTTCTTTAAGTTGAGCAATATTTGAGCTTGAAAGTTCATCAAGTTCTTTCACGAATATAGATGTGTTTTGCACAGTCTGTGCATTGTTGTCAATAATTGCTGAACTAAGCCCATTAAGCCCATTAACTATTCTGTCAGCATTTCTTTCTGTTGCATTCTTTGATGAAATTGTTTGTTGGTCGTTACTCTTAGATGATGAATAAGCCATATAGAGTGAACAAGCTGTTAAGAAGAGTGAACAAACCGTAAATAAAATAATGAAGCAACTTATAGCAATGTTAATTTTTGAGAATCTGATTGAGTGTTCACCAGAATCTTTTAACTCTTTGGCGATTCCAGCTTGTATTTTGTTAGTTTCAACTATGAAATAAGCAACTTGCACTGAAGAGCCAATTAACTCATCAAGCTTGTCCGCCAAATTATTGAAAGGCACAAGTCTGTTTTTTTCTTGTTGAGCTATAATATCTCTATGATCGATTTGTTTAATATGAGGCTCGACTGGACGAAAATTTGCAAAACTGGGAGGCCGGATTGCATCCATCCTTTTTTTGAGTGAATCCCCCATTAGAAGGGAATTTTTAATGCTTTCGGTTAGAGTATTAGAAAACCCAGTTATAGCACCAAAAGGTTTAGTTATTTTTTCAAATTGCTCTCTTCGTTCATTATCATTAATTATTGACAATCTTAGAAGGTAATCAACACAGGTTTCATCATCATTCATTGGATGAATTACTTCCCCCAACTCTTGATATAAAACAGAGTTCCCCCTTTCATTTTTTTTGATCTTCGTTTTCGATTTTTTAAATAAGTCTTCGTTGCAATGGACATAGGTTTTAGCAAAACTTTCAAATTCAGAACTGCTAAACTTATCGATATCTTCCTTTGATATTGATGAGGCATTATCTGGTTGATATTTACCTTCAAGAAGGTCTTTTTTAAAAAAGCAAATTTCGCCTATTAAAGCTTTAACAAAAGATACTGAATCAATTTCAGAGAATGATTTACCCAATAATTCATGCAGATTGAGTTGAGCACCCAATGTAAGAGGGAAAAAATACAGCTTTCCAAATTGGGCCTCAAAGGTTCCAATTGGTTCTTGTTTTAATTTAAGTTCAAGTGCCATAGTTTAATTTATAGTTGCCTTACAATATGATGGACGAACTCGGGTACTAATTATTATCCGCTGGCTAATCGAATATTCTAAAAAAATAATGATATCCAACCGATTTGAACACTGGTTGGTGAAACTTCGAAAATCAACTTAATTTAGTGATAAGCATTCCTGGTTCTGAAATGCAAGAGTAATCTTTATACATTGAACACTTTCCAGCCCCCGATTGAAGAAGATGGTTTGTGGTATGCCCGGCAAAGGGAAATTTATTATATTGAATGGCCTTTTGCAAAGGTCCGAAAAGGAATCTTATATTGTACTTTAGTTTATTCTTAACGATGGGCTCAGCGGGGTAGCTTTTTGGGTTCCTTAGAGCGTCTTATTAGTGCCTTCTTTATTTGTTTTTCATCATCATAAAATGAATAACGCCATTGCAAATGGGAGCACAATCCATCAATATCAGGAAATAAAGTAGCACTGTTCACTCCTAACATATTTAGACGGTTCCGAATGCGTGGAAAGAGTTCGGGAGGAATAACAATCTTTAATAACTTTTTTTTGAATTTTGAATTATTTTCGAACTTAATTGCTTTGCCATTTGTGTTGATCTTGTGGACCGTAAAAGCTCCGGCTTGTGCAGATATTCGCCTACTGATTATTTTAGGCCGAAATATTTTGGTAATTTTATTAGATAACGGGCCAAATTCTTCTGTATCAGTTCTGAAATCATCAACATCTGGTGACAGCAACCATACCACTCCGTGATGCTGTTTGTTTTTTTTATCTTTATAAGGTGGCTCTTTGACGGTGAAATATAAGGCTGCTAATGCGCTATAAGTCCAATCAAGTAGTCGTGTCGGAAGTCCATGATGCTGTGCTAATGCTAAAAGGTCCCAATCATCAATTGGTTGAAATTCAGATAATGGAAGACTTGTGCGGCGAAACTCATCTATTATTAATTTTTCAATATTATTGATCTCGCCACGCAGATTAATTCTGGATAGTTTCGGTAATAATGGATGATCTCTCCTTTGTCCCCGAAAAAGGAAATCAGCATCATTTCCAGCTTTTTCAGACCGTTCTTTTTCTTTGTCGATTAAGTCAACATAACTTTGTACGTTTTCAACGGTATTTTCTCGATAGGTTGAAGCTGGCATAAAGATTCCTCATGAGTGCTAACCATTGATTATCAGGTCAATTTTACCTGGTAAGTTGAAAAAATGCTATTATCAAAAATTATTCATATTCCTTTTATCTGCCATATTCCATATCAACTTTATCCCGAAACAGCTATTAAAAAAATCAACTAAATTGGACAATAACCTTCCCCTGCAAAAAAATACAAGTGTAAACTTTCTACACTGTTAAGGTATCTTAATTTTTCCAAAAATTGAGCGATGAACGGGCGGGTGCGGTGTGAACTTTGTCTACAACGAAACGCCGCCAATGCCGGATTTAAAAGGGTGGACTATTTATTAAAAAGCTCAGTTTTTTGAATCAAAGTCCGACAAAATGAGTTTCTTAGCTTTTTTAAAGGCGCTTTAAAATATAGATTATTGTTGGTTTCTGTCTTTCCCGGATAAAACGATGGGATCTTGGAAACCGTATTCATTTGTTCTTGATCGTTCACAAAATTAGAGGCCTCTTCTTGAAGAAGAGTAACATTGTACTCAAAGAAAATTTATCTTGACACTCTCCCTTGATTTTGGGACAGTTTGATTCTCTCAAAAAACTTTGCCGGTGAACCAGGCCGTAATCTGGTATTTTTTATTGGTATGAAAATATTCAAAATAAATTTGGGGTATGGTGCCGGGACTGGAAACAGCCGGGAAGGTCCGCAAAGGCCTTGAGACACCTAACCCCCATTTTGTTTTGGAGGTGTTAACATGATTATTGAAGCCAATTTCAATGAGAAAAAAAGATGTAGACAAAAAAGATGTAGACAAAAATTGGAGGGTAGCCCCCAGGGAGATCCCCTTAAAGACAATTGCTATGAAGGGCTCCCACCAGAAGAAATCAAACAAATAGAAACGCTGGTTAAAGCTCTTGTCCTTGAACTTTGGTCAAGGAGACAATCATGACAGGGCAAATCTTTTAATAAGAATTTCTCGTTGAATTAAATCATTAAGGGTGTGCTGCAAAAGTACACCCTTTTTTATATTCTATTCAATTACAACCCTATGAAACTTTATAATTGATTTCAAAAATATTGTTTCAGGAACATGTAGCCGGTGATTCGGCTGAGTTTTATTGATTGAAATGGTTTTTGTTATTTTTAGGGAGAATGTTTTGCATATTTTCACCACATGGAATTTAAAGTGGTGGAAAAGTGGTGAAAAATGGCCCTGAAAGCAAAAAAGGTTTTCAGCTAAAAAGCTGGAAACCTTTGCTGTTAAGTGGCTGGGTGATAAGGATTTGAACCTTAATTGACGGAGTCAGAGTCTTTGTATGGATAAAAAAATGGGGACAGGGTGGGGACTGGGACCAGGACTGGTTCAATTTAAAAACAAAAAAGGTTTAACCAAAATTGGTTAAACCCTTGTCGTTTGCTTGGTACCGGAGGCGAGACTTGAACTCGCAAGGGCTTGCGCCCGGAGGATTTTGAGTCCTCTGCGTCTACCAATTCCACCACTCCGGCATGAACGTCTTTTTTTAAAGGATAATCCGGGTTTTGTCAATGAAATTTATCGGCCGCCCCGTTTGTGAAAAGAGTTCTGCACTTCAACATGGAGCCCTTGCTTGTTTTTGAACAAAAAGATAGACAATGACACTAGTGTCAATAGTGAAGGGGAGGTGACAAAATGGAGACATTTCAAATTCTCGTGTTGTTTTTAATACCTTTGATGTTTTCCGGATATTGTTTTGCGGCACCGCCGGAAAATCAGATGCCCTGTCCTGAGAATGAGTGTGTCATCCTTCTGCATGGGCTGGCCCGGACCCGCAGCTCCATGGCCGTTATGGAAAAGGCCTTGTCCCGGGAAGGGTATACGGTCGTCAATATGGCGTATCCGTCCAGAAAGTTCGGAATCGAGAAATTGGCAAATGACACGATTTCCCAAGCCCTCACCCAATGTCAGTCTGTTTTCCCCAGGCGGATTCACTTTGTAACCCATTCATTGGGCGGTATTCTTGTTCGTCAATACCTTTCAACCAAGCCGATTCAGAATCTTGGCCGGGTCGTCATGCTCAGTCCGCCGAACAAAGGCAGCCAGGTTGTGGATAAGATGGGACACCTGCCCGGATTCTACTGGCTCTATGGTCCTGCCGGCCAGCAGCTGGGGACCGATGGCATTCCTTCCAGGCTGGGGGCGGTTCACTTTGAATTGGGGGTCATTACGGGAAATAAAACCATCAATTTCATCCTGTCGCTTCTGATCCCGGGTGAGGATGACGGAAAAGTCTCAATAGACAGCGCAAAGGTTGAAGGCATGTCAGATTTTCTGGTTTTGCCCCATTCCCACCCGTTCATAATGAAATGTGATGATGTTGTTCATCAGACAAACTATTTTTTACAGCATGGCCGTTTTGAAAAATAAGCAAGCCCCTGCTGTCGGTTATACAGACATTTAAAGATCAATTATTTTGTCTTATTTTTCTTTGACATGCCGGAACAAATAATTTAAAATTTACAATTAACGGGTTTGATTGTCGATTGGGATCCTCTCCTGGTTTCCTTTCTGAACCGGTTTCATTCTTCAAAAACGCGACATATTCCACTGCACGGTTCCAGCCTCCACGTCATTTGCCTTGAATCGTTTCTCAATGCGCAACCCCAATTTATGAACCACAATAAAAAGGAGGTAAGAACATGACGGTCAAGATTTACATCAAACGCAAGGTAAAAGAAGGCCAGTTTGAAAAAGTTTCAGAATTGCTGGTCAGGGCCCGGACAAACGCCATCGGGCAGAAAGGCTATATTTCTTCCGAAACCCTCAGGGGATGTGATGACCCCAATGAAATTCTGGTGGTGTCCATGTGGGAGAAAAAATCCGACTGGGACAGATATAAGGACATGGCCTCCAGAAATGAAATCGAAACGGAATTTGCAAAGATTCTCGACGCCCCGACGAAATATGCTGCCTATCACCTGGGATTATATGAATAACCTTATTTTTTTTCTAAAAGGGCCTGGTGGATTTGCAAGGCGGCAACCGCCCCCTGGCGGACAATGCGCACAGGATCGGTGGTAATATCCACAATGGATGAGCCCGGGCCGCCTTTTAGGGGACCTGCGTCGATAATCAGATCCGCCCCGAGAATCATGGCAGAAGGCAGCTGGTCGACCCGGCTGCAGCCGGGCTGTCCTGAAAGATTGGCGCTGGTGCCGGTGATGGGGCCTTTTGCCTGAGCCACCAGGGCGCGGGCTGCGGGGTGGGCCGGGATCCGGATGCCGATTTTTCCCGTGCCGGCCGTCAGAAGGGGGGACACAGGGGCGGCGGCCTCAAAGACCAGGGTCAGATTGCCGGGCCAGAATCGGTCCATGAGGACCCGGGCTGCAGGGGGAATTTTTTTAACCAGGCGGTTTACATCATCACGGGTATGAATCAGGACCAGGATCGGATTGTTCAGGGGCCGTTGCTTGATCTCAAAAACTTTCCGGACGGCGTCGGGATCCAGGGCGTTGGCGGCCACCCCATAAAGGCATTGGGCCGGGAAAATCACAATTCCCTGGCAACAGATGATCTTTCCGGCTTCAATGATTTGTCCATGGTCCGGGTGGGTGGGAAACCTCAGGTTTTCCGGATCCACCCGGACAATTTTTGTTTCATCAGGCAAAGCTTTTGGCTTTTTTGCGGACCGCGTCCGCCATCTCCTGTTTAAAGTCTGCAAGTTTCCGGGCCATTCCGGGATCTGCGGCCCCGATAATCTGGGCTGCAAAAATACCTGCGTTATGGGCGCCGGATTTGCCGATGGCCATGGTGGCAACGGGAATACCCGGGGGCATCTGGACGGTGGCCAACAGGCTGTCCAATCCCTGGAGGGCCGAGGAATCAATGGGAACTCCCAGTACGGGCAGGGTGGTATGGGCGGCAATGACCCCGGCCAGGTGGGCAGCGTGTCCTGCACCGCAGATCAAGACCTGCACTCCTTTGTCCCTGGCTTCTTTTGCCAGTTGTGCCGCCGCATCAGGGGTCCTGTGGGCCGATGCCACGGTCACATAATAGGGGATATCAAATTTTTTCAGGACGGATAATGCCTTTTCCATGACGGAAAAATCCGAATCGCTTCCCATGATCACCCCGACCTTGGGGGGAATGGACAGGCGTTTCAGGGCTTTGGCCCCGATATCCTTTCGATGGAAGTGG
>Ga0180007_10003574_pt1 | contig 17204 bp, 11 predicted proteins | sample MM_PC_MetaG_FD_121122 | JGI IMG/M metagenome (GOLD analysis project Ga0180007, IMG submission 121122) | Groundwater microbial communities from the Aspo Hard Rock Laboratory (HRL) deep subsurface site, Sweden - MM_PC_MetaG | ecosystem: Environmental > Aquatic > Deep subsurface > Groundwater... | reverse complement strand
TCCAATGCATCCGATGCCATTGATCGCCTTCGCTTTGAGGCGTTGACCGATCACAGTCTGAAGCGCGGCGAAGGGGAGTACCGGATCAAGATATCCACTGATGCAAGAGCGAAAACGATCACCATTTCCGACAACGGCATAGGCATGACCGCCGATGAGGTGGAATCAAACATCGGGACGATCGCCAATTCGGGCACCCGCAATTACCTTGAACAACTGAAAAGCGGGGAAACGGCGAACGACGCCGAATTCATCGGGCAGTTCGGAGTCGGGTTCTATTCCTCGTTTATGGTGGCGGACCTGGTCACCGTGCTGACCCGGCGCGCGGGCGATAGCCATACGGCGGTTCGGTGGACGTCCAAAGGCGATGGCAACTACACTATTGAGGACGCAGAACGCGAGGGCAACGGCACCGATATCACTCTGCATCTTCGCGATGACATGCACATGTTTCTCGAAGAGTGGCAGATCCGACAGATCGTCAAGGACTACTCCGACTACATAGCCTTTCCGATTGTTATGGATATCACGCGCCAGAAGAAGTCCGAAATACAGGACGGCGAAGAGGTGGAGGTCACCGAGGAAGAAACGCTGAACTCGATGAAGGCGATCTGGAAGAAGGCCAAAAACGAAATCGGTCCCGATGAGCACAACGAGTTCTACAGGCATATCAGCCATGATTACACCGATCCGCTGAAGGTCATCCACTATATCGCCGAAGGCGCCACCGAGTTTCGCGCCCTGTTGTACATCCCGGCGCAGGCGCCTTTTGATCTGTTCCTTCCGGACAGCGGCAAGGGCGTACACCTGTATGTCAAAAATGTGTTCATTACCGACAATTGCGAAGACCTGCTGCCCCGGAATCTCCGTTTTGTGCGGGGCGTAGTGGACTCGAGCGATTTGCCCCTGAATGTATCGCGCGAGATGCTCCAGGACGATGCCATCATCAGACGGATCCGAAAAAACATCGTGGGCAAGGTGCTGAACACCCTGGTCGAACTCAAAGACGGTGACTTCGACACATATCTGAAGTTCTATGCGCAGTTCGGTTCCACGCTCAAAGAGGGGTTCCATTTCGGCGCCGAGAAGCAGGAGCAGCTGCGGGAGCTCGTGCTGTTCCATTCCAGCGGTGAGGAGGATCGTCCGGTGTCACTCCGGGAGTATGTCAATCGTATGCCGGAGGCACAGAAGGACATCTACTACCTGACCGGTGAGAACCTGGATGCCGTGAGACAATCGCCGTTGCTCGAAGTCTTCCGGAGCAAAGGGTACGAAGTACTGTTTCTCGTGGATGTAGTTGATGAATGGGTGGTGCAGGCGCTCTCGGAATACGACGGCAAAAAACTGACCGCCATCCATCGGGGCGATCTTGACCTTGACAGCGAGGACGAAAAGAAAGAACGGAAAGAACAGCGGGAGGCCTCCCGGAAGGACTACAAGGAACTGCTTGAGTCTTTGCAGAAACAGCTTGAGGCGGAGGTCAAGGAAGTCAGGCTCTCGAAGCGTCTGACCGACTCTGCCTGCTGTCTGGTGGCCGATAAATCCGGAATGGACGCCAACATGGAGCGTATCATGCGGGCGATGAATCAGGATGTGCCGGTGACGAAACGGATTCTTGAGGTCAACCCCGACCACCCGGTGCTGAAACGCATGAAAGATCTGCTGGCGGCCAACAAAGATGATCCCCGGCTGAAGGATTTCGCCGACCTGCTGTACGGGCAGGCCCTGATCACTGAGGGGTCTCCGGTCAAGGATGCCCTGCGGTTTACGAAACTGGTAAGTGAATTAATGTCGTCGGAGTGAACCTCCGACTCTACAGGTACTGAAGTGCGCCGGTCGGCTTGCCCGATCAGCGCACTTTGCTTAAGCGCTCGACTATAACCTGAGCGATAGTCTCCAGCATTTCGCGATCGGCCGACGTGAAGTTGTGCGGACGGTCCGAATCGATATCGATTTCTCCCAGCACGATCTCTCCGTCAAGAAGCGGCACCACGATTTCCGAACGAGTGGACAGGGAGCAGGCCAGAAATCGTGAGTCCGAGCGGACATCGTCGACCATCACGGTTTCGCCGCGCGATGCCGCTGCACCGCAAATACCCTTGTTGAGTTCAATCCGCGTATGCTCGGTGGCCGGGCCGACATACGGACCGACCTCAAGAGCGTTGCCGCGCATCATGTAAAAGCCGGTCCAATTGTAGCTATCAGAGAAACTGTCAATAAGCTTGGCCGCCTCTTCGAGTACTTCGTTTTCTGACTGTGCGGAGGCGATGGCAATACGAATGTTGTCTACCAGTTGTCTGCGATCATTATCCATAAAACTACAACCTCTCTCGTATAGCGTGCAGGTTGACCTTACTGACTTCCGGTGGAAGGGCGCAACCGGGGCCGATGATCAACCGGCTCCGCCGGTGCCGATCCCGTAACTCATCGATCAATCCGCCAACCTCATCCGGAGTGCCGTGAAGCAGCCACCCTTCGTGGTCGACACCGCCCACTACCGGGGCCGTGCCGAGTACATCGTATGCCTTGTCTATCGGCAAGTTGGTGGGGTCCTGACTGTCCCAGTTATAGGCCGCAGCCCGATAATCGTCGATCTTTGCCAGTTGTGCCAGGTAGTTGCTGCCCGCGCAGACATGCAGGATATTCATGGCATCGTCCTCGGCCGCTCGTATCACCTCCAGATCATACGGGACCCCAAAACGCCGGTATTCCTCCCAGGTGAGCAGGTCACTCGATGCCCACTGCAGGGTGGCAAAAAAGAGGCCGTCGGCCCCCGCGTTTCGCAGCTCGGAAGTGAAGCGGACGAACGTATCGGTAATGGCTCGCAGGGCCGGTTCCACCTTTTCGGGGGCGGAGCGAAGATGTTCAACCAGGATCCTGCGGTCGGGCACCATCCGTCCGGCGATACCCAGCGGATTGAAGACGGTCATTAACAGGGGCAATTCCCGGTCGGAGTCCTTGCGAATCAATGACATGACTTTCAGGTGTTCGGCCAGCGGGGGGGATTGCAGATCCAGCGGCTGAATCTTTGCCCAGTCATCGATGGAACCAATCGGGAAGCTGACTTTCTTGTGTTTTTTGAACTCGTCGTGAGACCACTCCTGCACCAGGCCCCAGCCCTCGGTATGGTAGTCCGCCCGGGGGTTGATCTTCATGAAGTCCCAGTCGAATTCCTGCTGGAAACGGAGCATGGCATCGGCCGTACCCCGGGCGTAGTGTTCCATATGAAAAAAGTGTCGCCAGAACGAGGCAGCAAACCGGTCAGGGGTTTCCCCGGCCAGGATCATCTGCATTCGTTCCTTATGAGAGTACGTTTCCATTTATAGCTCCGTCCGAGCGTAACTGTCATGTCTTGACTCTTGTAACCGGTCAGTCCCCCAAAAGTTGCTCAGAATATAGGGACGTTACCACAGTCGGTCAATCCTCTGTTTAAGTTGTGCGCAATATCTTTTGGGATCATTCAGACCCCTGTAGGAGTGCCGAATTGCATAGTGTACGAGTACATAAAAAACGCTTCAGGTAGTCTAGCCGGAGAGTGTATGCCCGCCAGGATTCTAGTAATTGACGATGAAGACTCCATGTGCAACTTCATGGAGATCATGCTGTCCAAAGAGGGGTACGAGGTCGCCACGACGACGTCGGCGCCCGACGGCGTTACCCGTCTTCGCGAAGACAACTTCGATCTCGTCATTGCCGATCTCAATATGCCGGAGATGACCGGCTTGGATGTACTCAAGGAAATCAAGACCTTCAAAAGCGGTCAGGAAGTTATCGTCATGACCGCCTTTGCCTCGGTGGACACAGCGATCGAGGCCATGAAAGAGGGTGCCGCGGATTATGTCACCAAGCCGTTCAAGGTTGACGAAATCAAGCTGGTGATCGAAAAATCAATGCACCGCCGCGCGCTCGTCAACGAAAACGTTTCGCTCAAAAAGCAACTCCAGACCGACAATTCGTTCGATCGCTTTCTGGGTACGTCCGAGACAATCGTTCGGTTGAAAAAACTGGCCAAACGGGTGGCGGGGTCCGATTCGACCGTGCTGATCCGGGGAGAGTCCGGTACCGGTAAGGATCTGATCGCCGGGGCGATCCATCATCATTCGCCTCGTTGCGGGGGACCGTTTGTAACGATCAACTGCGCCGCCCTGCCGGAATCGCTGCTGGAATCGGAGCTGTTCGGACACAAAAAGGGTTCGTTTACCGGAGCGATAAAAGACAAAGACGGCCTGTTCAAAGTGGCGAGCAGCGGGACGTTTTTCCTCGATGAAGTAGGTAACACGTCGCTGGCTATTCAGGTAAAACTGTTGCGCGTGCTGGAAGACAAAAAAATAACGCCGGTGGGCGAAACCAAGCCGATTGATGTCGACGTCCGGCTGATCGCGGCGACCAACGCCGATCTGGAAAACGATGTCAAGGCCGGGCGGTTCCGGGCGGACTTGTTTTACCGTCTGAACGTTATCCCGATTAATATTCCGTCGTTGAGGGAACGTCGCGATGACATCCCGTTGCTGGTTAATTTCTTTGTTAACAAGTACTGCGAGAAAAACAAAGTCCGACGCAAACAAATCTCGGCTCAGGCGATGGAGTACCTGTTGAATTACAACTGGCCGGGCAATGTGAGAGAGCTGGAGAACATCGTTGAGCGGGCGATTCTGCTGAACCGGACCGACCAGCTTGATATCTCCGACTTCCCGGACAAACTTTCGCAGGTTGACGAAATCCATGTGGTCAGCGAAAACGAACCGAGCAATCCGACTCTGGAGTCGATTGAAAAAGCCTACATTCATTTTGTCATGAGTCAGACCGAGGGTAAAAAGGCCGAGGCGGCCCGCATCCTGGGTATTGACACCTCGACACTGTACCGCAAGATCCAGCGGTATCAGCTTGGTACCGACAAGCCGAGTAAGAGCTGATTTTCACTCACTTTCCTTAACAACGTACACGACTTTCTATTGACGGTCATTAGTCCATACGCCCGGTTGGTTTGTCCAACCGGGTTTCTGCTCTGCAAGGGAGACAAATACCTCGTCTTTTCATTTGACATTCTCACGTTTCACACGTTATTTTATCATAGCGGGTGGGGCACACACGCTGAACAACTGAGGGGAGAGTGTAGTGCGGCTGTCGGATTCTGTGCCGAAGCGCGATGAGAGAAGGCAATCATGAGAATAGTGACGCTATTGTCGATGCAGGCAATCTTTCTCTGCTGCACGATGGCCGCAGCTTGGGCCGATCCTTCGGGTTCACGCTGGACTTTCACATATGACCCCGATTCCGGTCCGCCACCCGTGACCAATGAAATAAGCGCGCACATCGATGGATACGCCGCGAAACTGCCCGGGAGCGGTTTTGTTGCCGTTCCGGACGCGACCAGGCTTTTCGTGGGCACTTTTGACTTCGAATCCTTGCCCGGTCCGCTACAGCCCACCAGGGTTGACTTCACTCTTGAGGTCACCCGAGAAGCCTATCCTCCCGATACAGCCTGGCGCATACATATCTGGCACAATCGTCCCGGAATCCGGCTTCTTACCGATTAGGTGCTGATCTGGGCCGGTGACCATTCGCTCGGGGCTACCTTCACCGGTTCATTTGTGTTTGTACCATTGCGGTCGGGCACGCATTCTATCCACGTGTACGCGGAAGGAGAAGAGGCCGGCAAGCTCATAGTAGGTTACTGTCTTGACGACGACGGCACTCTGCTGGCTCTGGAGCGTCTTGATCAGTACACACGTGATCGATACGACTGCCTCAATACGCACCTGAACGTGTTTTTTGACCGGGACTCAATTGTGGTACTACCTCGCACATCAGGTGGGGGGCATTCTCTGTTCGACTATACCACGATAATATATCCTCCCTTCCATATAGGTGACACTTCGACAGTTCACTATCGGCTCAAGGCCATGGACAATATAAGTGGCCCCTTGGCGACCATGATATACAGTGAGGGATTTCAAGTTGTCTCGGAGCCGATCAGTCTGTCGTACCCAATCGACAAGGATGACACGGTGGATTGGCTTATCCGGCTTGTCCCGCTGACCGTCAAGGAGATCCTCTCCGTAAGGGTGAATTTCGAGGATCGGCGCCGCCCCTCTGGCGAGCGTCGCCGGTGCAATCTCCACTTGAATTGCACCTTCAACGATAACGGTAGCTTGAACCTGCTTAGTGATCTATGGATGAACGATCTGGATAGTTCCTTTCTTCCGGAGTCCTTCCGCCCGATGCAGCAAGGAGACAGCTACCAGATCGTCATTCCACCGGACAGCACAGAGGCGATTTGGCGTCAGTATTAGCATCGCTGTGCAGGAGCAAAATAACCTGGAGAACCAAGCAAATGAAACAAGCTCTATTGCTCATATTGGTGGCGACTCTGCAACATGCGACCGTCGCGCAGGCTGCTACAGTAGCCGCCACCACCTTGCCGGTGGACTCAGTTGCCTGCCTGATTGTTACGAATCAGGATATGGCGCCGGCGTTCGCGCCTTATGCCGATCTGAAAACCAGGGCGGGTACGCCAACCGAAATCGTAACCACGGAATATATCACCGCCCATTACCCCGGCGACAGCATCCAGATTCAAGTCCGCAACTGCATCAGGGAATACCACAATCAATATCACACCGAGTGGGTGATGTTGGGCGGTGATGTGAACATCATTCCGTTCATGTACTGCTGGAGTCTGCTCGACACGATTCCGACTGACAATTACTATTCTCATCTGGACTACAACTGGAATGAGGACGGTGATACGCTCTTCGGTGAAGCCTTCAATCGGGGTGATTCGGTTGACTATGTAGCCGAAGTGTATCTGGGGCGGTTGCCCTGTTCTACTTCGGCCCAGACAACCGCGATGCTCAACAAAATGGTCAGCTATCAGTACGATACCACTCACATCGGCTATCAGACTGAGGCGCTCTTCTGCGGGACAACGATCTGTTTCGAAGACGACGTCGAGTGGTCCAATCCGCGGTTCAGTCATGTATTGCTCAGCAACATGCGAAACTACTGCCCAGCCAACATGCAGGATAGCATTTACTTCGCCGAGGGACCGGACGTGGTCAAGGCTGAGATGGATGCGGGACGTGGGCTGATCATCAATTGCAGCCAGGCTCAGAACGGTGGCAATATAGCCGCACGCTGGACGCGAAACCCTAAGACGTTTCAGGAAGTTAAGTATACGTATTTCGCCGACTCCATGGCTAACACGGGAGAGTACAGCGTCTTCTTTAATCTCACCTGTTTTAACGCCGCCCTCACGCAGCCCAATGCCACAGCGAGGGCATTCATGCTCAACCCGACCGGAGGCGGAGTAGGATATGTTGGCGCCATGTACTACGACTGGTCGCACAAGTTGTACGTGGATTTCCATGAGCGAATGATGGAGCTGATCTTTCAGCAAAGTGTGCCGGAGTTGGGGAAAGCCCTTGCTCTTGCCAAAGAACTATTAGCTCCACCAGATTGGCGTATCGATGACTACCGCCGGGCGGCATTCTTCAACTACATCTACCTGGGTGACCCGCAGATGCGGCTCTGGACCGCCAACCCGTCGATCCTCATCTGCTCCTCGCCCGACGAAATCGGACTGGGCGCACAGACCTTCAACGTGACGGTGATGTCGGCGGGAGAACCGGTGGCGGACGCCAAAGTATGCCTCCAAAAGGGCACCGAGAGTTATGCTATTGCATACACTGATCCTACGGGTACCGCGACGTTTTCGGGAGTTCCATTCATTTCGTCTGGCATCGCTACGGTAGTGGCGTCAAAGCACAACTTCTTCCCGATTGAGGATACGATTCAGATCGTAGGCTCCTGCTGTGTGGCAACGCGCGGCAATGTGCAGTTGCAGCCGAACTGCACGCCCACCGGGGACGCTCCGGATGTCAGCGATCTAACCGCCCTGATTGACTATTTGTTTATCAGTTTCACGCCGCTGTGCTGTCTTGAGGAGTCGGACTTTGCGCCGGAAATCTTCGGCGGCCAGCCGGACAACATGGTGGATGTGGGCGACCTGACCGCCATGATCGACCACCTGTTCATCAACTTCCCGCCGATGCCAGGTTGTCCGTAGAGCGCGGGAAGACATAGAAGGTTTCTTGTTCTAGCCGTAAACCCGGGCAGGTCCGCCAGTGGCGGACCCGGGCCACACAAGACAGAGCAACCCAGGTCAGGCTGCCCGGGCCACACCGAACCGGCAGGCTCAGCCGCCCGATTCTCTGCAACTCTCGGCATATTCCTACCGTATCCCCCTCTAAACCCGGGAGGTATCTGTCATGGCCGGATTCGTACTCTGGTGCCTGTTGTTTGTCCTCTGCTGGCCGCTGGCCCTGCTGGCGCTGGTGATCTATCCCCTCGTATGGCTGCTTTTACTGCCGTTTCGGTTGCTCGGCTTTGCGTTCGAAGGCGTGCTGGAACTGATACGGGCAGTTATCCTGCTCCCCGCACGGCTGCTGGGCGGTGCCGGTCGCAGGCGGTACTCCTGATTCCACTCCGGCGTAGCCGTCGCTTGACCGCACGACTGGAATGCGTTAGCTTGTTCCCTGGCTACAGAGATCACTATCACTTGTTGCATGTGGAGGATACATGCGAGATAAACTCAAAGAATGTATCAAGTTGCTGAAGGCAAAGGGAGTCGACTATGCCGACTGTCGCTTTGTCCGACGGGAAAACGAGGCTCTGAGGGTGTCCGATGGCCACGTGGATTCGCTGTCGCGAACGCTCGATGTCGGGGTGGGAATCCGGGTGCTCTCCAAAGGCTCCTGGGGGTTTGCCTCGACCGCCAATGTCACCGCCGGCGACTTGAAGAAGACCGCTAACCTGGCGGTGCAGATTGCCCGGGCCTCGGCGATGACCGCCCACGAGCCGGTGGTTCTGGCCGAGCAGGAACCGTTTGTGGCCAGCTACCAGACGCCGTTCAAGAAGGATCCATTCGAGGTATCATCCGAAACCAAGATTGACCTGCTGATGCAGTCAGTTGAGGTGTTGCGGGCCAACGCAAAAATCAAAACCGCCGAAGGCGGCATGCGCTTTTTCAAAACAAAAAAGCACTTTGTCTCTACCGAGGGGGCCGATATCGAACAGGACCTTCTCGAGTCAGGCGGCGGCTATCATGCGGTTGCCTTTGACGGCAAAGAAGCGCAACGTCGTTCGTACCCCAATTCATTCGGCGGCGATTTCTGCACCAAAGGCTACGAGTTCATTGAAAGCATGGATTTCCTGGACAACGCCGAACGGGTGCGGGAGGAAGCGGTCGCGTTGCTCAAAGCCTCGCCGTGCCCCGACACTAACACGACTATTATCATCACCGGTCCCCAGATGGCGCTTCAGGTGCACGAGTCCTGCGGCCATCCGATTGAACTGGACCGCGTACTCGGGACTGAGATATCGCTTGCCGGTGGGTCGTTTATGACGGTGGACAAGCTGAACAAGCTGAAGTACGGCTCGGACATTGTGAATATCAATGCCGATGCCACCACGCCGGGCGGGCTGGGGACGTTTGGGTACGACGATGAAGGGGTCAAGGCTCAACGCACGCCTATCATCAAAAAGGGCAAGTTTGTCGGTTACATGACCAGTCGCGAGACTGCGCCGATCATCGGCAAAAAGTCCAACGGCACCATGCGGGCCGACGGTTGGAACCGGGTGCCAATCATTCGCATGACCAATGTCAATCTTGAGCCCGGCACGTGGGAGCTTGACGACCTGATCGCCGACACGAAACAGGGCATCCTGTTTGATCTCAACAAAAGCTGGTCGATCGACGACCTGCGCCTGAATTTCCAGTTCGGGGTTGAGGCGGCCTGGGAGATCAAAAACGGCGTGCTTGGACGAATGTACAAAAACGCTACCTATACCGGTATTACACCGGAGTTCTGGAACTCTTGTGATGCCATCTGTAATCGCAACCACTGGCGAGTGTGGGGCGTGCCGAATTGCGGCAAGGGTGAACCGATGCAGTCGGCTCATGTGGCGCACGGCGTGGCACCGGCTCGCTTTCGTAATGTCAAGGTGGGGGTGAGCAAATGATAGGGAAAGAGAAGTTATTCAAGAAGCTGGAAGGCGTACTCGGACGGTCAAAGGCGGATCAGACCGAGATCGTGTACCTGGGTTCCGAGTCCGGTCTGACCCGGTACGCCAACTCACATATCCACCAGAACGTGTTTGAGGACAACCACACCATGATTTTCCGCAGTGTGGTGGGCAAACAGGTCGGGGTGGCCTCAACCAATTCGCTGGTAACCTCGGACCTGCATAAAACACTGGCCGACTCTCTGGAGATAGCCCGTAAGCAGCCGGAAAACCCCGGCTTCCCGGGGCTGCCCGGACCGGCGACCTATCAGGAGATCAATACGTTCGATGAAGCCACGGCCAAAGCAACACCCAAAGATAGGGCGAAAATCGTCAAGAAGATAGTGGGTGTGGCCGGACGGAAGAAGTTCACGGTGGCCGGATCGTGCGCGACCTCGCGCAGTGAAATCGCCATTCTCAATTCGCTTGGGGTCCGGGCCTATCAGCCCACCACGGCGGCATCGGTGTTGATGATTCCCATGTCGGAGACATCATCGGGCTATGCCTCGGGGACGGGTCGACGGTTCTCGGATCTTGATGTTGACGGCATGGTGGCGCGGTCGGTGATGAAGTGTGATCTGGCTCAGAATCCGAAAGAGATGAAGCCGGGTGACTACGAGGTCATTCTGGAACCGCCGGCGGTAGCCGAAATGCTGGAGTGGCTGAACTACGTGAGCTTTGGCTCCAAACCGTTTATCCAGAACATGTCGTTCCTTTCGGGCAATATCGGAAAAAGCGTCACCTCGGACCAGATTTCGATATACGACAACGCGCTGGATGAAAAGGGTGTTGCCTTCCCGTTTGATTTTGAGGGCGTACCCAAAAAGAAGGTGTTTTTCGTTCAGAAGGGCGTCGCCAAAGGCGTGGTGTACGACCGGGCCACCGGTTTGAAGGCGGGCAAAAAGAGCACCGGTCATGCCGTGACTGCCAACAACAGCGATGACGGTGCGTTTGCCACCAATATCTGCATGGCGCCCGGTAAGGTCAGTCGCGACAAGATGGTGTCCAATATGAAGCGGGGTATCCTGGTGACCCGTTTCCATTACCTGAACGGCCTGATCGATCCGCGAAACTCGGTGCTGACGGGAATGACCCGCGACGGTACGTTTTACGTGGAGGACGGCGAGATCAAGTACGGCCTCAAAAACCTTCGGTTCACTGACTCTGCCATGCGAGCGTTGAAGACCGTCATCGGGATATCCCGCGAGCGGGAGCAGATTGAATCGTGGTGGAGTTCGGTCGGTTGCATGACCGTCCCGGCCATCCATCTCGGTTCCTTCAAGTTCACCGGCAAAACCGGCTGAGCTTGAGGGTCGATTACAGAGCAGAAAAATACCCCGGTTTCTCAGGCGGAACCGGGGTATTGTACTTTCAGGTTACTGACAGGCGGGCAGCGGATCAAAACTGATCATCAGGTGATCGATCAGGGCTGTCAGGTCGCCGACGTCTACAACTCCATCGGGTTCTCCGCCGGTGTTGGCTTCCTCGGGGCAACAAAGCGGGTCGAAGCTGATGAAAAGGTGATCGATCAGGGCAGTCAGGTCACCAATATCCGTTGTGCCGCCGCTGCAGTCAATGTCCCCGGTGCTGCCCAGACAGCAGGACGTTACGCGTTCGAGATACCAGGAATATACTTCGCTGACCGTGTCCAGGCGCATGAGTTCGGTTTCGTACAGAATACGCACTCGCAGAGTCTGGAGCGAGTCGGCCATGTCAAAGGACGTATGGGTCCAGGTTGGATCGGCGCTCTCCTGAATGATGGAATCCTCTATCATCCAGCGGTAGGTCAGACCCGGGATAGGCAGCGGGTCAACCTCGAAGGTCACGCCCGCCTGATCGATTGCAATGCGATTGGCGATGGAGTTTGTCGGCGGCAGCAACTCGTCGTGCATAGACACCACGGCGAGGAATTCTGCCAGGTGCGCCTCGCGGCAGACGGGATCAAGGTCCGGTCCCAGCGAACGCATCAGGCAGTTGTACCAGGGACGGTAGATACCGGAGGACTGGTAGCGGGCTCCCTCGAAGGCTCCCACATAGTTGCCGGTCCAGGGCGAGGTTTCCGGGGTCGGCAGCGGGGTGCCGGCCTCGACCCAGGGGAGCCATTTGAGCGCTGGGCCGGAATTGTCGTAGTCAACATTCGGTTCGCCGTCGCCGGGCGGATAGCCGGGATACGGCGTTTCGTATTCGTCGGCCAGTCCCGCAAATGAATGCCCCAGCTCATGGAGCACGATTTCACTGGCCGCGGAGTGGACCGATGACACCGCGATACTGCCACCCGAGCCGCCGTACTTGGTCGAGTTGGTCAGCACCAGGAGCACATCCCACACCCCGAATCCCACGTAACTGTTGGCCGCCGTGACGGCCCGGGAGTAGCCGCTGCCGGTGAGAGCCAGGAGCCGTTCAATGTTGTTTACCCAGAACGATGATTCCAGATAGGTGTCTTTCATGACGCCGAGAACCTCGTTGTCGGCACCTTCTTCGTTACTTTCAACATCGATCCGGTACACGTTGGTGGCATTAAGCAGGACATCCCACGGCACTTTCTGGTCGAAGTCGACAAACAGACCGGCAACATCGTTTTTGAAATCGTTGGCAGCAAGATTGGCAGCCGTGTAACCATCGCCCAGAATCACAATCACCAGCCGGTTGTCATCGGGACCCGTGTCGGTGATTTTCTCAACCTGCAAGGGACCGTCGCGAAGTGCAGATTTGTTCGCAGCATTGGTGATTGGGAGTACCAGGCTGGCCGGTGCAAATGCCGTCGGCAGGGGCAGAAAATCGGCGGCGCGGCCCTTGACTGCCATGCGAGTGAGTTGCAGCGATGCCGGCTGCAATTCGGGCAGCGGTCCGGTCGTGCGGACAATCACTACCGATGACTCCGGCATGATTTCGACACACGGGGTACCGTCGCCGAGAGTCGAGCGCAACCCCAGGGGCAGCTCGGCCGGGGCGGTCATGAGCGCCTTGCCGGTGTTGTCCCGCCATTCGATAGTACAGGCCAGTTTGACCGGAGCGTAGATCAGTCCCGGGGTGCGGACTTTTTTCGTCATGACCGGGATGGGGTTGGCCTCAATCAAGGTTACTCCTGAGGGATCGTACTTCAGAAGCAACTGCCAGTGCTGTTCGGCCCGGGCATCGCCGGCGAACGAGGCGAAACCGACCGCAAACAGCATGAGAATAACCAGTGTTGATAGGTGTCGCATATTTTGCCTGGTAAAAGGTCCGTAGTACTGAGAGGTATTCCGTATTTGTCCTAAATGTACGGGTAAATCGTGTTTTGTCAAGGTGTTACTCTGTGGAGGCAAACCGTCCCTGACCCAAGAAACCGGTCTCTCCAGCCAATTCCTGTCGAATACGGCTTTCGTGTTCTGGTATAGTCTCTGACAGTCATACGGAAGGCCAAGAATTCAATTGGGAGAAAAGTAACATGAATCTCGAAAAGCCATGGGCAAAACCATATCAGAGCCTTCTCGTCGATCTGGACCGCACCTGGCCGGCGGTCAACCCGACACGCCGTTTGAGCTACCAGAAGGTTGATCCTTTCATGGCGTTGTATACGTATCGTGTCTTTGAGGGTGATTTTGGTGGAGAGAGACTCGAGGTGGACATAAGTGAATTCCCTGATCCGGGTTACACTTTCCTCGAGGGAGCTGACAACGTAGAGTATTTGCGCCTTCAACTCCGGCAGAAGCTTCCGTATGATATCAAGATTCGCAGAGAGGTTATGATTGACCGGATTAGAAAGGCGATCGGCCTGGACTGGGAGTTCCAGACAGGTAATCAGGAGTTTGACAAGGAGTTCTTCATTGCTGCTCGGACCGATCGGGGAAAACGCCTCCTGGTCGATCCCACTTTTCAGAGTAGCGTGAAGGGACTTTCACCCTTTACCGTGCTCGGAATATCCCCAACCGGGTTGTTCTGGTCTCGGCATATCAGCGACAAATCCCAACTGACTATCTCCGCTATCGAACCGGTGCTGGGCCGCCTGCACCAGATGCTGCAGTACGTCTCAGGGCCGTGAGTTTTCAAAACCTCTTGCATTATTGCCCGGATTCTTTATTTATACAGCCCGATGTCTCTCAGACGCTTGCGCCGGGAGACCGGCCCGGTTGTCGATCGACCCGGGGATTGTCAGAATCACCCAGTATTGAGCCGGCTTCTGATGATCATTAATAACAGGATCCGCAGGTACGAGACGAGAGGTTTGGAAACGCCATGAAGATAATCAATTCCGCCGATGAGGCCATTAACTCGACCGTCATCAAACGCGGTACCACCATTTATGCATCGGGCAACGCGGCTGCGCCGCAGATGCTGTTGGAACAGCTGGGGAAAGACCTGTCTATCCGACATGTGGCCCTGTACAGCGTGTTGTTGCTCGGCGACGGGTATCCGTCGCTGTTTACCAAAGAGCGCTGCCAGGAGCTGACTCACCGGGTGCTGTTCAACAGTCACAACACGCGGGAGGCGGTCAATAAGGGCTGGGCGAAATATCACCCCATGCACCTTTCCGAAATACCCAGGTACGCCCGTACGGGACTGGGTCCCGATGTTGTCCTGGCGACCGTATCCGGGCCGGATCACGGTGGCAACTATAGTCTGGGGACTACCGTGGAAAGTGTCCTGGCAGCCATCCAGACGGTCAAAAAGCGGGGCGGGACGGTCATAGTCGAGCGCAACGAGCAAATGCCGTTTGTGCTGGGGACCACCATCCCGGGCGACTATATCGACTATCTGCTGCCAACGTCGTATCCGTTGCCGGTGAGTCCGGTGAAGGAACCCGATGATCGGGCGCGACGGATTGGTGAGATTATCGCCTCCCGGTATGTCAAGGACGGCACCGGCGACACGCCGGGCTCAACGCTGCAGTACGGTATCGGCGAGGTTCCCGAGGCGGTTACGACCGCAATCCTGGAGCGGGGCTACGGCGACCTGGGTATTCACACCGAGCTGTTTGCCAGCGCCATGATCAAGCTGGTGAAAAAAGGTGTGGTAACCAACCGCTGGAAAAAGAATATCAATTTCTCGGTGTCATCGATTTTCCTGGCCGCGGATCAGGAGGAGTATGACTGGCTGGACTACAATAGCTCGGTGCAGAGCCGTCCGTGCGACTACACCAACAGCATTTTTACGATTGCCCAGCAACCCAACATGGTGACCATCAACAGTGCGATCGGGGTAGATCTGGCCGGTAACATCTGGGCGGATTCGCTCGACGCGCGCAAGATTTACAGCGGCGTGGGCGGTCAGGCCGATTTCATCCGCGGTGCTCAGTACTCGCCGGGCGGGGTGGCCATCATCGCGCTCAAGTCGACCACGGGCAAAGGCCAATCCAAGATTGTGGATCGTTGCCCGGCGGGCATCACCACAACCGCGATCCCGGCCGACCAGGTGATTTTGGTGACCGAGCACGGGGCGTTTGATCCTCGACGGTTGAGTTTGGGTGAGCGGGCGGTGGGGATATCGCATCTGGCTGAGCCTGAGGAACGCGACCGGCTGCTGAAAATGATTTACGATGATCCCGCGTTTCACAAGCCTGATTTGACGATGTGGAAGGGTGTGCCGGGGTTCACGCCGTACGAAAAGGCAGTGGGTCGGGGGTAACAATCAATACGATGTGGTCGGCACAGGCTGTTCCGGCCACATCGGTCTCGTTGACTCTGATCCAGGATTCCCAACCACATCTCATCAATGCGGCGCTTTCGTTACATTACGGCCTGTGATACCACTTATTGTAAACATGAGTGTCAATAGACGGAATCACTGAAGTCATGACCTACTGGCGCCGACTCACCGGAGTGACGGGAGTAGATCCGACCCTCACAGACTGTCAGCTCGTCACCGGAACCACTTGTGTCACATACTATTGGCCGGTTGTGTCAGATTCCGTCGGATGCGATCCCGGGGTTCCTTAGCCCTTTTCCGAAGTTCCAAACAAACCTGGTAAGAAAAACCCTCCTCAGACAACTTTGAATCAATACCTGCGTAGAGAAGAATATCTGCAAAGGGAGAAGAACGTCCGGCAAGTGGTGTGACGCAGAACGCCCGGACCGGGAGTCGGACGGCATGACGAGGAGACTTTCATGGCCAAGATGACGCGACGAGATTTCGTCAAAGCCGCCGGCACCGGTGTGGTTCTCGCAACCATACCTGCCATTTTCAAGTACACACCGGCCCTGGCTATGTCGCCGGGACTGGATGAGACCTCCGAACTTGACGATTATCTTCGTCATTTCGGAGTCGACAAAGACCTGATCCGCAAGACTATGAGTATCGCGCTGGAGAAGGGAGGAGACTACTGTGACCTCTACTTCCAGCATGCGGTCGCCAGCTATGTCGCCCTTGAGGACGATATTGTCAACCGGGCTTACACGAATGTTGATTTCGGGGTGGGTATCCGGGTGGTCCGCGGCGATCAGACCGGCTATTCGTTTACCGAGGAAATCACTCCCGAGGCGATGAAACTGGCCGCCCGCACGGCTGCCACGATTTCAAAAGGGGCCACAGCCGGCAAAATTGCAAATCTGGGGCTGTACCCGACTCCCGATCACTATCCTATCAGCACGAAATGGGAAGATGTTGGTATTGACAGGCGCATCCCGGCTATCGAGCAGATCAACCGGGCCATGCACGCCGCCGACAAGCGCGTGATCAAAACCAGCGCCAGTTTCTCCGATGAGAGTTCGTATATCATGGTAGCGACCTCCGATGGTCGGATCGCGTGCGATTATCAGCCGATGATCGCGGTCAGCGGCAGTTGCACGGCCGAAATGAACGGCAAGCGCGAAAGCAACGGTTACGATCTGGCCGGCCGGTACGGTATTGAGTTTGTCTCCCCTGAATCACTGGACCGCATCGGTACCGAGGCGGTCACCCGCACGGTTAATCTGTTTGATGCTGTTATGCCGGAAGCCGGTGAAATGCCGGTGGTGCTGGCGGCCGGGAGTTCGGGTATTCTGCTGCATGAGGCTATCGGTCACGGTATGGAGGCCGACTTCAACCGCAAAGGGACCTCGATTTTCGCCGACAAAATCGGCAAGCCGGTAGCGGAGAAGTTTGTTAATATCGTTGACGACGGCACCAATCCGAATGTGCGCGGTTCGATCAATATCGACGATGAAGGTCTGGACAGTCAAAAG
>Ga0180007_10003573_pt1 | contig 17205 bp, 19 predicted proteins | sample MM_PC_MetaG_FD_121122 | JGI IMG/M metagenome (GOLD analysis project Ga0180007, IMG submission 121122) | Groundwater microbial communities from the Aspo Hard Rock Laboratory (HRL) deep subsurface site, Sweden - MM_PC_MetaG | ecosystem: Environmental > Aquatic > Deep subsurface > Groundwater... | reverse complement strand
GGGAGGTGTCCCCCTCGCGAGCTCCCCCACAAGGACCACCCCATTCTTCCCTCGCTTCGCTCAGTCCAGAACGGGGACCCCGGGGTTTTCGTAAAAATAGGTTTCGCTTAACTTCTCTTTCTCACATTTGGGGCCCACGAGACCCAAATGTTCAAAAGTTCGCTGTGTGCTCAACCTATTTTTACGAAGTTGATTGTAGTCTCGGAATTTTTTGAAATTCCGAGACCTTGAAATAAAATTACGCTTAATGTGGGGATTGAGGGATGTGATGAATAAATTTTCAGGTTGACTTATCTGAGCAAACCTCTTAGAATCTCTCCGCATTTTCTATGATTTTTGATCTTATATCTTATATTTAAATCACTATGGCACCTAAAAAGATTTTAACAGTTATCAAACTGCAAATCCCTGCGGGGAAAGCTAATCCTGCTCCTCCTGTCGGTCCTGCTCTCGGTCAGCATGGGCTTCAGATTCAGGATTTTTGTAATCAATTCAACAACGATACCAAGGATATGGGCGAAACTATCGTCCCTGTTGAAATTACGGTTTATGAGGATAGAAGTTTTACTTTTATCAAAAAAACCGCACCTGCAGCGATCCTTATCAAGAAAGCGATCAATCTAAACAAAGGATCCGGAGTACCGAACAAAGAGAAAGTCGGAACCATCACGCAGGCTCAACTCGAGGCAATCGCCAAGGAGAAGCAGCCGGATCTAAACGCAAACGACATCAAAGCCGGAGCCAAAATTATTGCCGGGACAGCAAGAAGTATGGGCGTAGAAGTGAAAGGATAACTTAGTAAGATCCAAGAAGCCAAGAGACAAGATCCAAACAAGATCCAAGTGCCAAGTCTCAAGTACCCAGTGAAATTCTCAATCTGTTATCTGTTACTTGTTATCTACTCACTAACACAACAACATGAAAACAAAATTCAAAAAAATCATTCGTAACATTTATTTGTACACATTTTCGGCTGTTGGGCTGATTATTTTTATAACTGGTGCAATCGGGCTTCTAAATGTTTGCATGAAGACTTATGTTTTCCCGTTAGCGCATTATGAAGAATATTATTACGACAGTTGTTATGAGGGCAAATACAGACTAGCTCCTGATACGACTGAGCTAACAGAAGAACAAACAGCGGAATGTGAGGAAGAAAGAGAAGTTTCAGATTCGGATGCTAGAAAAAGGGATTTGGCTATTGGGGTTTCGCAGATTTTCGTCGGTACTCCGCTGTGGCTTTATCATTGGACTGTAATTCAAAGACGCAAAAAAGAAGATTAACACTTATTTCGTGGGAGGCTTTAAGTAAGGCCACTAATACCACTTAACCCCAAAAATCATGGCTAAACATGGTAAAAAGTATCGAGCTGTGCTCGAGAAAATCGAATCGGACAAGCTATACTCAATCGACGAGGCTTGTTCTTTGATCAAAGATACTTCCGTTACGAAGTTCGACTCTTCTGTCGAGGTTCATATGAACCTTGGAATCAACCCAAAGCATGCCGAACAGCAGCTTCGCGATACTGTTGTTCTCCCGCACGGAACAGGCAAGGAAGTTCGCGTCGTTGCTTTTGTTTCTGATGACAAGGTCAAAGAAGCTACTGATGCCGGCGCAGTTAAGGCCGGAAATGATGACCTTGTTGCGGAAATCGAAAAAGGATGGATGGATTTCGATGTTGCTGTCGCTACTCCTGACATGATGAAATCTCTAGGTAAAATCGCCCGAGTTCTCGGTCAAAAAGGTTTGATGCCGAACCCAAAAGCCGGAACCGTTACTCCCGATGTGGCAAAAACAATTGAAGAGATTAAAAAAGGCAAGGTCGAGTTCAGAAACGATAAAGCAGGAAATCTGCACAATATGATTGGGAAGGTATCTTTTTCCGCGGAAAATTTGGCGGAAAATTTAAAGACATACCTGAAAACAATTACCGATCATAAACCTAAAGATCTGAAAGGCATCTATATTAAGAGCATTACTCTTACAACTACAATGGGGCCCGCGATTAAAATCGACACCAAGGAGGCTGCATCATGATTAAACAACTTTTCCAAGGTGAGCATCAGAATTTCAAGCATGATGGGTATTATGAAATAAATCCTCTGTCTAGTGGACCTGTTTTAATAAAGAATGTTCGTGATGAGATTATCTTGGTGGATCCGGGGGCTTTTTCTCATGCGGACAAGTTGGTTGCCGCTCTTTCCGATGAAGGACTAAATCCCGAGGACATAGATTTCGTTCTTAACACACATCACCATCTTGATCATACTTCCAACAACTACCTCTTCAAGGATACTGCGACTATTTTTACCAGCAGTGCGGCGCTTAGGCCTACCGGGGAGACTACCGTTTACCATGATCGGGAGCTGCATGAGGCCATCTTGCCTGAAGGAGTTAAGAGCTTGCCGACTCCCGGGCATACGATGAGTCATGTTTCTTTTATTTATGAGGAGGAGGGGAAAGTTTTTGTTTGCGCGGGTGATGCTGTTCGGGAGGATCTTATCAGGGGTGAAAACTCCCATTCTTGTCGAGATGATGATTCTTTTGCAAAAAGTATGAGAAAGATTTTTGAAATTGCCGATGTGATTTTACCTGGACATGGTAGAGTTATTGATGGTGAGCTCCTGGGGGAGCTTAAATCAGAAATTTTAAATTAGAAACTTATGAAAGTTAAAATCAAACGAATCGATAAAAGTCTACCTCTGCCTCAATACGAGACGGATGGTTCTGTGGGGTTCGATATTTTGGCAAGGGAAGATACTACTGTTGAGCCGGGAACGATTGAACTTGTGCCTTCCAACCTGATAATCGAGGTTCCCGAGGGATATATGCTGATTGTTGCCTCGCGTTCGAGCACTCCTCGGAAGCATGGGGTAACTCCCCCTCACGGTTTCGGGATAATCGATCATGATTATTGCGGGCCTGAGGATGAGATTAAGATTCAGGTTTACAATTTTTCCGATGAATCTGTTAAAATCAAACGCGGAACCAAGATCGCTCAAGGAGTTTTTGTTAGAATTGATAAATTCGAATGGGAAGAGGTTGAAGAGATGCGGAAAGAATCAAGAGGTGGATTTGGAAGTACGGGATAGTAGCAAGTAGTAGGTATTAAGTATATTGGAAATTTTTATGAAAACCTCAAATACCTGATACCTAATACCTGATACCTAATACCAACATAATATGCTAATCACAATCTACGGGACAAACAATATGGGGAAGACGACTCACGCCAAGCTGCTTGTTGAGAAGTTGGAGGCTGCCGGGAAAAAGGCCAAATATGTGAAATATCCGGTCTATGACCTGGAGCCAACCGGGCCTTATTTGAATAGGATTTTAAGGAGTGGTGAGTCGCAAAACATCACCGAGGAAGAGCTTCAAATGTGGTTTGCTTTGAATAGATATCAGTTCCAGCCGGAGCTTAAGAAATGGCTTGCGGACGGTTATATTGTGGTGGCTGAAGATTACATTGGAACGGGAGTGGCTTGGGGTACGGCCAAGGGTGCTGACCCTGTTTGGCTTGAGCGTTTGAATCAGTTCCTAATTCAAGAGGATTTGGCGATTTTGATTGATGGTGATCGGGTTGAAAGTGCTATGGAAGCTTTGCATATTCACGAGAGAAACGATGATCTTATTCGGAAGTGTCGGCAGGTTCTGCAAGATTTGGCGGAAAAGCATCAATGGAGGACTGTTCTGCTTCAGGATAGGAAGGAGGATACGGCTGAGCTGGTTTGGGGTGTTGTTAGTGAAGCGATGAAGTATGGGAGAAGGTTCTGAGGCTGATAATTAACCTATTGTCACACTCCCCCACCCCTGCTAAAATCAATTTGCCCTAATCCCCTATCAATGGAACTCCTAGATGGCAAGCTGGTTTCGAAGTCTTTACTCGAAGAGATCAAGGGAGAGGTGCGCGATCTGCCGAAACCACCTAAGCTGGTGGTTGTTTTGGTTGGAGAAGATCCTGCCAGTCAGACTTATGTAAAGATGAAGAAGAGGGCTTGTCAGGAGGTCGGAATCGAGTGGGAGCAGATTAATCTTAAGCCTTCCGAGGTGACGACCAAGTCTTTGATTGAAAAAATCGATGAACTCAATGAACGGAAGGATGTTAATGGGATTTTGGTTCAACTGCCTCTGCCGGAGCATGTTTATGTGCCGGAAGTCATCAAAGCTATCGACCCTTACAAAGATGTGGACGGTTTTCATGCTTATAATATTGGGAAAATGTTCCTTTCGAGTGAGTTTGAGGATATGGCGCCTTGCACACCAAAAGGTGTGATTCGAATGTTGGATCATTATGGAATCGATGTCCGAGGGATGGATGCGACTGTTGTCGGCCACAGCAATATTGTTGGCAAACCTATGTCGGCAATGCTTCTTAACAGAGGTGCGACCGTTACAACTTGTCATATCGATACTAAAGATTTAAAGAGCCACACCATTGGTGCGGATTTGCTTGTGGTTGCTGTTGGCAAGCCGGGATTGATTACTGCCGATATGGTTAAAGAAGGCATCATTGTCGTGGATGTTGGGACTACCAGAACCGATGATGGGCTCCGGGGAGATGTGGATTTTGATGAGGTTTCTAAAAAAGCTTCTTATATCACTCCCGTTCCCGGAGGAGTTGGGCCAATGACTGTTGCTTGTCTGATGCTAAATACTTTGAATGCTTTTAAAAAGCAGATGGCTAATGGCTGATGGCGTATTGGAATTTTTTACCACTACAACTACTTCTACAACTAAACTAACTACTAACAACTACTTCCTAACAACTAATCAATATGTGCGGAGTTATCGGAATCTATGGTGGGGACAATGTAGTCTACGAGCTATATGACGCGATGGTTGTTCTGCAGCACAGAGGGCAGGATGCTGCCGGGATTGTGACTTTTGACGGGGGGCACTTTCATCTGCACAAGGATGAAGGAATGGCGAGGGATATTTTCAATGAAAATATATTCAAAAGATTGCCTGGCCAGATCGGAATCGGGCATCTTCGCTACCCGACTGTTGGAGGGTGCAGTGTTACGGATGCACAACCTTTCGTAAGGTCTGCTCCTTACGGGCTTGCGATGGCGCATAACGGAAATCTTGTGGATTTTCATAAGGATAAAAAGAAATTGCAGGAAGAGGAACTTGTGAATGTAAATTCCAACTGTGATGTTGAACTGATACAGCATGTTTTTGCCAAAGCCCTCAGGAGGCAGAAGCCGAACAGGCATTTGCAGCCGGAGCAGGTATTTGAGGCTGTAAAAGAGGTACTTGAAAAGCTTTCCGGTGCTTATTTCGTTGTCGGACATATTGCCGGGCAAGGCATGTTTGCTTTCCGAGATCCGCACGGGATCAGACCGGGTGTTTTCGGGAAAAGAGAAGGGCTGCAAACGGACTATATTTTCTCTTCCGAATCTGTTGTTCTGGAAACTCTCGGGTTTGAAAAAGTTTCGGATGTTGCTGCCGGAGAGGTTGTGTTTATCGATAACAACAGGGATGTTCACCGCAAGGTGGTTGCGAACAAAAAATGTGCTCACTGTATATTCGAGTATGTTTATTTCGCACGTCCCGACTCGATTATTGATGGGATTTCCGTTTATAAGGCGAGGCTGCATATGGGTGAGACGCTTGCGCCTATAATCAAAAAGGCCGATATTGATATCGATGTTGTTTGCCCCGTCCCGGATACTTCGAGGTCTACCGCCGTTTCTTTGGCTCATGAGCTTGGAGTTAAATTCCGGGAAGGTTTGATTAAAAACCGTTATATCGGGCGAACATTCATTATGCCGGGGCAGGTTGCTCGTCAGAAGTCGATCCGTTATAAGCTTTCACCTAATGTTGTTGAGCTTAAAGATAAGAATGTGCTTCTGGTTGATGACAGTATTGTGCGAGGGAATACTTCCAAAAAAATCATTGAACTTGTGCGGAATGCCGGGGCGCGAAAAGTTTATTTCGCAGTTGCGGCTCCTCCCCTCACCCATCCTTGTTTGTATGGGATCGATCTCCCGAGTCGGCAAGAGTATGTTGCGAACGAGCTTACTATCGACGAAATTCGCAAATCTATCGGGGCTGATGAGCTTTTTTACCAGGAGTTGCCGGATTTGCAGAGGGCTGTTGCTTTTGGAGATGTCAAAAAGGATGATTTCTGCTGCGCTTGCTTCAACGGAGACTACCCTACCGGCGATATTGATGAGGAAATGCTGAAAAAGGCCGAATCCGATCGAGAAGCCGATAGATGCGCAGAGGTTGTGGACAAGTATCATAGTGAGGATCAGATGCCGCTTTTGTGAGTACCCAGTATCAAGTGCCAAGTACCAAGTAGGTGGAAATTTTTAATCTTAAAATAAATGAAAAAAATACTCTTAGTTGGAAACGGGGCGCGGGAGCACATCATTGGAGAGACTTTTGTGAAAAGGAATGATGCTCAAGTTTATACTTACGGCGGGGCTAAGAATCCTGGGCTAATGGCGATTTCTGCGGGTTATGAGGTTGGGAGCGTGTCGGATTTTGATCGTTTGCGGGATTTTGCGAGGCATATTCAGCCGGACTTTGCTTTTATCGGGCCCGAGGGGCCTATTGCGGACGGTGCTGTTGATATGCTGCTAGAAGTGGGGGTTAAAAGCGCTTCCCCGATGATGACGGTAGGGGCTCTTGAGTCTTCGAAGTCTTTTGCGCGGGATTTGCTTAAAAAGCATGGGATTCCGGGGAATCCGGAGTTTAAGGTTTTTTATGATAAGGAAGGAATTCGGGAGTTTATGGAGAAATTGGGGGGTGAGTATGTTGTAAAAGCTGATGGCCTGATGGGTGGTAAGGGGGTGAAAGTTTCCGGGGATCATCTGGATTCTATTCAAGATGGGGTTAAGTATGCGGAGTCTTGTATCGAGGATGATGGACATGTTGTTGTTGAGGAAAAGTTTGTTGGGCAGGAGTTTAGTTTGATGAGTTTTGTTGATGGTATTAATGTTGTATCGATGCCGGCTGTTCAGGATCATAAAAGGGCTTATGATGGTGATGAGGGGCCGAATACCGGTGGCATGGGGACTTACAGCGATGCGAATCATTCGTTGCCTTTCTTGCAGGATTCGGATATTCGAGATGCGCATAATATCAATGTTGCGGTTGCGAAAGCTCTTTATGAGGAGACCGGGATTTATTACAAAGGCATTATGTATGGCGGGTTCATTGCTTGCTGCGATAAGGTTGGCTTGATTGAGTACAATGTTCGATTCGGTGATCCCGAGGCGATGAATGTTCTGCCGATTTTGAAGACGGATTTCACGGATGTTTGCGAGGCGATGATTTCGGGGGAGTTATCAGGTTTGAATATTGAGTTCGAGAAAAAGGCTACAGTTTGCAAATATATCGTTCCTAACGGCTATCCTGACAAACCTGTTAAAGGCGAGAAAATCGAGGTCGGCGAGATCCCTAAAGGCGTGAGAACTTATTATGCTTCCGTCGATCAGCGTGAAGATGGCTTATACCTGAGCGGCAGCCGTGCGATTGCTTTTGTCGGGATTGCGGATACGATCTCCGAAGCTTCCGAGATGGCTAGCTCCGCTTTGGGCACAGTTAAGGGGCCGGTTTTTTACAGAAAGGATATCGGGACGAAAGAACTTATTGACAAGAAGGTAGCAATGATGGAAAAATTGCGAGCCTAGATATTAAATACTCATGGAAACTTCTAAACATTTTGAAAGGTTTGTCTTTGTTGTTGCGGTAATGGGTCTTTTGGCCGGATGTAGCGAAGTTGAAGTCGCCGATCCCGGACGCCTGATTATTACCGTTGCAGATCCTGAAATCGACGTTGAATTCATTTTAACCGGAGAAGAATTAAAAGGAGTTCTTGGCATTGAGCTTGAGAAAGATGAAGAGACCGGCCAATGTTATGCCCATTTATCTACTTATCCCGGAAAACTTGCAGGTGAATCAAAAGAAACCAAGGTCATACCTTGTTCCAAGTTAGACGGTTCTATTGCACAGAAATAGTTATTTCTTCTTGGCTGTTGTTTTCTTCTTCGGAGCAGCTTTCTTTTTGGTTGACGGCTTTTTGTTTGGAGTCGTTTTCTTTTTTGGTGCGACCTTCTTTTCCACCTTCTTTGCGACTTTTTTGGCTTTGGTTACAGCTTCCTTGCCCTTGGTTGTGGCTTTTTTAACGACTTTCTTAGCTTTAGTCTTGGCTTTTTTGGTTTTCTTTTTAACCTCATTTTCCAGCTGAGTTTTCTTTTCTTTTGCGAATTTAGTAACGAGGACCTTCATGTCTTCGGCTTTGGTGTGAGCTTTTTTGACCAGTTTGTCGAGATCTTCTTTCTTCATGTTGACCATTTCGGCTGCGGTTCCTTTGGTTTTATCGATGGCTTTTTGGACCTCTTCCATTTCGGCGATTTCTTTCATCAATCCGAAAATATCTTCCCCCATTCTCTTGAGATCATCTCCTACCGCTCTGGTTCCGCTTCCGCCTTTTTTGCGTTCTGCGGCTATTTTTTTACGAAGATCTTTTCCTCTGCTTGGCGCGAATAAAAGACCTGTTGCTGCACCTGTTACCATCCCGAGCACGAGTGCGATTTTTCCTCCTTGTTTTGACATTTTTGTTTTTATTTAGATTATAAACTCAAGATCAAAGATCATAGAGTGTTTCGATTATATAGCTAGATGAGGTTTTCGCCAAACTCTTTGAACATTTTGTACATTCTGAATATTGGGAGACCAACCACATTGAAGTAGTCGCCGTCGATTTTTTCTATAAAAAGCGACCCCAACCCTTGGATTGCGAAAGCTGCTGCTTTGTCCATCGACTCACCGGATTCCAGGTAAGTTTCTATTTCGCGCGGACTCATTTTAGCGAAAGTGACTAAAGTTTTTTCCGCTCGTGCTATCTTTCGGTTTTTCTCTGTGTCGATGAGGCAGATCCCCGATATTACCTCGTGAGTTGTGCCGTTTAGGATTTTCAGGATGCGGCGAGCGTCTTCAAGGTCTTTCGGTTTGCCAAGAATGTGGTGTTGATATGCTCCGATTGTGTCGACCCCGAGAATTAGTGATTTCGGATGGTTTTTTGCTACTTCCAACGCTTTTCCTTCGGCGTTGTGTATTGCGATTGCTTCGGGAGTTAGGTCTTCTGCGTTTTCTTTCTCCTGGAAGTCTATTGCCGGATCAACTTCGAAATCTAATCCAAGTTCTTTAAGAAGGGTAAAGCGGCGTGGGCTTCCCGAAGCGAGGATTAAAGGTTTTGAGAGCTTTATTTGCACGGCGTTTTCTTAATTTTCTTACCAAAATATAACAGATCAGAGGCAGAATCAGAAGCGGGATTAACATTGCAAGTGGGAACTCCGGCTTTAAGATGTTTGCCTGGGTTAATTCTGCGATTTCAGGTTCTTCCGCGACGGGCTCGGGCTGAGGCAGTTCTTTTGCGACTACCGGGATCTCTTCTGTCAGATATATTTCTTTATTGATCCACTCGATTTCCAAGTCTTTGCGTTTGCCATCCTCGATTGTTGAGATGATTTGGTTTTTGAAAGTCAGATCTGTCGAATTTTTATTTAAAACTTCAAAATTCAAAGCAATTATTGTCCCGCTCGAATTAATAAGAGTGTCTGTGCGTTTAAGGGAAATTCCTGTGACTATTTTTCCTCCCTTATGATCTGCGTCAGGTACAACAAGGTAAATCGGCTCACCTCCCTGCTCGAAGAACGCACCATGTTCGTAACCGAGATAAGACAACACCTCGGGGTCGTAATAAAGGTCAAAAGCGGTTCCAATCACGGGAGTCATAAGATCACGCGCAGTTATTACTGCTGTCAACATAGTGCCTGATTCGTAAGTTCTTATATCGATCGATTCGGCGTTCACCCGAGGGATCGCTGCGAGAGCGAGAAGGGCTGCGAGCATTGTTATGAGGAGTTTCATGTTTTTGTTAGTAAGGAGTCTCAAATGCCAAGTACCAAGTGGATGGTGTTCCCCTCGCCGAAGCGAGGGGAACGTTTCTTGTCTCTATTCCGCGTAAGTAAGTGCCCAATTCACTCCGATATCGATGAGGTCGCTTCCGTTGATTGCTCCGTCGTAAGTTGTGTCTATCAGCAGGTCGTAATTTTCATCGAGGGATGTTTCGCCATAGTGTTTGGCGAGATTGTCGAGGTCTCGTCCATCGACTCTGTCAGATCTGTTGCTGTCCCCTGTTAGTCCTCTTGTTTCCTGAGCTTCGACTTGAACACCTGTACTCTCGGAAATCCCAAGGACTGTCACTATTTGGTATGTGTATGTGATGTTTGGGATGACTTGGCTTCCATCAGTAAAGGTTGTTCCCGAGGCTGTTCCCAGTTCTTCGTAATCGCCTTCCTGATTCAGCCTTAAAATCCTGTAATAATCGGCTCCGCCTTCCGCCGCTGTCCAAGTTAGGTCAATTGAGTATCTTTCTGCGCTTTCTGCTGCCGCTAAATCCGTTATCTCCCCGGCATCCGCCTCTATTGCAACTTCCGTTCCGTTGAAATTGGATTCTATGTCTATTTCCGGGTTTGAAATAAAGCTATTTGAGAAAGTTATTGCCGTACTTGAGCCCGCTACTCCTATTACTAAAAATTCTACTGTAAAAAGTGTGCCGTCTCCCGAGATTCCTGTTTTCTCAGGAAGTGTTCTGGCTTCTCCTATGACTAGAGTTCCTTCTTCGCCGTTTTCCAATTCCGCGTTGAATGTTGAGTCTGTTAGAAAGCCTCCTACTGTCGCCGTTTGGTAATCAAGAACTGTTTCGTCGTAATCGAGGTCGAAACCGTATGAGAAAAGATCTTCTACTCCTGTTACAGAAGCTGTGATTAAGAGAGTTTCTCCTACTTGCAGTGTTTCCGCGGAGGGGGTTAGCGTGACTGCGGTTCCGGTTGGGCTTTCGCTAACGCTGTTGAGGGTTCCCGGGGTTCCCAATATGCTTGATCCGTCACTTGATTGATTGCCGTTGCCTGTTTGGCAGCTTAGGAAGTTGTCATCGCCCTGCAGGGCTCCGCTTACGCGTTCCATTGAGGCTTTAGTCGTATTGTCGCCGGCCGGCCAATCTGATCCTGCAGAATTAACTATATCGATTGTGTTACCTAGGTCATCCTGCAGCTCGAGTGTGTCTCCTGAGTTGGCGAAAGAAAGGCCCAAAATCAAGTCTGCAGTTATTGTTGAGACCGCATCTTCGCTACCTTCTATCAAGAAATAACCGTTTGCCGGGACTACTCCGGAAAGTTCTGTTGGAGATTCATCATCGAGCAATTGCCAACCTGTTAGATCGATGCTTGATCCTGTATTGTTGTAAAGCTCCAGATACTCATCTCCCGAGGCATCGAGTGAGCCGGCCCAAGCTATTTCGTTAATTACAATATCTAGGGCCGAGGCGGCTTTTGCCTCCTGAATTTGGAGGTTTGGAGCCAGCATTACGAACAGAATCAGCATTGAGAGTGCTTTTTTCATTTTGGTTTGGTTATGAATTTTTTTTACTTTTTTTCCGCGCGAATTCCCAAGTTGGGCTCCTATAAATAACACAGCGACATTAAATTTAGATTAAAAAAAGGGGGGGCAACTTTTAAAAACAGCGCGTAGCAAAGCGGAGCGCAAAAAATAACAATAAGCCGTTTTGCGAAAGCAAAACACCATAGAACCAAGAGACAAGAAACAAGATCCAAATAAATTTCAATTTGCAATATAGTTAGCGCTGCAGAATCATTCGAAATGAATTTTCTTTTTTGATTGGGGAAACACTGTAGGATTCGAAATAAACTTCCGGTTTTCTATTTGACTTCCAGGGTAACTTTCCTTATAATTTCACTCGCAAATTTTCCAATAAAAAATATTATGCCGATAACACAAGCTGCCAAGAAGGCTTTGAGACAATCTATCGTTAAACAGAAGCGAAATTACAGCGTGCGCGTCAACTATAAAAGGGCTATTCGAGAGGTTGATGAAGCAGTTAAAGCCGGAAAGATTGATGAAGCCAAGAATGCTCTTCCTCGAGCTCAGAAGGAGATCGATATGGCTGAGAAGAAGAATATTCTTCACAAAAACACCGCTGCAAGGAAGAAAGCGAGGCTTGCCAGAGTGATTACGAAGTTAGAGAAGAAATAAGATCCTAGACTCTAGACCTTAGACTCTAGACCTTAGACTCTAGAGGATTGTTGGCTTTTTTTATTTGGGTTTTTGTATTAAGATTGCTGGGCTGTTTGTTTCCTTGAAAATTAGGGCCTGTAGCTCAGTGGTTAGAGCAGGACGCTCATAACGTCTTGGCCGTTGGTTCAAGTCCAACCAGGCCCACCAGGTTTTTTGCGTTCTCCAAACCTGTAAAATAAAAAAGCCAATAGCCTGCCACGCTTGTTGCCGTAAACTCCTTCAAAGTAATATTAAGCCTGCCTAGCCAAAGAAGAGCCACCTCAGTGTTATGAAATATTCAATTCTGTCCCAAACACCTATAAGTTTTCTTTTTAGGTTGCCAATTGGGTAAATATCTCCATCCTGATTCACCAACATTTGGAACGCAAGCGTATTTGAACGAGAATAATCAGAATCTCCTATCTGCTTAGTGCCAAAAACATAAAGGTTATTATTTCCCGCAGGAGCTAATTGAAAACCTTTCTCTTTCCAGAAACTCGAATATACTTTTTGCCAAATTAAATCTCCTTGAGAATCAATTTTTGTCAGACTCACAGATGATGGATATCCATGAGCATTAGACAAAACAACATAATCATCTAAAGAAACCTGAATTGCTTTTATAAACGTTGATCCAGACACAACGTCTTTATATTCCTGTGGATCACTATACTCTCCTGTCCCAGGGTCCATCAAAAAAGTACACACACTCCCCCAAGAGTAATCATAATCCATCCCTCGAGAATCAAGATAGTAATTGTAACTTTCACCAATCATAAATAAGTCACCATTTTCTTTTTCATAAATTTCGCGCGCTAGACAGGAAAAAGTATATTCTTCGAAAGATTTCCCTTCAATTGTCTTTTCCCAAAAAACCTCTCCATCAGAAGATAAACGGGTTACTACTGTATTTTCATTAAACTCACTTAGAATGATAAGAGAGTCATCTTCAAGTGCATAAATGTCTTTTATACAATTGCTGGTACTACCAGTTGAAACAATTTCATAATCACCCAGAACTTCTCCTCTCGAACTAACATGCAAAAGATCCATTTCTCTGGCACACGATGGATAAACATAAGCATTGTCTTCATGCGCAAAAATATAATTCTCATCACTTCTCAAAGTGTATATTCCATCTTTTTCAACAACCTCAACAAAATTCTCCTCAATAAAGTTTCCATCCTCATCCAGCCACCATAAATATAAACGGTCAGAGTCAACCTCTTTGCCTATTGCAAAATAAACAAAATTCTCGAGTTCAACTACAGACGTATTAAGAAAGCGCTTACCAGATTCACTATTCATATCTACCTCCCACTCTAGCTCGTCATCTGAACTCCATTTTTGAATTTTACTACTTGATATTGCAATACTTCCATTATCGCTTGTCAGTGAATTTCCATCCCAGTTCCAACTTCCAGAGTCGTAAAATGGATGTACGCACTCACGAAATGATCCGCCACTTTCTTGATACACAATTTGAGCGCCTTCGCCTAATTCTGACGGAAAAACCAAGCATTTCTCCATAATGCCCGAATACATTTTATAATAAGGTAACCCCACCAATGTTAACCCAATTAACACAGCTATTAAAACGGAGAAAGTAATAAATATTTTTTTCACAGCGTGATTATAGCAAATTTCATCTAAAATCACACTTCTAACCTACAAACCACTCCAGTAACCAGGTAGGCTTCTTACCGTACGCAGTAACACAATAGTTCTAGAACCAACCAACCGGGCCCACCACAGCGCGAACAGAATCAAATTCCGGTTCGCGCCCTAAAAAACGCTGCACATTGAAAAAACTTCAGGCGAAGCTTTTCTAAACCAATTTTTCTTACATCTTCCCCAGTATCCCCCTCACATAACTCTCCGCTTCATTATTCCCTATCTTTTGGGTGAGCCCGAGCATCTGATTGTAGGTTGAGCGGTGTTTTTTGGCGTCTTCGATAGTTTTTACGTTTTTCACCTTCTTGACGAGCTGATTGTACTGCCCCTGGTAGCAGGCTTTTACCATCCGTTCCTCCCCTATTTTCTTGAAGTACGGGATAGCTTTTTTGTAATTTTTTTGGTTGTAAAATTTTACACCCTTTGCGTGGGTTACGCTTTTTTGCAGATCATCATTTCCGGATCTGTCGGCGTAATACTGCGCTTTTGATAGACTCTTTTTATTCAAATAATGCACGGCGGCGTTGTGATAAGCCTTCCCAATAAGTTCGCGATCGCCGAGTTTCCCGAAGAAAAATATCGCCGATTTGAACTCTTTGCGTTGCATTAATGTAATTCCGACGTTTCTGTATGCGATGTCGAGGTTTTTCTTCACCAGCTCCTTCATGCTGCTAATCATGTAGGCCAGTTGGGCGCGTTTCACTATAGTTCTCGGGTCGATTTCTCCGGTTTTTTCCGTTTGGTCGGTTATGTCCAGAAGGTTTGTTGAGATTATTTCCGTTATTGGTAGGATCGCTTCAAACTCTTTGTAGTGGTGGAATGTTGCGTTGGTGGCTTCGATATCGATTCCCTCGAAGTGCAGGCAGACATGACCGGGCAGGATTTTTATTTTTAAATCTGAAACCGGGAATTTCCTCGAATAAAAATAGATATAAAATGTCACTATTTGGTTACAGTCTCCTACGCATTTTTCTTTATTCAGAAGGCGTCCGAAGTTTGCCGACTCTTGATATTCGTATTTGTCTCCGGGTTTAAAGAAAGCCATGATTTGAGCCAGGCATTTAAGCTTCTCCGAATGTCGATCTTGATAATCAAGTCCGTGTTTTCCGATCTCGCCTCTTAAGTGATTTTCATTTATCTGATGTTCTTTTGCAAACTGATCAAATTCTTTGTTCAGCACATCTGTATTTTCGTACATTTTTCGTCTGATTCTTTTCTTCAAATACTTATAATTCTTATATTTCTTTTCCATCCAAAGATTCGTCACAACCAAGTTCTTTTGCATTAAAGATTCCAGTTCTTTTTGAATCTTCTGCTTATTACTTGTGGATTTTATTTTTTTGAAAAACTTATCGACCCTCTTTTCCAGAGGATGAGCGTAAGGTGAGAAGATATTTAGTATAAACTTAATCATTTCCGTATATTTTACCAGATTTTACAGGTTTAGACAATCAATACCGCTTTCAAGTTCCCGCTTTTTTGGTATTATTTTCGGGCATGACCAATTTTCTTCCCCAAAAACCTCAAGTTAAACTGCTGTCTTACACAGATAATGCTTTCGATCTTTCGATTGCGAGTGCTCGAACCTGTTACAGCCCGCGTTTGATTGAGCCGCAGGAGGTTTCCGACGGGCAGCGAGAGAGGATTGGTGAGGCTATTTACGAAGCCGGTCATCATACTCCTTTTCAGCATCCGACTTTTGTTTTTGGGCTGAGTGGGGTTTCGCGGCAATGTATCTGGAGTTTTCTGCATTCTCATCCTTTTTATAATTCCGAGCAGAGTTCCCAGAGGTATGTTGTTCTTGATGAGGCGGCTTGTTATGTACCTGATCTTCCTGATGATAGTTTGAAAGTTTATAAAGATGCTGTTTTGAAATCTTGGGAGGCTTACTCTCGTATTTCAGAGCTTCTTAAAGAGGATAATTTCCGAATGATGAGTGCGATCGGGCGGATTAAGGGTCAATCTGATAAGCAGATTCTCGTTGATAGTGAGAAAAAAGCTATTGAAAATGCTCGTTATGTTGTCCCCGTGTGCGCTACCGCCAATCTGTACCATACGGTTTCCGGTCTTGTTTTGAAAAGATATGTCCGAATGGTTAACGCTTGCGACTGCCCTACTGAGGCTCGCGAGGTTGTTGACGCGATGGTCGCGGCCGCTCGCGAGGTTGCTCCGGACTTCATTGATCGGGTCGGAGAAGGGGCTTTGGAAGATGGTTTGGAGGATAGTTTTGGAGGAGACTCTCATTTTGACATGGATTTGGGCGGAAAAAGTGCGAAATTGATTTCTTACGATAAGGATGCTGAGAAGATTGTTGCGGAAAGCATTCGTTATGCGCTGGGGACGGACATGAGTGATGAGGAGATTCTCGATGAGGTTTTAAATCCGGAAAAGAATCCATATTTAACCGATACTCTCAATAATTGGACTCACTCCCCCGCTATGAGGGCTCTGAATAATGTTCATTATGTCTTCAAGAAGTGCTTATCGCATACTGCGGATTCTCAGGATCAAAGGCATCGTATGACTCCTGCATCTCGTCCTATGCTGACCAAGGTTCATACCGAGAAACCGGACTTTTATATGCCTTCTACTTTGAGCAAAAACCCTGAAGCTAAAGAGATTTTTGAGGAGACTATGGAGATGCTTTGGGAGGCAAAAAATCGTCTTCTGGAGATGGGTGTTTCTGCCGAACATGCCTGTTATTTACTGCCGAATGCTGTGAACGTTCGATATGTGCAAAGTGGAACTTTCTTGAATCTGCTTCATAAGTGGAGATTGCGGCTTTGTTTCAATGCTCAACTGGAGATTTATGACAATGCTCGTGATGAACTTGAACAAGTTGCTGCTGTTCATCCGGGGTTGGCTAAATATGTTGGTCCGCCGTGTTTCAACAGAAGGCACGAGGAGTTCACCGGCAAAGAAGGGCCTTGCCCAGAGGGACCTAGATGGTGCGGAGTTACCGTTTGGCAAAACTGGCCTAAGGTTGGAAGGCCGTTTTGAAGTTAGTGAGGAGTAATGAGTACCAAGTACCAAGTACCAAGTACCAAGTACCAAGTGAGGGGTGTTTTTGCTTACGCAAAAACGGATTATGGCTGATGGCCGTGTGATTGGTGATTTTGCGTCCCCGGGGACGGATCGTCGATGAAAGATGTTTACGGTAAAAAATCCTTGTTTCGTCAAATCTCAACCGGTTGGGAAGATTATTCTTTTGTTAAAATTGGCATTACACACACAAACGACTGAGGAGTGCTTACAGGTCTCTACGAACCAATTTGCCATACCTATTCACATACCAAAACAAGCCAATTCTGCATATGCCAAATACAACGAATCATTGCGACGGACTCTTTTCTCACATCAAACAAAAAGTTCTCATTCATCGTGGCATTTCTAAGCAACGCAGGAAGAAAATGATTGATTACATGCTAGAGAATTTC
>Ga0180007_10003572_pt1 | contig 17208 bp, 16 predicted proteins | sample MM_PC_MetaG_FD_121122 | JGI IMG/M metagenome (GOLD analysis project Ga0180007, IMG submission 121122) | Groundwater microbial communities from the Aspo Hard Rock Laboratory (HRL) deep subsurface site, Sweden - MM_PC_MetaG | ecosystem: Environmental > Aquatic > Deep subsurface > Groundwater... | reverse complement strand
TTATTACAAAATCTATAATGTTCCATGGAAGAAAAACATAACGGTTCTTGAAATAATAGTATATGTTCATGAGAACCACGAAGCAATTGCCTTTGATTATTCCTGCCGGGGAAGGGTATGCGGACGTTGTGCCATGATGCTTGACGGCGAACCGATGATGGCATGTTTTACTCCTATAAAAAATGACAGGGATATCGTTCTTGAACCCTTGAAGGGTTTTCCTGTAATCCGGGATTTTATTGTGGATAAGAGCAAGATCCTTGAAAGAATCGCCAAAATAGAGTCGAGAGTAAGATCAAAACCTCTTGTAGAAAAAGACATAACTGCGGTAATGGACCCGGCTCTGGCCAAAAAGATAGGCAACCTGGAATGGTGCTGTAGATGTTTATGTTGTGTTGCCGCCTGTCCGGTTATTAATGAAATGAAGGAACCTGAAAAATTTATAGGACCTGCAGGCATTGTTGCCTTCGGATTGCGTTACTATGACCCATTTGATGAATTAGACAGGGTCTTGGAAGCGGTTCAAAATGGCCTCTACGCTTGTATCATGTGTGGAAACTGTAACAATGTTTGCCCTGCTGCCGAAATCGATCATTTGGGCCTCTATGGAGAATTGCGAAAAGAAGCCGAAAAGAAAGGTCTTAACACATAGGCAGGAGGTAACTTACAGGCTGATAGCATACTATGAAAGGATCTTGGGGGCTCTGGTAACTTTGAAAACAGCTCCTTTTTACCCGATTTCTGCGTCACGCCCGAATTTCAGAGAGTTTTGGAGCCGATGAGAGCCAAAGGAACACCCGTTACTTCATAAATAAATATTGCCGAATGCAGAGTAAGGTATAGATATAACTTGCTTACCCCACCCTCTGGATGGTGGAAAGAGCATGATGTGGATATAAGTAATCAAAATTTATAAGCATTTGCCATAAAGCATTTGCCGATCATTCGGATCTATGCCGAAAAGATCGGTTTGTGTGAAATGATTAATCAGTTGATTCCAAGTGATATGGAGCTTTCCATGAAAAAGAACCTATGTCTCATTTCCTTCCCCGCCGGAACTATCAAACCTCTTAGGGCCACACCAGCAGAGCTGGTGGTTTAATGTAAAGCAATTATCCCTCCCTTGATAGTCAATGGTGGGTAACATTTTATTTGATACAATTCGCAGGATGCCAACCTTCGTTCCTACCTATTAAGCCTTCATTAACAATAGTATTAGCCTATAGTTTTACTGTTATTATATTGGAGTTGTATTTAATAATAATCCTGTTAATATCTTCAACAGTTTTTGTTATCTTGTATAAATACCCTGATTTTATAGTAATTTATATGCTGTGATGAATTTAACTAAATAAAATTAACCTATGATCAACCACTTGTATAAATATAACCAGGACCGTGTTCGTCTATAAATGGATTTTTCCGGCATTAAACAGCCCTTTTGTTATTTGATGTCTTGCCTGACAGCACCTGGTAAATGTTGTTGCCTCCAAAAGGGCTGTTTAATGCCGGAAATAATAGATAATTATAACTACAAAGTCGGAGGGAGGAATGAAGAAAATGAAAAACTTGAGAATTATAAAGTATTTTGGATTATCATTGTGCTCATTGTTTATTCTGTTTTTATGTGGCGGTATTGTTCAGGCAATGGATTTACCAAAGGTAATTGATAAGACCAACTGTAGTCAATACAAAGATCTTCTTATTCCGGCATTGTACCGTGCGGTTGAGAGAGGCGAGTGGGTTATTACCCCTGGTCAAATAAACTTTAAATACAAACAGGATGACAGCTTTCTTGCGGCAAGCACAAAAAATAAAGGAAAATTCGATATAAGTCCTGATGGCGACTTGATCGATAAAACCGGAAAATACCCGGAAAATATATACGGTTATCCTTTTCCCAAGATTGATCTTAAAGATCCCAAAGCCGGAGAAAAGATAATATATAACTTTAATTTCCAAAGATATCGTTTTATGGGCTCAAGAGAGCATATCTATATTAGTTGGATAGACAAAACAGGAGAAGAACGTTATGTTGCGGGCATTGATCAGCGCCTTTATTTGAATGGGCGGCTTCCGGGTCAGGAAGTGAAAAATCCCGATAAGTTTCTTTACTTACAATTTCAGAATGTTATGGAGCCAATGAGCGTTAAGGGAACCAATACATTGGCCTACGTTTATATGGACAAAAGGAATGATAGCAATTATGCCTATGTCCCTGCCATTCGAAGAATACGGCAAACCGGCTCAACTACTAGGTCTGACCCCTATATGGGCTCTGATTCATGGTTGGATACGAATTACGGGTGGGATGGGAAAGACAGCACCATGAAATGGAAGTATGTAGGAGAAAAAATAATTCTAGTTGCCTTTACTAGTCCGGATATGATTCCGGTACAGGAATTGCCGTATGGAATAATGACCAGGGCATTTCCTTATTCCGGCAAACATATCAAATACGGTTGTGAAGATCCAAACTGGAATGGTGCACCCTGGGCGCCTCTTAATGTTATATATATTCCAAGAAAAGTATGGATTGTTGAACAGATGCCTAAAGATCCGTATTATAACTGGGGGCTGCACGTAAATTATATTGATCAGGAAACTTATACAATATGGTACAAAGAGGTATATGAAAAATCCGGTGATTTCCGGATATGGATCTCCACTTTCTTGCATTACAGCGAGACCCCAAGCGGTAAAAACAATACGGGAGATTGGGATTCTCAAATCTTTGTTGACGTAAAAGCTCATCATGCTACAGCCGTAAACCGGTCAGCACACCCGGAAAATGCCTTGTTTATGCCTGCTTCAAAACTTGATCCCAGCTTTTTTACCGTGAATAATTTCTTGCTGCTGTCTAAATAAGATACTTCCTTATTCAAAGGCCGGGATTTTCTGAACCCCGGCCTATCGGATTCGCCAACTTCTAACTATATTTATTACACTTATTATACCCCCACCATCAATAGCTTATCCCTATAGTTATCCTAATATTATATTGGCGTTGTATTAGTCAGGGGTAATTCTATATATATAGGTTTTACCTATATATATACCATTGTTTTATTGGAGTTGTATTTAATAATTATCCTGTTAACATAAAATCAAAAGTCAAGGATATATTTAAATTCTGTCTTTTTAAAATAACTTTTAAATAAAGGAGGGTTAACTTTATGATTACAATGGGCATAGATGTGGGTGCATCCAGCACAAAAGCGGTAATCATGGATGGCGATAAGATTCTGGCAAAGTATTGTCATATGGTCGGGAACGAAGAAGAACAGAATGAGGAACAGGTCATCACGAACGCATTAAACGGAGCAATTGCCAAGGCTGGAATCAGCAGAGATGCTATCGGCAAAATTGTCGCCACCGGCGGAGGAGGAAAGAAAGTGGGTTTTGCTGATGATGTGGCAACAGAAATTTCCTCAGGTGCCAGGGGGGCCATATTTGAAGTTCCGGCTTCAAGAACGGTAGTGGATATGGGCGCCGAGAAGGCAGCGGTAGCAAAATGCGATACTGATGGGAATGTGGTGGATTTTGCCACAAATGAAAGATGTGCGGCAGGAGCCGGTGCCTTTATAGAGTCGATGGCCAGGGCCCTTCAATCAGATCTTGAAACATTTATTAAGCTTCATTTTGAGTCCGACAAAAATATTCCATTAAATGCTCAGTGTGCAGTATTTGCAGAATCGGAAGTGGTGTCATTGATAAATACAGAGGGAGTAACAACGGCGGACATCTCCAGAGCGATTAACAAAGCCGTAGCCGAAAGGTGTTCATCAATGATCCGAAGGGTCGGAATAGAAAATACTGTAACGGTTATCGGCGGAGTTTCACTAAACAGCGGCTTTATTGATGGTCTTGAAGGGTTTCTTAAGACAAAAATCACAGTGCCCCAGGACCCGATTTTTACAAACGCCGTTGGTGCTGCGCTAATTGCGCAAGGATAAGGAGGAAATACAGAAAATGGCAGAAAAAAAAGAATATTTCAGATGGGTAGAGTCAACCTATGTAAACCCCGAAATGGATTGGAGAAAAGCTGATATTATTTCTGCAGGTATTGATGTCGGCTCGGTAAGTTCGCAGATGGTTGTTTTATGTGATGGTCAGATATACGCATATAGTAATACCAGAAGCGGTTCAAGCAGCCCTAAAAGCGCCCAAAATGCCATGGATTTATGTCTTAAAGAGATCCCTGGTCTCACCTATGATAACATCAATTATCTTATTGGAACAGGTTATGGCCGGGTTAATATTCCCTTCGCGCATAAAGCCATAACCGAAATATCATGCCATGCGCTGGGAGCGAATTATATGTATGGCCCTAGCGTCAGAACCGTGCTTGATATGGGTGGGCAGGACTGCAAGACCATCCGTATTGATGAGAAAGGAAAATGCTTAACATTTCTTATGAATGATAAATGTGCAGCAGGAACCGGACGCGGCATGGAGGTATTTGCAGAGATGTTGAAAGTTCCGGTAACCGAGATCGGCGACATGTCGCTTGACATAGACGAAGAACCGGAAGCAGTCAGCAGTACCTGTGTGGTATTTGCAAAATCCGAGGCTACAGGTCTTTTAAAAAGTGGCTGGTCAAAGAACATGGTTCTGGCGGCATACTGCAAGGCAATGGCCACAAGAATTCTGGAACTTCTTGACAGAATCGAGGTGGAGAAAGACTTTGCCATCACCGGCGGAATTGCTAAAAACAAGGGTATTGTTAAACGAATTGAAAAACTCATTGGAGTTGAGGCTTTGATACCTAAATATGATACCCAGATTGCCGGTGCGTTGGGAGCTGCAATGTTTGCCAATGCCATCTACAAAAAACAAAACAAAAATAAGTCGGCAGCTTAATGAGAAAATCAAAATAAAGGAGGCACCAAATGGCAGAAATGCTTAAAACTATGGAAGAAATAAGGAAGGTGAATGCTTCTTTCCCCTTAACAGAGCCGGCAAGAAAATGGAAAGAACAGGGAAAGAAAATTGTCGGATGGATTTGCATCAACATTCCGGAAGAGATAATTCACGCTGCCGGCATGATGCCTTTCCGGCTTACGGGAGGAGATGAAGAAATCTCCCTGGATCTGGCTAATGAATATCTCTTTGGTGGCGGCACCTGTTCCTTCAGCCGGACAATACTGGAATTGCAGTTACGTGGTGACTATGGATTTTTGGATTGTATTGCGGCGGCCACCCCTTGCGAAGGAGTCATCCGTTTAGCAGAAGTTGGCAGTCATTATCACAATATCCCTACCTTGCCTCTTCTTGATACACCGCGAAAATTCAATGACCTGGCTTATGATTTTTATCAGGGCGAAATTGTAGAGTTTAAACAGAACCTGGAGAATTTTTTTGGTATAACAATCACGGATGAGGCTATAGCCGATTCAATCAAACTTTATAACAAGACAAGAAGAGAGCTGAAGAAACTCCACGATCTGATGAAGAGCGACACTCCTCCTCTAACGGGTACCGAAATGCTGGAAGTCTTAAATGCAGCCGTCAGAATGCCAAGGGAGGATTTCAATATCTTGTTGGAAAAGCTGCTGAAAGAAATTAAGAGTACGGGCCGCGCTCTTCCTGCCCAGCCAAGAATTATGATCAGTGGTGCGTTACTGAACACCCCTTCTTTCATAAAAAGTGTTGAGAGTCTGGGAGTAAATGTAGTTGTTGATGATTTCTGCAATGGTTCCCGGTATTGGTGGGAACAGGTTGAAGAAGGAGATCTATGGAAAGCTCTTGCAAAACGCTATCTGCTTCCCAAGTGCTCCTGCCCAAGAATCAATCCGCCTGATAACAGAACTGAGTGGTTATCACAAATCGGTAAGGATTTCAGGCTTGATGGAATTATTGCTCTTACTATGAGATGTTGCGCCCCCTATATCCTTAATCTGCCAATGTGGAAGACCAGACTTGAGGACGAGGGAGTAACCGTTCTGGATCTGGATATTGAATACGGAGGAGGCTTCAGCGGTCAGATCAGAACAAGGATTGAAGCATTCGTTGAGATGTTATCTTTGGAGGTGGCAATATGAAATTAAGAAAGATAGAAAATATTGATACAACAATGTTTGAACAGGGCATCCCTATAATGGCCCAATTGAGGGATCACCATAGCACTACCAAGGCTGAAACCATGTTTTATGATCTAACAATTAAGCTGTGCAATGAAGTGATGTCAGCAGTAAAGGGAGGAAGACCTTTTGTTACAAATGTCATGTCTTTTCCTACTGAAATCTATTGGGCTATGGATATTGCGGGCATCGAATACGATTTTATTGCCGGTATGTTTTCCTTATATATGGGCAATAAAGATGAGATTTTTACTGCTGCGAAATCCATTGGCATCCGGCCGGAAATCTGTTCCGCCCAGCGTGCTCCCATAGGCTGGTTCGCAAAGGGATGGTTTCCAAAACCGAATGCCATCGTAAACACGAGCTTATGCCAATGTGATAATTGTGCTCAAAACGCAAATATTATGGGCGCGCTCTATGATGTGCCTGTCTTTTGCATCACCAGGCCTTATCTCTTCTGGACCCAGAAGGGACTCGATTTCATGATAGAAGAAATGAAGGCTGCAATTGAGTTTCTGGAAAAAACGACCGGGCAAAAGATGGACTATGACAAGCTAACGGAAGCAACAAGGCTGACCAAGAAGCAGATGGAGATCAGCGTTGAGATCCACAATCTTATTAAGACGGCAAGACCAAACCCTGTGAAAAGCGGAACCGGTTTTTTAATACATTTCATCCGTATGATGTTTGCCGGAAGACAGGAGGGGGTTGATTATTGTCAGGCATTTTTAGATGAAATGAAAGAACGTGTTGCCAGCGGGAAAGGTTATACACCTGAGGAAAAATATCGCCTTGTAAGTTGTTATACTTTTCCTCCCGGAATGCATGGTTTGCTTGATTGGATGGAAACGCAAGGTGCCACATTGGTAGCAGAACCAATGTATCACTACTATAATGAAGCTGAGGTTGCAAAGATAGACCCTTTAAAACCGATAGAAGCCCTTGCCAGAATTTTCTATACTGAGCCATACCATGGGTTCTATGGGCCGTATGAAGTGTTTTCAGATATGATTATTAACGATTCAATACAAAGCGGGGTGGATGGTGCGGTAAACTTTTTTAATACCAATTGCCGTATGTGCGGTGCGGTATCCCGGCTGATAAAGGATCAGTTAAGAGAAAAGGCCGGAATCTCTACCCTGACCGTAGATGTTGATGTTATGGAGAATTCTGCAGCTGTGGAAGAGGAACTTAAAAAGAAGTTGGAACAGTTCTTTCTTGTTTTAGATAATGCTAAAAACAAAAGAAAGGTAGCATAGAATTTTATTTTTACAACCCCCTTTATCCCCCTTTTCTAAGGGGGAATTATTTGGATAGTTACCCCATCCAATGTGCATTAATAAGCATAATTGGACCTGCACTTGCTTTTAATTCCCCCTTAACAAAGGGGGGCAGGGGGTTGTAAGCTGAGAGCGCACCGGCTACATCTAAGAAAACATTAATTCCAAAATGCGGTTGCCCGGATGCGCTATAACTGGATAGACTTTTTGTAAGTCCATCAAATTTGATTTTGTAAAGCCGGTTAAAGAGGTATTTAATGACTGATTTAAAGGTAATGATGGGTAATCTGGAGCTTGAAAACCCCATTATTATTTCCTCCGGTCATTTGACCAGAACAGGTGATGACGTCAAAAGATGTATCCGGTATGGAGCGGGAGCTGTAATAACAAAAAGCAGTTTTCTGGAGAATGAATATAAAAAGGTTGTAAGTCCTAACTCAACCGGCTTGTTTCCCGATGCGCGAGCCGGTTTCTATCCTGCCGGCAACGGGATTTTATCTATATCCGGATTATCTCCCATGCCGCTTGAAGCATGGGCAAAATGGTTCAAAGACAATATTAAAGAGATTAAAACCCCTGTTATAGCCAGTATAATGGCCTTATCCGTTGAAGGTTATATTAAGGGAGCCAAATTACTTCAAGAAGCGGGTGCCAAGGCGGTTGAGATTTTGCTTGGTTGTCCTTTGCCATACCCACTTCACCATCACTTGGAAAAATTCTCGTTTTATGCTCCTATTATTGAAGAAATCTGTAGTGAGGTAAAAAGATCAGTTGAAATTCCTTTAGGTGTGAAAATGATGTTTAAGCCATTGGGGCAATCTCCTCTTAAGATCCCTAAGAAAGCTGAATTGGATTGGATGACAATAGCCACGGTTTTTCCGGCTTCTCCCGGCATACAACTCGATAAAATTGAGCCTGTAATTCCCTCATCAGTATTTCTTTCCGGCTCTAAAGCAGCAAAACATGCAAATTTTGTGGCTCTTTTAAGTCAGCGTGACCAATATCAGGATATTCATGTGTCTGTTAGCGGTGGAACGCAGACTTGGAGTGATATTGTAGAGTTTATCATGTATGGTGCAAGTTCTGTTCAGGCCCAGACTGTTTTTCTGCGAAAAGGTATGGGGTTAATTAGAAAATTAAAACGAAATTTATCAGATTATATGGATTCTAAAGGTTTTGCTTCTATTGAAGAAATGAAAGGATGTATCATTCCTAAAATCCTTGCTTACGATGAGGTTGTTGGCGCATATGAAAAAACTAAGGGCAGGATTGTAGTTTCGATAAATGAGCAAAAATGTGTTGGCTGCGGTGTGTGTGAAGAAGTCTGTAACTGGGGAGCAATAAAAGTGGATGCTATAGCAGAAATAGAAAAGGAAAAATGCGAGGGCTGCGGTCTGTGTGTTTGCAGTTGTCTCCAGAAAGCTTTATGGATTGAAAATTCTGATATTGTCAGACAAATCGCCGGGGCATAACAGACCATCATAGTAATTGCCGAACCAAAACAAAAATTGTAACCGAAGGGATATATGGATGGTGATAAACTTATTCCTGTGAAAGATCCCTACTGATTTTATTGTTGGTTTTTTAAATAGTATATATTATAGCGAAAGTAGACTGGAGGTATTTATAATGATTAAGGAAGTTCGTTCTCCGATGCAGGGAGTTATTCTGGAGATACTGGTTAAAGAAGGAGATATGGTAGCAGAAGATGATGAACTGCTAATTCTTGAGGCAATGAAAATGGAAAATTCCATTTATACTTCTTCAAAAGGGACAGTAAAGGAAATTAAAGTCAAAAATAAGGATACTGTTGATACTGATCAGTTATTGGTGATTATAGAATAAAATGTCAAAGAAGGTTATTATAGTAATCAATAATACGGAGGAATAAATAATGAAGAAGCCTACAAATGAGAAAAAAAAGAGTGCTGAAAGCATAAGCCGGGAATCCTTGGAGGCAAAATCGTCTAAAAGCTTATCCAGAAGAGGTTTCTTGAAAGGTGCTCTGACAGTCGCAGGAGCAGGCGGTGCCGGCCTTATAGGTTGTGCGACAATGACGGAAACAGGGACAAAAACAGCCGGTAAAAGCTCTATGGTAAAAGACAATAAAGCCGAAAAGCACTTAAATGCCAAACCCCTGCCAAATTTATCAGCTCCTGAAAAATGGGATTATCAGACAGATATTGTCGTAGCGGGTGGAGGCGGTGCAGGGCTGGCTGCTGCTGTTTCAGCCACGGAAAATGGTGCAAAAGTTATTCTTCTGGAAAAAAACCCTTTCTGCGGAGGTGACACATCGATTGCCGAGATCGCAGGAGGCCTCATTGGAAGCAGATTCCAGAGCAGGTTTGGAATAAAGGCCCCGCCGGTAGGCGCAAGAATTATGGCTGAAGGATCTCAGAATCCGGATGGAATGCAGAATATTGTAACTCCGAATGCAACTGCCGGGCGAAATGCTACTTTTCTGCGACAAATCATGGAACAACAGAAAGATACAATAGATTGGCTTGAAGATATGGGTGTTGTTTATTCGCCGGAAGTAGGTGTGGGGGGGCTTCCGGTTCCCGGCCTTGGTCATGTTCCGATTGATCCCGAACACCCTGAAGAAGGCTGGTATCGCTGGCATCCGCACAATGCCAGGGGTTTTACGGAAGCATTGGAAAAAAGAGCGAAAGCAATAGGTGTTAAGATTTTAAAAGAACATCCTGCAACCGGGCTTGTAACATCGGGTAAACATGTGATCGGTATTGCCGCACGTAATATTGATGGTAAAACAGTATATGTTAAAGCAAAAGCCGTTATACTTGCTACAGGAGGCTTTGGCGCAAATACTGATATGCTTAAGTCTTATTGCTCTCCAAAGCGGGCCGAGGCAGCCAGATATTGGGGAATGCCCGGTGCCACAGGCGATGGGCTCAGGATGGCTCAGGCTTTGGGCGCCGATTTATGCGGAATGGATGAAATAGAAATCTGGGACGGCGGCGCGCTTCGTGAACATGGCGCAACAACGGTATATAGTGCGCCAAATCAGTTGGTCCGCCAAAAATCACTTACAGTCAATAAAAAGGCTAAACGATTCTTCTGTGAAAGTGTTTACAGAGGCCATGTTTACAGCTATCAGGGAGCACAAACCATTGCTCAGCCCGATATGGAATCTTTCACACTCTTTGATGCAAATACAATCAGCAAGGAAGATATTATTAAAAAATTCCATCCCCTTTTTTGCGAATATCCCTGCCCCTGGTTTGAAGAGCAATTTAAGCAATATGTAGCCAAGGGTGTTATTAAGAAGGCTGATACTATTTCCGAATTGGCAAAGAAGTTAAGCATAGATCCCAATGCGCTGGTTAAAACTGTCGATCGTTATAATAGTCTATGTGATGCAGGTTACGATGCTGACTTTTTTAAGGAACCAATTTACATGCATCCTATCCGCACAGCTCCTTTTTATGCGGTGGGACAGAAGGGCGGAAGCTGTTTCAACACCCATGGAGGACTTGTGGTTGATGAAAATTTTCATGTTCTGGATAAAAAATGGGACCCGATTCCCGGTCTGTTCGTAGCAGGAGAAAATGCCGCCGGAGGCGGAAGTGTAGGGTTCGTGCTTCCCGGGGGCCGTTTAGCCGGTATGTTTGCGGCCAAAGAAGTTTTGGGATAGGTTATATGACCGAAACGATTTTATTGATTTGATCATAACCGGATTCCAAATTGTAAAGTCGAAAATAGAAACGCTAAGGAGAAAACTGTGATGAAGCAATCTATAAAAGTTCCCGTGTTAATGATAGTATTGTTAACATTATTTATAATTATTAGTCTGCCTGTCCCGGCTGTATCCGGTTCGGATAATTCACCAAATATTAACAAACATAAAGATCAGGATACCACATGTGAATCCTGCCATGAAAAGGGATCACCGCCCGTAAGGCCTGGCGATGTTACCTGTATGAACTGCCATGGCAGTTATACCGAGCTTGCGGAAAAAACCGCAAATCTTGAAAACAATAAGGCCGGCATCCAAAACCCACACAAATCGCATATGGGTGAAGCCCGCTGCACTCTGTGCCATAAGAACCATGTTCCTTCGGTCCTTTATTGCAATGAATGCCACTCACCAAAATTTGATATGAAGGTGCCTTAATATAGTAAGCGATAAAAACATATACTCCCCTCATCCCCAAAGGATGGCTATTAAGACATAAGCGCAATTATATTATTGAAAGCTGAATATCGAATATCAAACAAGGAATAATGAATATCGAATGAAAAAAGGTATGGAGTTCTTAATTCAAAATTCCTTGTTCGATATTCATTATTTCCTTATAAATTCCTTAGACAGAGTGTGTTAATAATCTAATGTTTTTTGACAATCTTCAATATTAGCATAAGTATAATACTCTGATATCTTTGTGTCACTTTTAAGCCCCTCTTTTTCTTCATACGCCATAGAGGCCCTTTTGCCTGATTCATTATTTTATCTTATCGGCGTTGATAACCCTGTCGTTTCTAAACACAGAAAAAATCTGAAAGATGAATACTGCTGATTTTTTAGTGTGGTAGCAGATTATTTAATCGAACCCAAAGGTGCCTACAGATTATAATAGAGTTAAATGTCATGAAAGAATTTAATGTGGCAGGTAAGAGCCTGCCAAGAAAAGATGACCCCTCAAGAGTTACAGTAAAAGCCATAATTTCCAGTGATTTAATTGTTGTTATTTACTTTTTATAAGAGTATGTATATTTATTAATAGCAGACCGGATGTATTTATAATGACTAAGGAAGTTCGTTCTCCGATGCAGGGAGTTATTCCGGAGATATTGGTTAAAGAAGGTTATTATAGTAATCATAAATACGGAGGAATAAATAATGAAGAAGCCTACAGTCGATCAAACGGAAAATGCTGACCAAATGAGCCGGGAACCTATTGAAAAAAAATCTTTTAAAAGAGTATCTAGAAGAGGTTTTCTCAAGGGGGCTTTGACAGCAGCAGGTGCTGGAAGCGCCGGTCTTATCGGTTCAGCGGCAATAACAGGATTAGGGATAAATAAAGCTGAAGCGGCAGCAAAAAAAGCCGCACAAGCCAAAGGCGAAAAGGCTGAAAAATTCCCTGATGCCAACCCCCTCCCGAATTTATCATCTCCTGAAAAATGGGATTATGAAACAAACATTGTAGTTGCCGGCGGGGGCGGTGCCGGTCTGGCTGCTGCTGTTTCTGCGGCTGAAAAAGGCGCAAAAGTCATTGTGATAGAAAAGAATCCATTCTGCGGCGGTGACACATCGATTGCCGAATGTATAGGCGGAGGCATTGGAAGCAATTTCCAGAACAGATTTGGAATAAAGGCCCCGCCAATAGCTGCAAGAGTTTTGGCTGAGGGCTCAAGAAATCCGGATGGTTCTCAAAATATATCAACACCAAATCCGACTTCCGGGCGAAATGCTACTTTTGTGCGTCAGGTTATGGAACAACAAAAAGAAACTGTAGACTGGCTTGAAGATATGGGTGTGGTTTATTCTACCGAACCTGCTGGCGGTTTGCCTGTGCCCGGTCTTGTGCATGTTCCCATTGATCCCCAACATCCGGAAGAAGGATGGTACAGGTGGCATCCTCACAATGCCAAAGGCTTCACGCAGGCATTGGAAAAAAAGGCAAAAGAACTTGGTGTTACGATTCTTAAAGAACATCCTGCAAAAGGCCTTGTAACATCGGGCAAACGTGTAATCGGCATTGCCGCACAAAACATAGACGCTAAATTGGTGTATTTGAAAGCCAAGGCGGTTATACTTGCGACAGGAGGCTTTGGCGCAAATACGGATATGCTGAAAACTTATTGCACACCCCGCCGGGCTGAAGCAGCCCGCTATTGGGGCATGCCGGGAGCTACAGGAGACGGAATCAGGATGGCACAGGCTCTGGGTGCTGATATGCGCCAAATGGATGAAATAGAAATCTGGGACGGCGGAGTTCTTCGCGAGCATGGTGCCACAACGGTATACAGTGCCCCAAATCAGTTGGCACGTCAGAAATCTCTTACAGTCAATAAGAAGGCAAAAAGATTTTTCTGCGAAAGTCTTACCAGAGGTATGGTATACACCTATCAGGCAGCCCAGACTATTACTCAACCGGATATGGAATCTTTTACACTCTTTGACGCAAATACAATAAGCAAGGAAGACATTATCAAGAAATTTCATCCGCTTTTCTGTGAATATCCATGCCCGTGGTTCGAAAAGCAATTTGCACACTATTTAGCCAAAGGAGTTATCAAGAAAGCCGATACTATTGTTGAACTGGCAAAAAAATTAGGCCTTGATTCCAATGAGCTTATTAAAACGGTTGATCGTTATAATAGCCTTTGTGACTCAGGATACGACTCCGACTTTTTTAAGGAACCGATTTATATGCATCCTATCCGCAAAGCTCCTTTTTATGGAGTAAAGCAAAAGGGCGGAAGTTGTTTCAACACCCATGGCGGACTTGTAGTTGATGAACAATTCCATGTTCTGGATAAAAACTGGGATCATATTCCCGGCCTTTTTGTTGCCGGAGAAAATGCCGCAGGAGGTGGAACTGTGGGATTTGTGCTACCCGGAGGACGCCTGGCCGGTATGTTTGCGGCAAAAGAAGTATTGGGGTAGTATTTTTTACCCGGAAATAAAATGCAATAATCAGACTTTGGAACTGCTTTTAAATTATGAATTTGAAAAAGTTTAGGAGAATCCTCTAATGAGACAATCGATAAAAATCCCGGTATTAATGATAGTAGTGTTTGCGTTTTTTATGATTATAAATATGCCGACCACTGCTGTATCCGGCTCGGATAAGTCGCCAAGGATTAACAAACATGCAGATCCCACATGCAGATCCTGCCATGCAATGGGCAAACCTTATGCAAGGCCCGGCGATGATACCTGTATGAACTGCCATGACAGCTATGCAAAGCTTGCCGAAGAAACAGCAAGCCTTGAAAATTTAAAGGCAGGCATTGAAAATCCGCATAAATCACATATGGGTGAAGCCCGCTGCACTTTGTGCCATAAGAACCATGCTCCCTCTGTTCTTTATTGCAATGAATGTCATTCACCGAAGTTTGACATGGAGGTACCGTAATTGTTTTGTCAGCTTTACTAATTTAGAGCAGATAATTTATTTAAATAGTTCAAACCTATTTTTCGCCTTGACACGGTGTGCCACAAGTGTTACACCTTTTCGAAAAGGAGAAAGAACCATGCCAACTAAAAATCCGAGAGTAAACATTGTTGTCGAAACACCACTGTATAATATAATGCACGACATAGCAACCAGCGAAGGTGTTTCCATGTCCACCATTGCCCGCGATCTTATCCGGGAGGCAATTGAGTTACGGGAAGATGTAGCCCTTGCAGCTTTTGCCGATACAAGGATGAAGACATTTGACAGAAAAAAGGCACTTTCCCATGAAGATATATGGGAATAACCCATGCCTTTTACATTGCGCTATCACCCCGCTGTTCGTATTGAAGATTTGCCCATTATCGATCGAAGAACAAAAGACAGAATTCGTAAAGCTATAGAAGAACGGTTGCAGACAGCACCTCATAAATATGGAAAGCCTCTGCGAAAATCGCTGAAAGGATACTGGAAGCTCCGCGTAGGTGATTACCGGATCGTGTACAAAGTGATTGAGTCCGAAGTATGGATTCTTGGCATTAGACATCGGAAATCGGTTTATATAGATATTGATGCGAGAAAGTAAAGATTTAAAGACCTACCTTTTCATTTCCTCTTGATTTATAAAATGCAAAATGTTAGCAGAATTTAAATATTATTGTTCATTATATATTTTATGAATTTTCTGGAACAAATAATCCATTATCTCATTTTATTATTTATAGGATGAGACTTTTGAAAAATGTTCAATTTTGCTCAAGTTCAAGAAAGGCGAAAATTACAACCACAGGAATATTTCGGGTATTTCGAGGATTGCAATTTAAGCCTGACGATGGAATCGGGTAAAAGGGGGCGTTTTGCAAAGGTCTCAAAAGGATTGAACATGACCGGATACAATAAAGCCCCAATCTTCAGATAATTGAAGCATGGGGCTTTTGTTTTTTCAGATATTGTGAACCAATAAAAACTGGGATTTTAAACCTGAGGTTCCAAATTGGCACTTCAAATTCACACAAGATATATTCCGGTAATATATTATCTCGGTTCTGCAAAGCATGTAACCGACAATACAGAGCTATGTGTCATATTGTTTTGAGCTTGTCTGTAAAAGATAAAAGACTTTTGATATGGAATCGGCTTTATAAATATTGCTATCATTATATTTATAGTACTGAAAATTAATGTAAAAAGGGTAAGAGCTAAATGCACCATAGGAAATACTAGAAGAGAGTTTACAATTACGTTGAGATTAATTGCGAAATACTAAGAAATGGAGGATTGACATGAACAAATTTTATAATTTTGTAACAATTAATATATGTATGTTTTTCTTTATCTTGATCTCGGTGAATGCAAATGCAACGACTGTCTATTTTTCAGGGCAGTTAGATGTCATTAATGAAGATAGTGGAGGCGGCGTATATTCCGGAACCCCTATCGGCACAGATTTTTTTGGTTTCATTGACGATGTAAATGCAGGAGGGCAAATTTCTAATGGAACTACGATTACTTCCTTTGGAGTAAATATTGCTGCTGGGGGGTTAACTGTCTCAAATGATCTCGTATTAAGGCCAGATGATATTGCATTGCTTAATGAATTAGCAGGATATACTATGTTTAGTTCAGGTGATTTGATTGATGTTATAGATATTGAAGGTGACTCAAATACTTTAGGTGGTGGCCGAATTGAGGTAGGTCTTTCATATATTTTCAATCCTGATACATTTAGTAATGATAATCTATCAAACTACCCATTTGATTCAAATGATGTCCAAATGGGCCTGTTTTTTATCTATGAAGAGGATTTGAATGGATTAGATGTTTACGATGTGGTGGGCCAACTAGACGCAAATCCTGTTCCTGTACCAGGTGCTATATTCCTTTTCGGAACAGGAATCGCAGGGCTTTTTGGAATCAGGATTAGAAAGAAAAAAGAATTGGAAACAAAAAAATAGTGCCTTCAAGTCTCTATATTTTTCAGATATTTCAGAATTTGTATTTATCCAGTTAACTGTAAATTACTTCGTATTGAGTATTATACCGTTAGAAAAATTAGTATCAAATAAGAATTTTCTTGTTATAGAATTTTTGCTTTAGTAGTTTTACGGAAACTACATAATAACTGATTAGGAGCCATCAACAAACCCTTAAAAAATTTAGGAGTCAACATGGGTGCCTTTGATATTGCTAAAGACGCTGTTCGTATTGCAAGTACTGCCGGTCTCAGTAAGGACGTGATTGACCTTTTGGAGAAGAAGTTGTCGCTGTTGACGGAGGAAATAGATACCCTTCATTTGAAGATATCTAACTTTGAAACGAAGGTATCGCACCTTGAGGCTGAAAACACCAATCTTAAAAAACAACTTCAACACCTTCAGCCAGCAAGCAACTTCTCGAAGGAGACCTCTGATATTTTGCACATTTTCTTTGATTTCGGCAAAGAACTTTCTGTTGATGATATTGTTTCCGCCCTTTCTTTGGGAATTAGTGTTATTAATTTTCATTTTGATATCCTCCAAGAAAATAATATGATTATACAAACAATCGCAGAATCTCGAATGATGGGTATCTTAAATCCCGCGTAACTATTCAGCGAAAAAAATGAAAAAGAAGTAAAAAAGTACTTGACAGGAATTTTGGTGCGAACTGCTTAAAGTAAATCTTTGATGAGAACAGAACAAATTTATTATACAGGGGTTTATC
>Ga0180007_10003571_pt1 | contig 17209 bp, 15 predicted proteins | sample MM_PC_MetaG_FD_121122 | JGI IMG/M metagenome (GOLD analysis project Ga0180007, IMG submission 121122) | Groundwater microbial communities from the Aspo Hard Rock Laboratory (HRL) deep subsurface site, Sweden - MM_PC_MetaG | ecosystem: Environmental > Aquatic > Deep subsurface > Groundwater... | reverse complement strand
CAAACTGAAACCCCAGAATCAGAAGAAGAGCCAGAACAACCAGAACCCCTGCCAGACTTAGCCCAGGAACAGCTCAAGCAAGAACAATTAACCATTAGCCTCAACCAAAGCCAATTCAAACCAGATGAAACTATTGAAGTCAAAGCAGTATTTGCTAACATGCAAACAGAAGCAGTCCAAGGCATGCTGACCTGCAATCTAACCAGCCAAAACTACCAATTCACTCCTACGCCCAAATATTTTGATATTAACCTAGAACCAGAACAAATTAGCCAGGAATATATTTTCAAGCTAGCAGTAACCGACAACCTGCCTGAAGACCTCTATCAGGCAGTAGTAGAGCTAAGAGATAATGATTACCAATTAATTGCCCAAGCTAGCCAAGAATTCACTATCACGGGTACTAAACTACCAATCAATGCCCAAATAAAAATTTGTGAAACACCAACTTGCGCAACTGAACAAGCTGTCTTCAAGCAAAATCAAACCATCTACTTTAAACTAGATACAACTATTGCAGACCTAGAAATAGAGGCAACCGTAACCAATAATGAAATACAGAAAATTCAAACCATACAATTTAGCAGCAACTTAGCTCAAATCAAAGCACAAGAACTAGGCAATTTCACTATTACAGTTAAACTCAACAAAACAGGCTATAGCCCGCAAACCCTGGAAACCTACTTTGCTGTAACCCAAACTATAACTACCATAGAAAAACTAAAACAACTGCCAGCCATAGTCATTTATCCCTCTATTGGCGTAATCATCATTATCATTTTTGGTTTGTTTGTGGTAAAGAGGTTGTAGTTATTTGGTATTGATTTTTTATAGAAATTTTTATATAATAATAATGTCTAATAAATATTGACCACGCTTAGGCGTGTTTTTTAAACTTTATTTTCCCTTAAGGGAAAAGCCCTACTGCAAATGGGGCACCCTGTTATACAACAGGGCAGGTATGCGAATAATTTCTATGGGAATATTAAATAAAATTTTAGGTGATCCTAATGAAAAAATTATTAAATCATTACAACCAATAGTTGATCAGATTAATAATTTGGAAAGGAAATTTACTAAAATGAGTGATGAAGAGCTGAAAGGGATGACAGTGAAATTTAAAGAGAGATTAGGAATGAAGACCCCACCCCAACCCTCCCCTTCGCAAGGGGAGGGAGAACTTCCCACTCCTTACGAAGGAGGGGGTAAGGGGGAGGTTTTAGACGAGATGTTACCTGATGCCTTTGCTGTGGTTAGAGAAGCTACTAAACGAACTTTAGGTCAAAGGCATTATGATGTGCAATTGATTGGCGGCATAGTATTGCATCGTGGCCAAATTACTGAAATGAGAACTGGTGAAGGTAAAACTTTAGTAGCGACTTTACCACTATATCTCAATGCTTTAACGGGTGAAGGTGTGCATTTAGTAACAGTTAATGATTATTTATCCCAGCTAGGCGCTGGTTGGATGGCGCCGATTTATTATGCGTTAGGCATGTCAACTGCAGTGATTATTCATGATGCTGCTTTAATTTATGATCCAGAATATAGTGATGAAACTCAATATGATGAAAGATTAAAACATTTTAAACCAATAGAGCGGAGAGATGCTTATCGATGTGATATTTTGTACGGCACTAATAATGAATTTGGTTTTGATTATCTGCGTGATAATATGGTGCCAAGTTTAGAAAGAATGGTGCAAAGGGAATTACATTATGCCATTGTTGATGAAGTTGATTCAATTTTAATTGATGAGGCCAGAACACCTTTGATTATAAGTGCTCCTGCCGAAGAGTCAACTGATAAGTACTATAAATTTGCTCAATTAGTTAAGCAACTAAAAGAAAATGATGATTATAATATTGATGAAAAAATGCGAGCGGCAACTTTAACTGAAGCCGGAATTACCAAAATGGAAAAATGGCTCGGGGTTGATAATATTTATACTAGCGGAGGTATCCGTGAAGTACATCATATTGAGCAAGCATTAAAAGCTTGGACATTATTCAAACGTGATCGTGATTATGTAGTTAAACCTGCCCGCGCAGGCGGGGAAGGAGAAGTAATTATTGTAGATGAATTTACAGGTCGCTTAATGCAGGGCCGTCGTTATAGTGAAGGCTTGCATCAAGCTATTGAAGCTAAAGAAGGAGCGCAAATTCAAAGAGAATCTCAAACTTTAGCAACAATTACTTTTCAAAACTATTTTAGAATGTATTCTAAATTAGCTGGTATGACGGGAACTGCTGTGACTGAAGCCGAAGAATTTGCTAAGATTTACAATCTTGAAACTGTAGTTATACCAACTAATAAACCTATGATTCGTCAAGATATGAATGATTTAATTTATCGTACTGAAATTGGTAAATTTAAAGCAGTGGTAAGTGAAATTAAAAAAAGACAAGAAAAAGGACAGCCGGTATTAGTCGGCACAATCTCAATTGAAAAAAATGAGTTGCTTGGCGAGATGTTAGAACGTGAAGGAGTTAAACCGCAAATTCTTAACGCTAAACACCATGTAAAAGAGGCGCAAATTATTTCACAAGCCGGTAAATTAGGTGCAGTAACTATTGCTACTAACATGGCTGGTCGTGGTGTAGATATTATTTTAGGCGGGAATCCTCCAGATAGCTATGAGCAGAAAAAAGTAATTGAATTAGGCGGCCTACATGTTATTGGTACAGAAAGGCACGAAGCACGTCGGATTGATAATCAGTTGCGAGGTCGTTCTGGCAGACAAGGTGATTCGGGGTCCTCTCAATTTTATGTATCCATGGAAGATGACTTGATGCGTATTTTTGGCGGCGATAGAATGAAAAGTTTAATGACAACTTTAAAAGTACCTGAAGATATGCCAATTGAAAATAAAATTGTTTCGCGCTCAATTGAATCAGCCCAAAAAAAGGTTGAAGGCAACAATTTTGATATTAGAAAACATTTAGTTGAATATGATGACGTGATTAATAAACATCGTGAAGCGATTTATAAAAGAAGAAGGGAGATATTGGAATTAGAAGGGGGAGAAGGCCTAGAGGGCGAAGAGGGAAAACCCTCCTACGCTAATCCGCTTGCAGAACGGGTAGGAGCTTCGGAGGGCGAGGAAGGGGAGAGGGGATTAACTGATATTATTATGGAGATGGTGGAAAATGAAATTGAGCAGGTAGTAAGTTTTCACAGTGCAGCTGATGTAATTAAAGATTGGAATTTGGATGAGATTTATCAAGTTGCTTCAACAATTTTTCCTGTTGAAGATAAATTAAAGACTGATTTGGACGAAATTATCAGCGATGGCGGAAAGCTAGATAAAGTTAAAGCCAGGACTACAATTATTGAGCATCTTATAAATTTAGCTAATCTTAGCTATAAAAATATAAAAAAACAATTTCAATCTGCTACTGAAGGCGAGATTACTAGATCTCGCATAGAGTGGCAAGAAATTGAAAGAGCAATTTTAATTCGCTCAATTGATACTCTGTGGATAGAACATCTTGAAGCCATGGATTATATGCGCCGAGGCATAGGTTTACGTGGCTACGGCCAGCGCGATCCTTTAATAGAATATAAAAAAGAAGCTTATCAGCTTTATAATGAATTAAATAATTTAATTCAAAGACAAGTTGTTTATTCTATTTTTAAAGTTGGACAGGTGCAGCAATTTGGAGCACCAAGCTTAGCTGATCGCGCCAGGCAATTTAGTGCACCTGCTAAAACTTCTGATTCAAGCACAACTTCTTTTGCTAGATTTAAACAAGTTGACCAGGGCAGTAGCTCTAGTACTAATGATAAAAGAGATAGTAAAAGTGGAGATTTAGTTAAGCCTAAAGTGAAAGATGCAAGTGGTAAAAAAGTAGGTCGTAATGATCCTTGCCCGTGCGGAGCGAAAAAGTTAGATGGTACACCGAAGAAGTATAAAAAGTGTTGTAGCAGATAATAGTTGACTTTTTTAAGAATTAATTATAAAGTATATTGATATTTATATATAGATGGCACAATAAAACGGTCCTTTAATAATTTAAGGAGGTGAGTGAGATGGATAAACAGGCTGTTTTTATTTATGGAGTTGCCAAAGGAAGTATTTTACCAGAAAGTTTACCTTTAACATTAAAAGCAGTAACTTTAGCGCATCGTTGGCATGAAGGCCATAAACGAGATGATGGCAGCGATTACGTCGATCATTTATTATCAGTTTGTAATACTTTATTAATTCATCGCATTCAAGATGATATAACCTTAGCAGCCTCATTAGGGCATGATTCCAAGGAAGAAAGAGGCATTACACTCGAAGAATTAGTAGACGAGCTTGGTGAAGAAGTGGCTAATCTTATTGATAGGGTTACTAAAAGAAAAGGCGAATCAATAGAGGAATTTTACGGAAGAATAAAAAAAGATATACGGGCGATAATAATTAAAGCGGCGGATAGAACCCATAACACAGGAAATATGATCAAAGTATATAGTATTGAGAGATTGGAAAGATATGTAAAAGAAACCGAGGAATATGTTTTACCAATGATGAAAGATGCTCGACGATTTTACTTAGCTTATAGCGATGCTTTAGTAGCCTTCAATGATCATATAGTCGATGTTATTAAAGTGGTTAAAGCATACGTTGACAAATCTAAAGAATGCGATAATTTAAGAAAGAAAATTAAACAGCTTAAGCAAAAGAGTAAAGGTGTCTAATACTTTATTGGTCTGATTTTTATCAGGCCATTTTTTTGTTTATTTTTAGCTAAAATTAGACAAGGCTTGCATTTTCAGATATATTATAGTAGAATATTTGTAATTAGATTTTAATGCCTAAAAGGCGTTTTTTATTTATGTCCAGTAGCGCAATATACACTAGTGGTTCATAATTATACTATTAAATATGGCAGATAATATCTTACAAAAATTATTTCAATCTAGTTCACGAGGCAAAGTCTGGTGGGTTTTTGCTTTGATAATTGCTTTAACTTTTATAGCATCAGTAGTTGATATTGGACAATATTATAACAGGGCAATTGATAAATTTGGCTTGCCTATTCCTCATACTAAAGAAATTGTTTTTAGATTGGGCTTGGATTTACTAGGGGGAACTCATTTGGTTTATCAAGCAGATGTATCTGAAATCCCAAGCAAAGACAGAAACAGCGCAGTTGAAGGTGTACGAGATGTAATTGAACGCCGGGTAAATGTTTTTGGTGTAAGCGAGCCGATTGTGCAGGTTAATAAAACTACTACCGGTGATTACCGGGTAATTGTGGAGTTAGCCGGGATTAAAGATGTTAGCGAAGCAATCAAGATGATAGGTGAAACACCCTTGCTTGAATTTAAAGAAGAAACAGGGGAAGTACGAGAGTTAACCGACGAAGAAAAAGAGCTGTTAAATAATTATAATGATGAAGCCGGCAAAAGGGCAGAGGAAGTTTTGGGTAAAATTTTATCTGGCGGAGATTTTGTTGCTTTAGCAACTGAATTTAGTGAAGATGAAGCCACCAAGGAAAATGGCGGAGATTTAGATTGGTTGGCTGAACAAAATAACCCAGAAATTGTTGCCCTAGCTAAAGAACTAGAAATCGGTCAAACTAGTAGTGATTTAACAAGAACCAGCCAAGGTTATGAAATTTTAAAATTAGAAGATAAACGAGTTAAAACCAATCCTTTTACTAATGAGGAAGAGAAAGAAGTTAAAGCTTCGCATTTATTAATTTGTTTTGATGGGGCGCAAATGTGTGAAAGTGGATTATCTAAAGAAGAAGCTTACAAAAAAATAAGCCAGTTAAAAGAGCAAGCCACCACTGAAAATTTTATTGATTTAGTTAAGCTAAATTCCTCTGAACCTGGCGCAGCTAATACTGGCGGTGATTTAGGCTGGTTTGGTAAAGGAGCCATGGTTAAGCCATTTGAGGATGCTGTCTTTGTTCAAGCAGTGGGCAGTATATCCGATATAGTAGAAACCGACTTTGGTTATCATTTAATTTATAAACAAGACGAGCGCTCAACTGAAGAATATAAAATTAGACATATTTTAATAAGAACAATGACTGAACAAGATATTACTGGACCAGAGCAAGAATGGAAATTAACAGAACTTACCGGTAAAAATTTAAAGCGCGCTACAGTTCAGTTTGATCCTAATGATAATTCACCTGAGGTTGGTTTAGAGTTTGATGATGAAGGAGCACAAATGTTTGAAGAGATTACTGGACGAAACGTGGGTAAACCAGTGGCCATATTTTTAGATAGCTATCCAATCAGTATTCCTACAGTCAATGAAAAAATTACTGGCGGAAAAGCAGTAATATCAGGTAATTTTAATATTCAAGAAGCTAAGTTATTAGCGCAAAGACTTAATGCCGGTGCTTTGCCAGTACCGATTAATTTAGTTAACCAGCAAACTGTAGGCGCTAGCTTAGGTCAAAAATCCGTTAAAGATAGTCTACAAGCAGGGATTATCGGCCTAATTTTAGTTGCTATATTCATGATTATATTTTATCGCTTGCCTGGCGTGTTAGCAGTATTAGCTTTAACCGTTTACGGCTTATTAGTATTAGCAGTATTTAAACTTTGGCCAGTTACTTTATCTCTGGCTGGTATAGCTGGCTTTATTCTATCTATTGGTATGGCCGTTGATGCTAATGTTTTGATTTTTGAAAGACTAAAAGAAGAATTGCGTTTAGGCAAGCCAATCAGTAATGCAATAGAAGAAGGATTTTTACGCGCTTGGCCATCAATCCGCGATGGCAACTTTTCTACTTTAATAACTTGTTTTATATTAGTTCAATTTTCCACTAGCGTGGTTAAGGGTTTTGCTATTACTTTAGGTTTAGGTGTAATTATTTCTATGTTTTCTGCTATTGTGATAACTAGGAATTTTTTAAGATTAGTGGGTTCAGAGAAATTAGAGAATAAAACTTGGCTGTTAGGGATAAAAAGATAACCCCCCACGAATTAACAAATTAATTCACAAATACACAAATTATTTAACATATTGTATTATAAAGTATTTGTGAATTTGTGAAAAGATTTGTGTATTTGTGGAGATTAAAGTGGTATTAAACTATGTATAATATTATACAACGAAGAAAAATTTGGTTAACCTTGTCCAGCTTGCTGGTAGGATTATCTATTGTTGCCTTAATATTATGGCAGCTTAATTTTGGCATTGATTTTACAGGTGGTAGTTTACTGGAAATAAAATTTTTAAGTGAAAGGCCAACTGTAAGTGAGGTGCAAGACAAATTAGCAGATCTCAGTTTAGAAAGTTTAACTGTGCAACCAGTTGGCACTGATAGTATGATTTTACGGTTTCAGGATATTAGCGAGGAAAAGCATCAAGAGATATTAAAACGATTAGGCCGAAGAGAAGCAAGCCAAGAAGTGATTCAAAGTACTGAAAATGAAAATGTTAATATAGATGAGAATATAGAGCTTAGTATTGACAGTGAGGAATATGAAATAGTTGATTTTGAAACAGAACCAATTACTGAAGATGCTCCCATTAGCAATATTGAAGAATTAAGATTTGATTCTGTGGGGCCGTCAATTGGCCAAGAATTAAAACGTAAATCAATATACGCTATTATTACAGTACTGATTGCCATTGTTTTATATATCGCTTGGGCATTTAGAAAAGTTTCTAAGCCGGTGGCTTCTTGGAAATTTGGTTTAACTGCAGTGATAACTTTATTTCACGATGTAATGATTGTTTTAGGGGTATTTGCGATTTTAGGTAGGTTTTTAGATATGGAAATTAATACTGCTTTTGTAGCAGCAATTTTAACAGTACTTGGTTATAGTGTTAATGATACTATTGTAGTATTTGACCGCATTAGAGAAAATTTACCCAGAAGTGAAGAAGATTTTGAGGGCACAGTTAATATTAGCGTTAATCAAACATTAAGGCGTTCAATTAATACCTCTTTAACAACCTTACTCGTTCTTTTATCAATCTTTTTCTTCGGCGGTTCAACCATCCGCGATTTTGTTTTAGCTTTATCAATCGGTGTTTTTGTCGGTACTTATAGTTCTATCTTTTTAGCTAGTCCAGTGTTAGTGGTTTGGGAAAGAATGAAATCGCGCAACTTATAACTCATAACTTGTAACTCATAACTTGTAACATAAATCTAAAGGAGGTGGAAATAATGCATCCTAGTACAATAAAGAAAGAGATTATTGATGAAATGCAAAAATGTGTTAAAGAAAGACTTCCTCGTAGAGAATTGCATAAATGTGACATAGCAGATCTTTTAATTAAATCGTGTTTTTTAAAACTAGCAACATTTACTGGTCAAAAGACTTTTACATTTGTGTTAAAAAGTAATCATTGAAAATTCAGGTGTTTTTTTAAAAACAGGGTACAATAAGTACCCTTTTCTTTTGGCTAATTTTAGATTAACTTTACTATTGACAGAATTTTATAAATATGCTATATGTTTATATAGCTCATTAATAATTTTTTAGTTTGAATTAGAAAGTTAAACAAGATTATTAATTATAGAAAAAAGGAGGAATCAGCAATGCAAGAGAGAACAAAACTAAATATTGGCTGTTCTATTTTTGTAATAATCATATTTGGACTAGTTAGCTATTGGATTTATAATGCAAATTTTTTGAATTGCGAACCTTCAATAAAGATTTTTACTTTCGTTTGTGCAGTTGTTTCTGGATTAGGAATTCTGGAAGGAATTTGGTTTATAGATGTTGAAAAATGGGTTGGACAAGATAATGAAAGATTGCTTAAGAAGATAGACTTGAAAATCCGAAAAAAGAAAAGGAGGTCTCTATCTCTATGCACGGAAATACCAAAAAGAAAATGATGATTGATGATTTTAAAAAACGTACAGGAGAGAAGGTTTGTCGATGGCTCTTGCATGGCCTGGGTCAAAAAGACCTAAGGGAATTTTTACGAAATTATAGAAGACATTTGCACAGGCCTAACAATCCTTTTGCCCAAGTGGCAAGAGCATAAAATCAACAATCTTTCTTTAATCTCATCGGGGCGCAGAAATTGTGCCCTTTTTCTTTTTGTCTCGCGCACTATATAAGCAGTTTAAAGCTAGCATTAAAAAATGCTCTGTTTATGTGGTGCGGGGTTTTGACAAAAAAAATAGATTAAGTTAGAATTATATTGTAATTTATAGTAAAATGTGGTAAAATTATCAAATATTTTAACCACATATTTATTGTTATGCGACAATCTCAACTTTTTACTAAAACTACTAAAGAACTACCTAAAGATGAAACTAGTTTTAATGCCCAGACCTTGATTCGGGCTGGTTTTATTGATAAATTAAGCGCTGGAGTCTATTCTTTCTTGCCTTTAGGACTGCGGGTGCACAGTAAAATCTGTAATATAATCCGCGAAGAAATGGATGCAATAGATGGGCAAGAAATTTTAATGCCGGGATTAACCCCTAAAGAAGTTTGGCAGACTACTGACCGCTGGCAAAATTTTGATGCTTTATTTAAATTAAACGGCGTTGATAAAAAAGAATATGCTTTAGGCGCCACTCATGAAGAAATTATTGTTCCTTTAGTTCGGAAATATATTTTTTCCTACAAAGAACTGCCTGCTTATATTTATCAAATCCAGACTAAATTCAGGAACGAACTAAGGGCTAAAGCAGGCTTACTGCGCGGTAGGGAATTCTCAATGAAAGATTTGTATTCTTTTCATACCAATGAAGAAGATTTAAACGCTTATTATAAAATAGTACAAAAATCATATTTTAAAATTTTTGAACGACTAGGTTTGTTAGAAGGAACTTATTTAACTTTAGCAACTGGGGGCACTTTTTCTAAATATTCCCATGAATTTCAAACTTTAGCTAAGACTGGCGAGGATACCATTTATATTTGTGATGATTGTAAAATTGCCATTAACCAAGAAATAATTAAAGAGCAATCAACTTGCCCAAATTGCAATAATAAAAAATTAAAAGTTGAAAAAGCTATTGAAGTAGCTAATATTTTTAAATTAGGCACTCGTTATAGCAAGCCGTTTGAATTGCAATATACTAATGAGAAAGGAGAGAAAAAAGATGTAATCATGGGCTGCTATGGCCTTGGCCCAAGCCGGGTAATGGGAACTATTGTGGAGGTGCATCATGATAAGCAAGGCATTATTTGGCCAGAACAAGTAGCTCCTTTTAAAGTTCATTTACTTTCCTTAAACCAAGCTGCGCAAGCTGAAATTTTATATGAAGATTTTAAAAAGGCAGACTTTGAAATATTATATGATGACAGGGAGGAAGTGAGTGCTGGTGAAAAGTTTGCTGATGCTGATTTAATTGGCTGTCCTTTAAGGATAGTAGTGAGTGATAAGACAATGAAAAAGTTTAGTGTTGAGTTGAAAAGACGAGATAGTGGTAGAGAAGAATTAGTTAAGATTGATGAAATTGTAAATAGATTAATTTAAGTTTAATTATATTTACTTTTTGTGACCACCCCGGTAAAATACCGGGGCGCACCCCAAACCCCTTGATGATTTTTACTAGTAATAAGCAATAAGTAAAAATATGGAGAATAATTTTCAAAAAATGATTGATCGAGCAGTTGAAATAAGAAATAAATACGATGAAAAAGATATAAAAAAATGGGACGTAGAACAAGTTTTTATGGGCATGATAAAAGACATTGGGAATTTATCTAAAATATTAATGGTTTATAATGGTTATAGGAAAGATTTAAATAAAAACACAAATGAAGCATTAGGGCACGAACTATCTGATATACTTTACAGTATTTTTATAATAGCTGATAAAACAGGAGTTGATTTAAAAATGAGTTTTTGGCAAGTTATGGATAAGTTAGAAAGGAGGATTGAAAATAAATAATAATTTTTTCTGGGACATTGCGAAGTTGACGAGATCCTTCGACTCCGCTTCGTTACGCTCAGGATGACACTAAAGTGTCATGTTTAATAAATTTTTTGGCAAATTTTCCAAAGACCTAGGCATTGACTTAGGCACTACCAGTACTCTGGTCCATACACAGGACAAGGGTATTGTTATTAATGAGCCATCAGTAGTCGCAGTTAATATGCGCACTGATGAGATTTTGGCTGTGGGAGATGAAGCTAAGAAAATGGTAGGCAAGACCCCAGGGCATATTCAAGCAATTAAGCCGTTGGTTGATGGCGTAATTTCTGATTTTGAGGTAACAGAAAAAATGCTTAAATATTTTATTGATAAGGTTCATCGCGAGAGTTTTACTTTAATACCTCGACCGAGAGTTGTCATTGGTATTCCTTTAGATATTACCGAGGTAGAAAAAAAAGCTGTTGAAGACGCAGCTAAGTCAGCTGGCGCCAGGGAAGTTTATTTAATTGAAGAATCAATGGCAGCTGCTATTGGCGCTAGACTACCAGTTACTGAAGCAACTGCTACTATGATTGTTGATATCGGCGGAGGTACAACTGAAATCGCTGTTATTTCCTTAGGCGGGGTAGTCACCTGGAAAACTTTAAGACTTGCTGGCAATGCTATGGACAATAGCATTATTCAGTATGTGCGTGAAGAATTTAATATGTTAATCGGCGAGCAAGTTGCGGAAAACGTTAAAATAAAAATCGGCTCTGCTTCTCCTTTGAAAGAGCCAATGGAAATGCCTTTGCGCGGGCGGGATTTAATTAATGGTCTACCCAAGGAAGTGATTATTAGTGAAAGTCAAGTAAGAGAAGCAATGAGCCGGGTGATTAATCAAATTATTGAAAATATTAAAATAACTTTAGAAACAACACCGCCTGAGTTAGTAGCTGATATTTATGAGCATGGCATTGTTTTAACCGGGGGTGGAGCCTTACTCAGGAGTCTAGACAAAGAAATTGCTCAAGCAACTAAAATTCCTGTTAGGATCGCTGATGATCCATTAACTTGCGTAGTTAGAGGAACTGGTTTACTCTTAGCTGATTTAGATTTATTAGCTAAGGTTATTTCACCAGGAACAGGAGAACTATAAAAAAACACCTGACATTTGAATTTTAACACCTGACAGCATAATAGTTATGTCATATGTCAGGAGTTAATGTTAAAATTATGGCTAAGTTTAGTTCAGGAAAATTTATTTGGTTTATAGCAGTAATCGGGCTGCTTATTTTTTTGCACTTAACTAAAATTTTATTACCTGTTGAATCATTGATAGCTAGGATATTTAATCCAATATTATCTGGTTTTTATTCTATTAGTTCATCTCTGCGAACTACTTATAATGAGCAAACCAGTAAAGGAGATTTATTAGCTCAAATAAAAGATTTAGAAAATCAGCTTAATCAATTAACAGTAGAAAATGTGAAATTAAAAACATTAGAGGAAGAAAATCAGATTCTACGCGAGCATTTACAATTTTTAACAAAACAGGAAAGTGAATTTGTTATAGCTAATATTATTTCCAGAGGAAGCATAGATAATCCAGTCACTCAGAGTAATATAATAATTATTAATAAAGGAACTGAAGACAGGATAACGCAGGGCTTACCTGTAATTAGTAGTCAGGGTATTATTGTGGGCAAGGTTATGGAAGTTAAAGATTATTTAGCAGAGGTTTATTTAACTACTAATTCGATTTGCAAGCTGGCTGCAACAATTCAAAATCAGGATAAAACCAGTGGTATAGTACAAGGTGAATTAGGCTTGACAGTAAGAATGGAATTTATTCCACAAAGTGAAGAAATTAAAATTGGCGATATTATAGTTACATCAGGATTAGAATATAATATACCCAGAGGTCTTGTTATTGGTAAAGTCAGCCAAGTTATTAAAGATAGTAATGAATTATGGCAAAGCGCAGTCGTGGAACCGATGGTAGATTTAGATGAGTTAATTATTGTATCTGTACTTTTACCCTAAATAATCGATAATAAATAAATTTCTAAATTACAATTTCTAATAAATATTTAATGCTAAAATTATTAATATCTAATTAATTTTTGTTATTTGATCATTATATATTAGGGTTTTATTAGAAATTAGGTGAATTAGAAATTAGAAATTATTTTATTATGTATCAAAAAATCATTGTCAATATAATCTTAATATTTGTTGTAGTAATAATGCAGCTATCATTTCTTAATGGCTTGCCAGCTAAATTAAATAACTTAAATTTAATTTTAATAATTTTGGTATTTATCTTAGTTCTGTTCGGTTTAGATATAGCTGCTTGGTGGACAGTCGGCATTGGTTTGCTACTTGATATATTTTCCTTTATGCCCTTTGGAATTTATTTAGTAAGTTTAAGTTTAACAATTATAATAACAAATTTTTTACTAATTAATTTTTTTACAAATCGTTCCCTTTATTCATTTCTTGCTTTAGTTAGTATTGCTACATTAATTTACGCAGTATTATTAACTTGCTTAAGTTATTTCGTTAACCTATTAGGTATAAAAGAAACTGCCTTAGTCATTAACAAAAATTTTTGGTTAATTAAATTTTATCAATTAATTTTAAATTTAATTATTACAACAACTATTTTTTACCTGATTAATTTTATTAGTAAAAAGCTAAGACCGGTATTTCTGTTAAGACGCTGATGACGTTAATTACAAGTCCCCTCTTGAGAGGGGATTTAGAGGTGTGTTATACGGGGAAATAATTTTTAAACCCACCCCCACCCCTCCAGAGGAGGGGAATTGTTAAAATTAAAATAAAAAAGCCACGACTTGCGAAGGCCGTGGCCGAGAGGTCTTAAAAGAGCAGTTATAGATTTGTTGGGTGAATTATACTTTTAAAATTGTTAAGTTGTGCGAAAAAGACCGTCTATATCGCTATAAACGGCCTATCAATTATTAATTTTTTTGTTTCCGTTTTTACGGCATTGTAATTGGCACATTAGGGTGGGTCAACAATAGAAACCAGCAAAGATCATAAAGAATAAATGAGGAAATAGCAACTCTTCCACTCAGCTTAAAACATTCCCCAGTATAAGCCAATACATACCGTGTTTTCGGACTGATTGGTTTTGCTTGTTGACGAACATATGAAATCCCTTGAGTGAAACAGATTAAAAAAATAAAGCATATCAGCACTGAAACCATCGTAATAATTCCTGTAATTTCCATCGTTTTCAATATTTCCCACACTTCTGGTAATTGCCAAATCATATTGCCCCCCCCCTTTTTTTATCAAAGATCCACCAGTGAAAATCACCAGTTCAGGAAATATCCTGATAAATAATAATATTACATATTAAATAAAATGTCAATAGTTAAATATTTAAAACCAAAAAAGAGAATTAGAGATGATAATCCTTTTATAATTAAGGATAGCAAAACTAAGTATGGCAGATTAGAATCTGGCTATCGTTTAGATTGGACAGAGGAAGTTTTAGCTACAGAAGCAAAGCAAGAAAGATTAGGTAAAAGTTTTAATTTAGCAAAAATACCTAAGTTTGGTATAGTTTTATTACTATTTTTATTTATTATCTTAGCAAGAACTGCTTGGCTGCAGATTGTTAAAGGAGAATATTATTATGAACTAGCTGAAGGAAATCGTATTCGCGTAGTAAGAATCGAAGCTAAGCGCGGAGTGATTTATGATAAAGACAAGCAACCATTAGTAAGAAATGTAGCTAATTTTTTATTATATTTTTTACCCGCTGATTTACCCGGCTTTGCTAACCCATCTGCCGGACGGGTAGGAGCTACGACGGGCGAGCCACTTTCTCGAGAAGAAAAAGAACTTGATTTAATTATTGAGCGAGTCAGTCAAATTTTAGGTGATATGAGTAAAGAGGAAATTAAGCAAATTTTACAAAAGATTAAACCTAATTCCTTGGAATCATTTAGACCTTTATTTATTACTGATAATATTGAATATGACAAGGCTATGTTATTATATCTCGAATCAGATTATATGCCGGGAGTAGTATTGTCGAACAAGACAAGGCGCGAGTACCTCACCCCCCAACCCCCTCTCCTAATTAGGAGAGGGGGAGAAGGGGGAGAGGTGAGAAGTTCATCATTATCTCACATTTTGGGTTATACAGGTAAGATTGATGAACAAGAATTAGCTCAATACGGAGAGGAATATTTAGCGATTGATTATATTGGCAAGATGGGAATTGAGTTTTTTTGGGAGAATGAATTAAAAGGGTTTCATGGCAAAAAACAGATTGAAGTTGATGCATTAGGCAAAGAGAAGAAATTAATTAATCAAGAGTTAGCAGAAGACGGACATAATTTAATTTTGTCTTTAGATATTTCCTTACAAAAAAAATTAGAGCAAACTCTTAGCGACAGCCTTAATAAATTGCAACTAACTAAAGCTGCAGCCATAGCGATGGATCCGAATAATGGTGAAATTTTAGCCATGGTAAGCCTACCGACTTATGATAATAATGCCTTTACTCATGGCATAAGCGATGAAGAATATCAAAAATTAATTAATAATCCTGATAATCCTTTTATTAATCGCGCAATTACTGGTGAATATCCTTCTGGTTCTACTATAAAACCGGTAATAGCTGTAGCAGCCTTAGAGGAGGGTATAATTTCGGAATATACTAGTATTAACAGTGTTGGTGGTATAAGTGTTGGTGTTTGGTTTTTCCCAGATTGGCGGGCAGGAGGCCATGGTATAACCGATGTTAGACGTGCGATTGCTGAATCAATTAATACTTTTTTTTATTACATTGGCGGGGGATACCAAGATTTTAAGGGTCTGGGCGTAGATCGTATCGTTAAGTATGGCCAGTTGTTTGGCCTTAATGCACAATTAGGAATAGATTTAGCTAGCGAGGCTAACGGTTTTTTACCTACCCAGCAATGGAAAGAAGAAACCAAAGGTGAAGGCTGGTATATCGGCGATACTTATCACCTGTCTATCGGCCAGGGTGATATTTTAGTAACGCCTTTGCAAGTTGCTGCTTATACTAGTGTTTTTGCTAATGGCGGTATTTTGTATCGTCCTCATTTAGTTAAGCAAATTTTAAAAGGAGATGACGAAATATTTAAAGAAATCGAACCAGACATAATTCGTAAAGATTTTGTTAATGGCTATAATATCAAAATAGTACGACAAGGTATGCGGCAGACAGTAACTTCTGGTAGTGCGCAAAGTCTACAAGCAGTGCCTGTAGAAGTAGCTGGTAAAACTGGAACAGCCGAGTGGTCAACTAAAAATCCGCCGCATGCTTGGTTTACCGGTTTTGCTCCTTATGATAATCCAGAAATTGTGATTACAATTTTAATTGAGCAAGGAGGAGAAGGAAGCACAGTAGCTGTGCCAATTGCCAGAGAAGTGTTGGCCTGGTATTTTTCAAATCGCTAATTTTTACCAATCAAAAGCTAATTTAACCAAGAGATTGACAATTTTAAGGTTTATGGTAAATTAATAAAAAATGATCTTTTAAACTTAATATAAAAGGGGGTGAGAGCATTGAGAGGAAAGCTAGTTGCTGCCTGGCGAGTTGTGATCGAGGAAAAGGGGAGGTTAGTTAATTGGCCCAATTTTCTTTCTATATTAAGGATTATTTCCGTGCCATCAATTTGTAGCTATATTCAACAACAAATGATATTTTGGGCAGCGTGGTTATTTGTTTATGCAGCAATAACAGATTTATTTGATGGTATAATAGCTAGAAGATATAATCAAGAAACTATAGTTGGTAAATTTTTGGATCAAGCTGCTGATAAATGTTTGGTAGTCCCTGTAATATATTATTTGGGAAAGGCAGATTTTATTGATTTATGGCCATGGATTGTAACAATCATAATATGGAGAGAGATTATTATTGGATTGGGCAGACTTTTAATTCTAGATACAAAAATAGGTGAAATTATTTCGACAAATAGACTAGGACAAATTAAAGCTACAGCACAATATATAGGAATTCCCTTTACTTTGTTTAACTGGCCTGCCTTTAATTATATTATGGCAGTAGTAGCGATTTTAACATTAATCAGCGGTGTTGTATATATTTTAAGTTTTATTCGGTGGGCTTCGAAGGAATATTTTAAGAGATTAAAGGATCTTCTTAGAAATAATAAAAAAAGATGAAAGCGGAAAGATTAATACATTTTCCGCTTTTTTGTTTTTTATATAGTTCCTGTGTAAAAATACAGTGATTTTTAAGCTAAAATATGGTAAAATTAAGATAGAAATTGATTCATTTTTTGGCACTGGTAGGAGATTAGGGGCTTAATTTGGATAATTTTCATCAATATATGTTACCCAGTTATATATTTTTGGAAGCTTGCATCCAGCTAATTCTAGAGGTGATTTAT
>Ga0180007_10003570_pt1 | contig 17209 bp, 15 predicted proteins | sample MM_PC_MetaG_FD_121122 | JGI IMG/M metagenome (GOLD analysis project Ga0180007, IMG submission 121122) | Groundwater microbial communities from the Aspo Hard Rock Laboratory (HRL) deep subsurface site, Sweden - MM_PC_MetaG | ecosystem: Environmental > Aquatic > Deep subsurface > Groundwater... | reverse complement strand
TGATTAGGACACTATTGATTAGGACACTATTGATTAGGACACTTTAGTGTCCGTAAAACAACCGATTAGGACACCCATGCAAGTTCACCCTGCAAGCTTGCATGGGTATGCAGGGCAATGCTTTAGTGTCCGTAAAACAACGGGGACTAAAGTCCCCTAATCAAAAGTCCCCTAATCAAAAGTCCCTTAATCAATTTATGTCAAATTATTTTGAAGATAACAATTTAGAAGATAGCGCGGAAAATCCTTATGCAATGAATAATGTTTTACAAGGCGAAGAAGAAATGCCTCAAAACAAAGCAACATCGCCAGAAGCAGGCTATATGCAAAGGCAAGCGCAAGCAGTTAAAGAGCGCGGGGTTAATTTTGCTAAACAAAAAGTTAAAGATACGGGCAAGAAAATTATTGCTAAAGCTGGCAAGAAAGTAGCGCAAAAAGCTGGAAAAGCTGTGGCAAAAGCCGGGGCAAAAATTGCCGCCAAAAGAGGGGCTCAAGCCGCTTTAGGCGCTACTGGCGTTGGCGCGATTGGATCTGTGGCAATAGAAGCAGTGGATTGGGGTAAAAAAGCATTGGCTTGGGCTGGAAAACAATTTGGCTTAAACATCGGTTGGAAGCATATTATCATTGCCGCGTTTTTGATTTTGAATATTGTGCCAATAATTGTGTTTTCTACGATTATTATTTTGGTCTTAGTTGTTATTTTAGGCATTTGCAAAGTCCCGGGCGCTAGTTTAATGATGGGGGATATGTGTGGAGCTTTGGGAATGTGATGGCTAGGTAGGGAACAAAAATCTTTGTTCCCTGCGACTCAAATAATCAAATTCCAATAACCAACTAGAACGAAATCATTAAGCAAGAAAAAACCAAGTTTGATTATTGATTATTGTCTCGCGAAGCGAGATCTGGCTTTGCCAGAAAAAATTGGTCATTGTTTGTTTCTTGTATCTTGTATCCTTGTGTCCTTATATTTTATTTTCATATCCTTTTAAATTTATGCTAAATAAACACATCAAACTAACCCTCCTTCCTCTTCTAATTTTATTCTTTTGTTTTTTTCTCGCGCCGATCTTAGTTTATGCGGACGAGAAATCGGATTGCGAGGATGATAAAGGCTACTGGCTTAAATTGCCAATATTTCCATCCCAAATAGACAAGTATGGAGCAGAAATAGATGGCAGATGCATTGATAATCCAGTGGAATATGTGGTCTTGGCTTATGAATTTGGTTTAGGTTTATTAGCCGTTATTGCGGTGTTAATGATTATTTGGGGCGGACTTAGGTATCTAATCAGCCGCGGCAATTCTTCAGAAACCAGCACAGCCAAAGACATAATTACGCAAGCTATTTTGGGTTTAATTCTCGGCCTTTGCTCTTGGCTGATTCTTTATGTGATTAATCCACAATTAGTTAATTTAAGATGGGATACAAGCGCGTTGCAAAGTACATTGAAAACAGCGGCGGATAATCTGCAAAAGTCTTTAACAGAAGGGGAGTATGAATTTTGTGTAAACCCAAGCACTAAAAAGTCACCAATGAAAGTGATTTTGTATGATACATGGTATAAGGTTATGGGTATTGCTGGAGATTCTGAAAAGCCACAGGATTGCGAGGAAATTGGGAAGGTTTTAAATGATGAGGTTTGTAAGCAAGCATATATTGCAACTACTGTTGTAGGAACACCCAAGGGTTGTGAAAACTATAAGAAATTTATTAAAAATATATCAACAACAATAGTGGATTTTGCTAATATCATGAGCCAATGTGGTTTATACATAGATACAAGTAAAAAAGATTCATTTAATAATAAACTTTGTATAGGCTTGCCTTGCAAAACTACTGAAACTACTCCAAAACTAGGAGTGATCAAAGATGATCCGCCAAATCCTAATATAACAGGTGATACAGGTGGAATTAGGTGCGTTAAAGATTAGAATAAAAATCAATAATATCAAAATATAAACATGGCAATATGTTAATTTTAACTTATCGCCTTTAATAATACTTATGAACAAAAAATTTTTCATTATTCTGATTTCCATTATTCTGCTTTTAATTTTAGGGTTAGGGCTTTATTTGATTTTTGGATCTAATAAAGATTTATCTTCCAATAAAACAGGAAATCCAGAAACCTTGCCTCAAGGTCCAGATTTAGGCAAGGTTGATCGCGAACCAACAGATTTAGGCCCTGGACAAAATAATTCAATGATTGATCCAACTTTAGATCCGAATACAAACATTCCAGCACCAAATTTGCCAGCTGACAAAAATGCCATAGTCAAAGTTTTAACGGAAAATCCAGCCATTGGCTTTGCCATTGCCGGAGGAGGCAAAATGGTTTATTTTGATAAAATTTTAGGCAAGTTTATGCAAAAAGATTTGGGATCTAATAATCCCGGAGAGCAGATTTCCACAGCGCAATTTACTGGCAGTAGCGCGCAAAAAGCGCTTTGGGCGCCCAATAAACAATCCGCGATTTTAAATTTTGGCGGCAATGATCAGGCTTTCGTAGATTTAAAAAGCGGCAAATCAACCAATTTGCATCAATTAGTGAATAATATTTCTTGGTCAGCAGACGGTAGAAAAATTGTTTATGAATTTAAAGACGAAGAAAATAACGGTAAATTAACGATTGCTAGTCCAGACGGTTCTAATCCCCAAGTTATCAAAGAATTAGGCTATACTTCGCGCATTTTAGGCTGGTCGCCTTTAGCAGGCGGACCCATTTCCTATGTGCAAGTTTATGCGATTGGCGCGGGACGCAATGTTTACCCGGTTTATGAAGACGGCTCTAGCGGCAATGTGATCAAATTTGACGGATTTGGCGATAAAGCTATTTATTCGCGCGATGGCTTGCGCATTCTTTATGAGGTTTTAGATACGGAAGATTTTAAACAGACTTTATGGGTGGTTGATTATAATGGTTTAAATCAATATTCTTTAGGTGTGCAGACTTTTACGGACAAATGCGTTTGGGATGCTAAAGCAATCAGTATTTATTGCGCCGTGCCAAATGAAGAATTGGACAGCGAGCCGGATCTGGAAGATGACACAATAGACAGTATTTGGAAGATTAATACCAAGACTGGCGAAAAAACTGAAGTTTTTGATGAAACTTCTTCTGAAATAAAAATTGACGCGGAAAATCTTTGGCTTTCTTTAAATGAGGATAAAATTTATTTGGAAAACAGAAAAGACGGTTTGATTTATGAGATTAGTATTTAAGATTTCAAATCTCCCAATGATTTAAAATCCTTTTTTAAAATTGGTTATTAAATTAGTATTTGATTATTTGGCTCTTATTTGTTAGTATAGTAATACCAATATGCAAAGTAATACTTTAACTTTTCCAACTACGATCACACAAAAAGGCCAAATCACTATTCCTAAAAAAATTAGGGAAATTTTAGGTTTGTCTTTAAGAAGCAATTTGAACATAACTTTAATCAATAAAAGAAAAAAAACTCTTCAATTAGAAATAGCGCCTGATTTTTTAATGTTAGGCAATCGTTTTTTAAAGCATATTCCGCCCAATAAGAGAAAAATTGATCCAGTCAAAGCTCGCGAATATATGGAAGAACATTATGAAAGAGTATAAAATATGAAATATTTTATTGATTCTAACATTTTTTTAAGATATCTTTTACAAGACAATAAAAAAATGTATCAGGAATGCCTACATTTTTTTAATTGTTCAAAAAAGAGCGGAAAAAATATTTATACTTCTTCTATAATTTTCACTGAAGTTTATTGGGTTTTATTAAAAGTGTATTGCCTGCCTAAAAAAGAAATTATTTTGTTTTTGCAATCTGTTTTATCTTTTAAAACTTTGCGTTTTACCGAGTTTTTTAATTTATCCTTAGCATTAAATTTATTAAGCAAACATAATGTTAAATTTATTGATTGCTTAATTTCTGCGCATTCAGATATACAAAAGGGAATAATGGCTCTTGTGTCTTATGATAGGGATTTTGATAAATTAGGCATCAAAAGACTAGAGCCCAGTGATTTGTCTGAAAAGGATTTTATAGAATAAAAGAAAAACCCCCGCTTTTGGATGGGCGAGGGTTGAAAATTGCGACCAGTCTATTTTTCCGTATTGATTGATAGGCTGGGTAGCAAAGAAAAAAAATACTAAATTATTTTTATCGTTTTTTTCAGAATCCATAAAAGAGACTTGCACTTTCAGAAGCAAGTCTCTTTCTTTTGGTGCCTTGAAAAGATAGATTGTCCCTTGGGTTTCTGGGTTGAAAATAACATACTGAAATTCCTTTCTATTAGCGTCGTTTATATCATCAGCCAAAAAAGAAATTTCTTCTTTTTTGATTAATTTTTTATTTTCTGAAGAGAAAAAGGAGCAAGTAAATACCATTTTTCTGGTAAATTCGCTCACTGGTCTTGGAATTGTCATTACCACCATTTGACTTCCTGGTGGTATTAGCTTACTGCCAGTGCCAAGGGTGACTATTTTTTTTTCTGTCATTGATAAACTAGTTTTATATTTTAGTTTATCAATGTATAAACTACCCAAGCTGTTTTCGCAAATTTTTTCCAAGACAAGCATTTCTTCAATCTTTTGATTAACGCTTGCTTGTTTGCTTGCTAATTCCAAACTTGAGTTGTTGAGTAATGTAGTTGCCTCTTCTTTGATTTTTTTTAATGCCTTTATTTTTTCTTCTAAGAGACCTATTACTTCTTTATCTCCTATATAATTTTTTTGACTTTCAAAATCAGAGATAATTATATTGTGAATTTCCACATTTCGAGCCATAAGGCGTAGCTCATCTTTAATTTTTGCCTGCTGTTTGATTTCTTGGGTTTTTTGAGTATGCGAATCCTTAAAAACCCATACCCCTAAAACAACTAAATATATTATAGCTGGCAGAACAATAAGGTTCCATTTCCATTGTTTTACAGCTAGATAGCAAAAATACACCAGCACTGCCAATATGCCTATATAAGCATAAGAATATTGAGCTTGCCAATGCGTTTGATTGCCAAAGAGTAAAACTATGCGGTCTATAATCAGAAAACAGATTATCATCACAAAGATTGTTATAGACCAGTCTGTTGGCCATTTGTCTTTATACTCTCCTTGGAAAAATTTTTGATTACCCAGTATTCTAAACGCAACTAAACCAGAGCTGAGTAAGCCAATTATTTGCCAGTAATTTACTTTACCTACTTTGAAAAAGACAAAAAAGAAAATTGAGAGGGCAATGGCTAAGATTAGCCAAGCCCATCTAGCATCCTTTAATCCTTTTGATTCTTCTTTTTCTTTCTTTGGCTCTTCTTCTCCGACAAAAAAAGTTACTTTTTTTGTCGGATCTTGCTTCTTTTGTTCTTGTTTTTCAGGTTCTGACTTCTTTTTTTTGGTTATAGTTCTTCTCAAACTAGCTTTCATTATTTTTACCTCCATTTATTGCTTTGCGGGACTACACATCAATGTCGTCTCCGTTTTTAGTTTCGTTAAACTCCATCCTAGGCATAGGCACATTTGTAGATTGTCTATAACTGATCATAGTTTTAACTTGTTCAGCTACTCGAGCATCTGTTTCAAATCCAAGCTGGGTGATAATAGCGGACAGAGCTGCATTTGGTGTTATACCTTGTTCTTGAGTGAGTTTCTGCACTGCCATAGAAACAGCAGTCGCCATTTTTTCTACGGCTTTTGCGTCTCCCTCAGCAAATTTTTCCGTCATTTTAGCTTGAATTTCTGCATCTATAAGATTGTCAAGTAAGTTCTGGGTATTTTCTGTGGGGGTTATATCTGTCACAGAGAATCTGCTTATTTCTGTACCTGGAATACTTATATTTGTTTTAATGATTTCTTCCAAGTCTTTTGACATCTTTTCTTTTGTTTCTAAAAATCCAGGTTTTCTTTCTCCTTCTTGTTGCATGTCTTGTAAGAGAGTTGCTCCAGCTAAACTAGTTAGTTCGCTTTTTACAACTTGCAAGATAAATTCATCCAAATTTTCTTTGGCGTACACAAAATTGAATATAGCCTCATCATTATCTTCAATTTGGATTGTGATGGATGTGTCTATGTCAGCCCGAGTTCCGCCTTTGAAAAGCACATTAATAAAAGGCGAAAAGTTAACTGTATTTTCAGCAATAGTTACTTCTTTAATATATTTTTCCCAAGGCATAATTAAGCATAACCCTGGTCCCATAACCCTCGGTTCTCCGTTAAAATAATTCTCTATTACCATTCTATGATTTCTTGGTAATCTTTTATATTTTTGAGCAATGAGAACTGTTAGGGTTATAAATCCTAGAAAATCAGATGCAACCATAACAAGGAAAGAATATTTTATCATACTAATGTCCCATTTTAAATTGATTAGAGCTAAAATGATTATACTAATCAAGAAAATTATGACATTATATGATAAGAAGAATTTTATACCTTTTCTAGTTCTAGTTGGTTTTAATTGTTGCCAAAATTTTTTTTCTTTTCTAGGCTCGTTATCATTGGACGCTTCTTCTTGATTCTCCTGTTCCTCTATTTCCTCTTCTGATTCTATTTCTGTATTTTCATTTTCAAACTGCATTTCTTTATCTCCTTTTCTAATTTACTAAAAACGCTACAAATATCTTTCCTTCATTTACAAAGCCCATTTGTTCAGCTACGCCCCAGGCGCAGTCAAACATAATGCCAGGTCTTGGTTTTAAAGGATAAATTGCATCTCCATTTTTATTTACTTCAAAAGGCCCGTAGTCTTCAACAACTACATTAGCCTTTTTGCCGTTTTCTAGATTAATGAGTTTAATTTCCGGTCCTTGCCAGAAATTAAAAACATTTGACGCAATTGTTTCTCTGCTGTGAGGATTAAAATTTTTTCCAGTAGCAGTTTTTCTGCCTGTGCTATACCATGTAGTTTTACTAACCCCGCCCAGCACTTTTCCGTTTTCCACAAAAACAATCGTGCCATGCGCTTCAATAAAACTTTTTAAATCAAAAGTTTTTTGAAGCCCAGTCAATTGTTCTTTTCGCATATATTTCTCAAGATTGTTTTTAATCAAAAGCGGAAGATTGTCCGCGTTCCATCTTGCAGTATTTTTTTGCTCTTTCTTTTTTATTTGGTTAAATTGTTTTCTGATTTTGATTGCTTTTTTTTCTTCCTGCTCTAAGTCTTCTTTTTTGATCCAACCCGGTTTTTGTTCTAGTTTTTTCATTTTTTCTTCCCATGAAAGAACAGGCAGAATTTCATCTTTTTGCTCAATATCCGACTCTTTTTCAATAATTGAAGCTATCTCAAGTTTTAATTGTTTTAATTTTTTTTGCAAGCTGATTGTCTTTAAGCTTGAAAAAATTAAAGCAATAACCATAAAAAAGGTTAAAAAAGCTAAATATTTATTGCATTTCGTTTGCCATATTTTTTTCATTTCTTCTCCAAATTTAGTTGTTAAAAAGCGTTTTTATTTTTATTTTTCTAAAATTAGCCTAACATAAAATCATTATGCTTGTCAAGTTAATTTAACAACTAGTTATGATTAGGAGACTTTAGTCTCCGTAAATTATGCAGGGCAATGCTTCAGTCTCCGTATATTACGGACACTAAAGTGTCCTAATCAGAAAAAGTATTATCTAACAATCAGCTTGCTTTTCAAATTTTTATAAAAATGCTAAAGTTTTACAATAGCTAAATTTATAAAATCTTAAATTCTTTCTAACAATATATGCCTAAGCAACTTTTTACCTGCTCCCATTGCAATGCCCAATTTTCGCATTGGCAAGGACGATGCGAAGAATGCGGCAAATGGAATACTTTAGAAAAAGCTGAAATTGAAACAGAAAATTCAGCTTATTTTGTTTCAAACAAAAGCCAAAAATCAAAAAGCGCAAATATTTCAAACACGCGTCTTTTAACAATAGAAAACTTGCAATATAATCAAAAAGACAAAGGTCAAATCCGTATTCAATCTCATATTGCTGAATTTGATAAAGTTTTAGGCGGAGGCATTGTGCCTGGTTCTTTAATTTTATTAGGCGGAGAACCCGGAATCGGCAAGTCAACTTTAATTTTGCAAGTAGCGGCAAAAATTGCAAGCCAAAGCCAAAACAGTCAATATGACGAAAAAAAATCAAACAACAAAGTCTTATACATTTCTGCGGAAGAATCGCGCGATCAAGTAGCTTTGCGCTCTAGCCGTTTAAAAATCAAGACTCAAGGCATTGGTTTTATTGCAGAAACCAATTTAGAGCAGATTTTAGCTGTCATCTTAAAAGAAAAGCCAATACTTGCCATTATTGATTCAATTCAAACCATTTATTCCAATGAAGGAGCAGGCACAAGTGGCAGTCTTAGCCAAGTGAAATTATGCGCAGACAAATTAATGGTCTTAGCTAAAGAAAAAAAGATTAGTATCATTTTAATTGGTCATGTGACTAAAGAAGGAGTTGTGGCTGGTCCAAAAACTTTAGAACATTTGGTAGATACGGTTTTATATTTAGAAGGAGAAAATATGGCTGAATTAAGAATCTTGCGCACTGTAAAAAATCGCTTTGGCTCAACAGGCGAAGCTGGAGTTTTTCAAATGCAAGAAAGCGGTTTTTTAGAAGTTAAAAATCCTTCAGCGCAATTTTTGTCAGAAAGAAATCAAGACGCTGTTGGCAGCGCAGTAAGCTGCATTTTAGAAGGCAGAACGCCTTTTTTAATTGAAGTCCAAGCTTTAAGCCAGCGCACTGTTTTTGGCTACCCAGAAAGAAAAACGCATGGTTTTCCTTTATCCCGCTTAAACATTTTAATTGCAGTAATCAATCGCCATTTAAAAATCAAACTCTTAAATCAAGATATTTATGTGAATTTAGTCGGCGGATTAAAATCTAGTGAGCCGAGCTTGGATTTAGCTGTAATTATGGCGATTATTTCTATTTATAAAAATAAGCCTTTGCCAAGAGATTTAGTGATTTTAGGCGAGGTAGGTTTATCTGGCGAAGTACGCAAAGTCAAAGACGCGGAAAAAAGAATTAAAGAAGCCGAAAGACTAGGTTTTAAAAAGATATTAGGTGATTTTAATGGATTAAAAACGCAAAGCAAAATTAATTTAATTAGTCTGCAGAGTTTGGAAGAAGCAATGGAGCAAATGTTTGTAAAGTAATTTTTTAAAGGATTTCAAATCTTTGGGAGATTTGAAATCCAATTAGGTCTTGACAAATTATCTTAATTTAGCTAAAATAGGATAAGACAATATCCTAATTTACATAAAAGTATGCTTATTCACAGGACAATTGAAGATCTAATCAAAAAACACCTGTTTAAAGGGCAGGTGGCAATTTTATATGGCGCCCGCCAAGTTGGCAAAACAACTTTGGTTAAGAAAATTTTACAAGATTATTCTGCTAAAAAAGTTAAATACATTAATTGCGATGAGGGCGATTATCGCCAAATCTTTAATCAAGCCGAGACTTCCACGCAATTGAAACAACTGATTGGCGACGCGAATTTAATTGTTTTAGACGAAGCGCAAAGAATAGAGGAGATTGGCTTAAAGCTAAAACTATTAGTTGATACTTTTCCTGATCAGCAAGTTATTGCCACTGGTTCCTCGTCTTTTGATTTGGGACAATCAATTATTGAACCGCTAACCGGCAGGGCAATTGAATTTTGGCTTTATCCTTTTTCTGTTAATGAATTATCTGTTGGCTTCGATGCTTTAGAATTAAAACGGAGATTGGAAAGCTTTTTAATTTACGGGGCTTATCCTCGCGTGATTTTATCCGCTTCTTTAGAGGATAAGCAATTAGTCGTAAAAGAAATCGCTGAAAATTATTTATATAAAGACATTTTGAAGTTTGAAAATATTAAAGGAGTAGGCATAATTCGTAAATTATTAGAAGCATTGGCTTTGCAAGTTGGCAATGAAGTGTCTTACACAGAAATTGCGTCTTTGATTGGCATTAGTAAAGAAACCGTAGCTCGCTATGTTGAAATATTGGAAAAAGCTTTTATTGTCTTTACTTTGCGGCCATTTAGCCGTAATTTAAGAAAAGAAATAGGTAAACTGCGCAAAATTTATTTTTGGGATTTAGGCATTAGAAATAGCTTGATTAACAACTTTAACAGTTTGTCTTTGCGCAATGATGTTGGCGTTATGTGGGAAAATTTTATTATCGCGGAAATCGCTAAAAAGCGCGTTGACATTGGCAAACAAATGCCTCTTTATTTTTGGCGGACTTATGATGGCCAAGAAATTGATCTGGTGATAGAGAAAAGCGGAAAACTTTTTGCTTATGAGATTAAATGGCAGAAAGCGCGTCTGCGCCCGCCCATGGCTTGGCAAAAAGGGTACCCTTTGGCTGAATGGCAAGCCATTAATCAAGAAAATTATTTGAAGTTTGTGAGTTAAGTTGTGGCTATGCTGTGTAAGGATTTAAAATCTCCCAAAGATTTTAAATCCTTACCTTTAAATCAAACTTGGCAACAGTCCCTTTAAGAATGATTGGCCAAAATAAAAATTGACATTCGACCCAGTAGGAACAGGGCAATGCCCTGTTCCTACTTTTTAATTTTTGCATTGAATTTTAATTAAAATTCATGTATGCTGGTTTTATATGCAAACTAATTTTATTCGTAATTTTTCAATTATTGCTCATATTGACCATGGCAAATCTACTTTAGCAGATCGGCTTTTAGAATTAACTGGCACAGTAGAAAAGCGCAAAATGCGCGCGCAAATGTTAGATCGTATGGAATTAGAACGGGAAAAGGGGATTACTATTAAATTAAAACCAGTAGCTTTGAATTATCAATACAAAAATCAAAAGTATCTTTTAAATCTGATTGATACTCCCGGGCATACGGATTTTAATTATGAAGTTGAGAGATCTTTGGAAGTTTGCGAAGGAGCAATCCTTTTAGTGGATGCGAGCCAAGGAGTGCAGGCTCAAACCTTGGCTAATTTTTATTTAGCCAAAAATTTAGGCTTAAAAATTATTCCTGTGATTAATAAAATTGATTTGCCGAACGCGGATTTGGCAAAAACCACCGTAGAATTAAAAAAATTAATGGATTGTTCTGATGAGGAAATTCTTAAGATTTCTGCTAAAACTGGTGCAGGCGTGGAAGAATTATTATGCAAAATTGTGGAACAAATTCCTGCGCCCATATTTGTAGGAACAGGACAGCGCCCTGTTCCTACGGTAATTTTTGATTCTTTTTATGATGATTTTTTTGGTGTAGTGGCAATTGTGAGAATTTGGCATGGAGAAATTAAGAAAGGCGATCAATTAAAAATTATTTTTGGCGAATTTGAAACTGAAATTAAGGCTGAAGAAATAGGCGTTTTTAAGCCTGAAATGCAGGTCAAAAACAGCTTGCAAGCTGGAGAAGTAGGTTATATTAAAACTGGATTAAAGGATATTTCCAGGTGTGGAGCAGGTAGTATTATTTTTAACTTGCAAGATTCAGTAGGAACAGGGCATTGCCCTATTCCTACTAGAAATATTCCTCAAAGCCTGATTTTCAGCCAATTTTATCCTAAAAATAAAGATGATAATAAAAAACTGCGCGAAGCATTAGATAAATTAAAATTAAATGACGCAAGCTTGAATTTTGAACCAGTGCATTCAGAAGTTTTAGGTTTTGGTTTTAACTGTGGCTTTTTAGGCGTATTGCATATGGAAATTATTAAAGAAAGGCTAAGTCGTGAATTTGATTTAGATTTAATTTTAACCCAGCCTATTGTGGAATATCATATTTTTTTAAGAAACGGCAGTCAAAAAGTAGCGCGTAGCGCTCAAAGCATGCCTGCAAAGTCAGAAATTAGCCGCATAGAAGAGCCAATGGCTGAAGCAAGAATTTTTACGCCAGCCAAATTTTTAGGTCCTGTGATGGAACTTTTTGGAAAAAAAAGAGGAATTTATAAAAATATTGAATATTTAACCCAAGAACAAGTGGTTTTAACTTTTGAAGTTCCTTTAGCTGAATTAATTTCAGGCACATTAGATAGTTTAAAAAGCGTGAGTGCTGGTTATGCTTCTTTGAAATATCAAAGAGCAGGCTACAAAGAATCTGATTTAGTTAAATTGGAAATTTTAGTGCATAAGCAGGTTGTCCCAGCTTTTTCTAGAATTGTTCCGCGAGTTTCTGCTGATAGCACTGCTCGCGTTTTAGTGAAAAAAATTAAAAGCATTTTTCCGCGCCAAATGTTTTCTTTAGCTATTCAGGCTCAAGCAGACGGAAGAATCATTGCGCGCGAGGATTTGAGCGCAATGTCAAAAGATGTCACAGCCAAGCTTTACGGCGGGGACAGAACGCGCAAAGATAAATTATTAAAAAAGCAAAAAAAAGGCAAGAAACGGTTGTCAGCAATGGGTAAGGTTGATATTCCTAGCAGGGTTTTTTTTGAGGTGGTGAAAATGTGATTTCTTATTTTGGAGAAAAAGGTTATAATTCAATTATGAAGCGCAAAACTATCAAAAAAATAATAATTATTATTTTTGCAGGCATAGCAGGCTTGAGTATGATTATTAGCTATTGTTTGCCTTTTTTATATCGTTAGTTTTTTTAATCTTATGAAACTGCTTCAGTCCAAACTTGTCGCTTTTTTTCTTTTAGTCTTTTTAAGTTTTATTTTAGTTTCTTTGGGTAAAGCAGTTTATAGAAAATATCAGATCAATCAAGAAATAGAAAAAATTAAAACTGATATTGCTCGTTTGGAAGGCGAAAATGAAAAACTGTTGGATATGGTGGAATATTTAAAAACCAATGAATTTTTAGAAAAAGAAGCGCGCGAGAAATTAAATATGAGCAAAGACGGAGAAAAGATAATTGCCATTCCTTTTTTTGAAGAGAAAAAGAAGGAGCCAGAAAAACTAAAAAATATTAGTCAAGAAAAAACCACAGAGCCCAAAAAAAATATGGCTAATTATCAGCTTTGGTGGAATTATTTTTTTGGCGAGGAAAAAGTAATGGGAAAGAAGAGTGAAAGTTAAGCTTAATTTGTTTTTATTTTTGTGGCGTATAAATACAAAACTCTATCCACAACTTTTTTATTTATTTAAAAAGTGCTATAATTCTTAGTAATGAAGAATAAAAATATTTTCCAATTTTTTTTACCTGCAGTCTTTTTGTGTTTTTTTATTTTTTATTTTTTTAAATTTAGCCAACCTTCAGTTTTTGCTTTGACTGATTCAGATAAAGACGGCTTAAGCGATCAAACAGAAATATCTTTAAAATTAGATCCTAATAAATATGATACTGATGGAGGCGGCACAGGAGACGGAGCAGAAATTTTACTGGATAAAACCAACCCCTTGAATCCAGCAGATGACATTAAAAAAGATCGCGATCGCGATGGCTTGCCTGATTCTGATGAATTAGTTTTAGGCACGAGCATAACTTCCAAAGATACAGATGCTGATGGGCTTTCAGACTATGAAGAATGGAAATTTCAAAGCCTAGGCTATGTTAAAGATTCAGATAATGACGGTCTTAATGATGCTAAAGAAAAAATTTATCATACCGATCCTTTGCATTGGGATTCAGATAAAGACGGAGTCTCTGACGGAGCGGAAATCTTAATTGATGGCACGGACGCCTTGGATCAAAACAGCCTCATTCTTCAAGACAGCGATAAAGACGGCCTCACTGACGCAGAGGAAATTATTTTTGGCACAGATAAAAATAATGCTGACACAGATGGAGACGGGTATGATGATGCAGAAGAAATTGGCAAAGGCTATGATCCGAATGGCTCGGGTATTTTAGATTATCAAAAAATCTTAACTGGCAAAGGAGACGCGAGATTAGAAGGCTTGACCCGTGAAACTGTGTCAATTGAAAAAATAAGTCTGCTTACGCTTTATAATTTGGATGAAAACTCCTTATCTGAAAGCCAAAAAATTATTTTACTTTTAGAAGGACAAGCTCCAGCTTTAACAGAAGCAGAGCTTTTTATTTATTCTAATCAAACCGAAGAAGAGGTTTTTAAAGGGTCAGCAAATGCGGACTTAAACAGCCAATGGATCAAAAAAATAGATCAGGATTTAGGTCAAGGTGATTATATTGCCTATATAGCCATATTAACAAGTCAAGGCAGAATTTTAATTAAAAGCAATCCCAAGTCTTTTATTATAGAAAAAAAAGAAGAAGTAGAAATTAAGCCAACAGAGCCAGAAAAACGAGTTGGTTTTATTGAACCAGAAGGATCGCCCGCAGAATCAAGCAAGCCAGAGAGCATTATGCCGGAAGATCAAGAAGTAAAAACGAATAATCCTAATTTAAAATTAATTATTGGTTTACCAATTCTTTTAACTATTATGGCAGTTGGCGGTTTTGTTTTATTTAAGCTTTCTAAAGAACATCACAAAAATGAAGATGAAGTTGAAATTCCTTTATCTGCGTCTTCTTCAGCAGAGTCAGTTGCAACAGCTTTGCCGTCTTCTGCGCCAACAACCAATCCAGCGCCAACTGAAATTCAGCCTCAACCTAAGCAATTAAAAGACATTGCTGGTCAGACTTTTTCAAATAAAAATTTTGCCCCAAGCAATTTGCCCGGAGCTAGTATTCCCACAGAAATTACTTCTAATACACAAGATACAAGGAGTAAGTTGCAAAGTTTAGCTAAAAGAATTAAATGATAAAATTATTGAAATATTTGTCTCGTGGGATTATTTATAATTATTATGTGTTGATGCCTAGCAGGCAAAGATCATTAGCACTCTTGACACATGATTGCTAATTTTTTATAATAAACCCAGCCTTTTAACAAGCCAAAGACTGGGTGGCTTTGTTGAATAATAATAAATAAAATTTAACAAAGTAAATTTTTAAAAAGATATGACTCTGCGGCAAAAGCAAGTTTTAAATTGCATTATTCAAGAATACCGCCAAGAAGCGGCGCCTGTGAGTTCTTTTTTAATTAGCGCAAAATATATCTTTAATGTCAGTCCAGCTACTATTAGAAACGAGATGGGTTTTTTAGAGCGAGATGGATATCTTCAAAACTTGCATACTTCTTCTGGTAGAATTCCAACAGATAAAGGATTTCGTTTTTTCGTGAATAGTTTAATGCAGGAAAAACAATTCACCAGTTATGAGAAGAAAAAGTTAAAAAATTATTTTTTACAGGCAAAGAAGAAGAATAAAAGAGCGGTCAAAGCCTTGAGCAATTTTTTATCTGCCATATCAGGCAATTTAGCTATTGCCAGCATGGAAGATGAGATTGCTGAAACTGGGTTTGCTTTGCTCTTGAAAGAGCCGGAATTTTCTGAAAGAGAAAATGTTTTGAAAATTGCTGAATTTTTAGATAGTATTTTAGATAGTATTAATGATTGGCTTAAAAATTTTTTTATTGCCAGAGATATAAAAAAGACAGAAGATGTGCAAATTTATATTGGACAAGAAATGCCAACAATCAATGACTTGGAAATCAGTATACTGATTTCCAAAATATTTTCCATAAAAGAAGAGGGAATAATCATCTTAATTGGTCCAAAAAGAATGCAGTATGAAAAGAACATTAGCTTGCTTGAATATACAAGGGAATTGCTAATCTAAAAGATAAAATTTTGGCGCATTGACTAAATATTAAATATGAAAAAAATTTTTCCCAAAATAAAATTAAAAAAAGACAAAGCATATTACCAGCAAAAAGCAAAAGAATATTTATTTGGATGGAAATTGGCTAAGGCGGATTTTATAAATTTTAAAAGACGAAGCGAACAAGAACGTTTGGAATTTTTTCAATTTGCTAAAACTGATTTTATTTTGCAAATTTTACCTGTTTTAGATAATTTTGAAACAGCTCTAAAACATATTCCTCAAAAAGAAAAAAACTCCGCCTGGGTAGAAGGAATTATGTATATTCAGAAACAGTTGGCAGATATTTTGCAACAACAAGGCGTAGAAGAAATAGAAATTAAGAAAAATCAAAAGTTTGATCCAGCCTTGATGGAAGCCATTGAAAAAGATGGTAAAGAAAATAAAAGTGAAGACTTGGTCAAGAAAATCGTCAGCAAAGGGTATAAATTAAATGGCAAGGTCATTAGACCGGGAAAAGTGGTTGTTTAGCTAAAATTAATTTAAGTGTGTGAGTTATATAATTTTTATTTTTTAATTTTTAATCAATTTTTAATTTTTAAATCTTAAAAAGATTTTAGGAACAAGATATAATAGCATTGTTTATATATTAAAAATTAAGTTATTACCTTCAATTACGAAATATAATATTTGCGTCTAGTCTGCATCAATGATCTGCGTGAGATCGGCGTTGAATGCAGGTACACCAACAAATACTGTCACAGATTTAACGCAGAAATGTCTATTTCGTAATTCAAGATGATTATTAAAAAACGCGCGAAGTCTTTTTTTAGTCTAAACCTAAAAATAAGGCGAGGCAAATTTTTATTTATATGTCTAAAATAATAGGTATTGATCTTGGAACAACAAATTCCTGCATGGCTTTTATTGAAGGAGGAGAGCCGAAAGTGATTGAAAACAAAGAAGGCAATCGCACCACCCCTTCAATTGTGGCTTTATCTAAATCTAATGAAAGATTAGTTGGTTTGTTAGCTAAGCGTCAATCAGTGACTAATCCAAAAAATACTTTATTTTCAATCAAACGGCTGATTGGCAGAAAGTTTGAAGATGAAGAAGTTCAGCGCGATCTTAAAATTGCGTCTTATGAAATTCGCAAAGCGGAAAAAGGCGCTGGCGTGGAAGTAAAAATGGGTGAAAAGTGGCATTCTCCTCAAGAAATTTCAGCTATGATTCTGCAAAAACTTAAGGCAGACGCAGAAGAAAAATTGGGAGAAAAAATTACCGAGGCAGTTATAACCGTGCCAGCTTATTTTGATGATTCCCAGCGCCAAGCCACGAAAGATGCGGGCAAAATTGCCGGTTTTGAAGTAAAGCGAATTATTAACGAGCCAACTGCCGCGGCTTTAGCTTATGGTTTTGATAAAAAGAAAAATCAGCAAATCTTGGTTTATGATTTAGGCGGAGGCACTTTTGATGTTTCTATTTTGGATGTGAGCGCAGATACAGTTGAAGTTAAGTCCACTAGCGGAGACACTCACTTAGGCGGGGATGACTTTGACCAGAGAATCATAACTTGGATTATTGATGAATTTAAAAAACAAGAGGGCATTGATTTATCCAAAGACCCATTAGCTTTGCAAAGATTAAAAGAAGCCGCAGAAAAAGCCAAACACGAGCTTTCTTCTGCTGTGGAAACTGAAATAAATCAGCCTTTTATTACTAG
>Ga0180007_10003569_pt1 | contig 17209 bp, 19 predicted proteins | sample MM_PC_MetaG_FD_121122 | JGI IMG/M metagenome (GOLD analysis project Ga0180007, IMG submission 121122) | Groundwater microbial communities from the Aspo Hard Rock Laboratory (HRL) deep subsurface site, Sweden - MM_PC_MetaG | ecosystem: Environmental > Aquatic > Deep subsurface > Groundwater... | reverse complement strand
TTTCTTCCAAGAAATTTTCAAAGCCCTCGGACATTATTTTGTCCACGGCGGTTCTGGCTTCAATATTACCCAATTTGGCTTTGGTCTGGCCTTCAAATTGCGGTTCTTTGATTTTGACCGAAACAATGGCGGTCAAGCCCTCGCGCATGTCTTCGGCTGTCAGATTAGCGTCCTTTTCTTTCAGGTAGCCGTTTTTTCTGGCGAAATTATTGATTGTCCTGGTCAAAGCCGCGCGAAAGCCGACGCCGTGCATCCCGCCCTCGGCGTTATAGATATTATTGGCAAAGAGCATGACGGTTTCGTCGTAATCAACCGTGTATTGCAAAGCGATTTCCACCTGGACGGCTTCCGCTTCTTTTTCAATATAAAAAATATTGGGATGCTTGGCTTCGGCGTGGGCATTAAGATGCCGGGCGTAGGATTTGATACCGCCTTCAAAATAGAATTGGTAAGTAAGGTGTTTTAAAGCGTCGGCGTCGCGCTCGTCCACCACAATAATTTTAACACCCTTGGTCAGATAGGCCTGCTGGCGCAAATGGTCTAAAATGGTTTTTAAATTGAATTCCAGGGTGGAAAAAATCTTGCTATCCGGCTGAAAAGTGATTTTCGTGCCCGTGCCTTTGGCCTGGCCGATTTCTTTGGCCGGCTTTTGCGGCTGGCCGTATTTGTATTCCTGCAGCCACAAGCCGCTGTCGCGCTTGACCTCGGCTTTCATATATTGGGACAGGGCGTTCACCACGGAAACGCCGACGCCGTGCAAGCCGCCGGATACTTTGTAGCCCGTGTCGCCGAATTTTCCGCCGGCGTGCAATTTAGTCAAGACCGTTTCCAAAGCCGAGACCTTGGTGGCTTTGTGCTTTTCCACCGGGATGCCGCGGCCATTGTCTTCCACCGACACCATCTGGTCGCCGGTCAGTTTTACTTTAATAATATCGCAATAACCGCCCATGGCTTCGTCAATGGCATTATCCACCACTTCCCAGACCAAATGATGCAGACCGGCTTCGGCCGTGTTGCCGACATACATGCCCGGCCGTTTTCTGACCGGTTCCAGCCCTTCCAAAACCTGGATTTGCTCGGCGCCATAGGCCTCGCTGGCCGCTTTTTTGTTTTTTTGTTTGCCCGCCGGTGAGGCGGGCTTACCTGCCAATAAGGCAGGCCTGCCCGTCACAGCTTTAGCGCGGGGGGGCTCTTTCGCTTTAACCATATTTATCTTAAGATAATTATTATTCAAGTTTAAATCAGCTAAAATAAGTTCAAAATTAAGCATAAATTACTGCCGAAAATGTTCGACAGTAATGGCTGTTTTTAATGATTTTAAGCTCTTTTCACTATCTCTATTTTAGCATATTTTTGAGTTGGAAACAAGGGGGAAGGATGGTATATAGCATACGGCTTATGGCAGATAGTTATTGAATTGAAACTAAGTTTTTTTTATCATTAAAAAATGCTATAATATAATCATATGGAAAATGAACTGCCCGCTTTGCCCACCCATAGTTTGACCGATCGCCAATTGAAGTTGAGCTATTGGTATATTACGCATAAGTTAGCCATTAGAAAATGGCTGAAAATTTTTTTGATTATGACGGCGATTTTATTGTGGGCTTATGTTTTATGGCAATTGATTTTTTTCATTAAGGACTATAACGCCGAGCAGAATAATTTAAGGCAGTTAATCGTTGGCGCTAATCCGGCTCTAGAAAATATTGACAGCCAAAAACCGCAGGCGCCAACCCTTTCCGAGATCCATGTCTTGGGCGGAGAAAATGGCCGTTATGATTTTGTCGCCCAGATTACTAATTCCAATAAATCCTGGCTGCTGACTTTTGATTATAAATTTTCTGACGGCAGCGCCGCCAGTTCAACTTTTAAAAAGGGCTTTGTTCTGCCCGGCGAGCAAAAATTTTTAATGGATTTGGGACGCGATAATTCCGACAGCCAATTGGAAATTGCCAATCAAAAATGGCAGAAAATTCAAAATCCCGAAGTGATTATTAATCAACGGTTACGGTTGGAAATTATTGACCAGAAATTTCAGCGCGCTGTTAAAGCCGGCGAGCCCAATCGCGCCCAGTTCACCATCAATAATCTTTCCGCCTATGGCTATTGGGAAGTCGGCAGCCAAGTGTTTTTATACAGCGGCGGCAATTTAATTGCCGTGAATTATTTGACACTGACTCAATTGAAAGCCGGCGAAAGCCGAGAAGTGGAAGTGTTTTGGAATTATCCTTTAAGGGGCGTTGACGAAGTGGTTGTTATTCCCGACCTGAATGTTTTTGACGCTGATAATATCATGCCTCCGGGTTTTGGCGAGGGGGTACTGCGGGACATCTCGCCCGATTACCAGCCGGTTAAAACAAAATAAAAGCCAATTTGAAATATTATAATGTCATCCCGAGGGAAGTCCCGCCGCGGGACTGACCGTGGGGATTCCGTGTTTAATTAATTAAAGACGGGATTGCCGCCTGTCTCGCCGAGCCAAGGCGGACGGTCGTCCCAACGCGATGTCGGGAACTCCCTCGCAATGATGTATTTTTTTGGTTAACGATTTTTTCTAAAAAAAGTGGCAAAAGAATTGATTTTTTTTGAATTTGACAAAATAATTATTGGAGAGTATGATAGATTAATTGAGTAGCTTGGCACCTTAAAATCTAATATTTGGACAACCGGCTAAGAGCCGAAGGAGAAGGGAAATAAAGAAGCTACTGAAGTATTTAGCGGTAATTTGTAAGTATTTGAAATTGGCCAGCGTATTTATTGGCGCCGGAATTATGCTGTGGAGTTTGGAAGTTTTAGGCGGTTGGAGCTTAGGCCCCAATCCCAATTTTCTTTTTCTTGTTGGAGCGTTTGTTATTCTTTTCGGTTTTTCCGGCTTAGAGAAGCTTCAGGAAATATTGGAGAATAAAAATAAGGAGGAGAGGAATGAAAAGAAAGAGACGCAAGATTTTGGATCCTCTGGCGGGACTTCTGCCGCCAAAGAAGATCAGGAGAATTAAGGAGGCAGTTGAGGCGGTTCATGAGACCAACAAACCGGCACGGACCACGCCTAGGCCAAAATATCGAGAGGATAAAAAGACGACAGAAAGCAATGAAGATAGAGTGGGTCGCGCGATGGATAAGTTCAAGAAGGAACTAATCAAACAGTCCTGCCCGAAATGCAAGGGTAGGGGCAAGGTATATGTTGGCAAGAAGCGATTTAAGTGCGATGCTTGCGGCGGCAGTGGCAGTAGGGCAAATAACAAGGTTGAGTTGCCAAAGCCAGTCGGACCAAAGCCACCCAAACCCGTATAAGTAATTTTTAACACATTGTGCCTCAACTTCGGTTGGGGTTTTTCTTTTTTATTTTCTTAATTTCTTATTTTCTTAATTTATTGTCCCATCCTTGACAGCTTTTTTTATTTGCGTTATATTTAAATTAGCACTCTCATGGTGCGAGTGCTAATTGATAAAAAGTTAAAAAATTGTGTAAATTTAGATAATATGGAGGCCAGACAGGAAAATCTACTGAAAGTCATTGTGGAAGAATACATCCAGTCCGCCTGCCCGGTCGGCTCTAATTTGGTGGTGGAAAAGCATTATCCCGAATTAAGCTCGGCCACGGTTAGAAATGTTATGGCGGAATTGGACGAATTGGGGCTGACCAAGCAGCCGCACATTTCCGCCGGCCGCGTGCCCACTTTGGCGGGTTATAAGTATTATATTGATAAATTCGTCGGCGAGGGCGAGTTGTCGCCGAAAAATCAAAAATCCCTGACTGATTTAGCCGGTAATTTAAAAGATGATCGAGAGGGCGTTAAGAGTTTGGCCAAGGAATTAGCCGAACTCTCCGGCGAAGCGATTTTCGTCAGCTTCAATCACGGTGATATTTTTTATACCGGTTTGTCCAATTTATTCCGCCAGCCGGAATTCGCCAATGCCGATTTGCTTTTAACCATGTCGGAATTGATTGACCATTTGGACCAGGTGCTGGCGAAAATTTTTTCTCGCTACCAGCCGGACGAAGTGCAGATTTTAATCGGCCGGAAAAATCCTTTTGGTGAAGCAGTTTCGGCGGTGCTGGTTAAAAGCTGTCTGACTGATGATGAGATTATTATCGGCGTTTTGGGTCCCAACCGCATGGATTATCAAGCCAATCGGGGGCTGATGCGGGAAGTAAAAAAAATCATTGAAAATTTATAAACTATGAGCGAAGATAAAAAATTACAGCAGCAAGTAGCGGAATTGACTGAAGAATTGGTGGCGGCTAAAACCAGGGCCGAGGAAAATTTGGCCGGCTGGCAGCGAGCCAAGGCCGACTATCTTAATTTGAAAAAAGAGCAGGCCGGACACGCGACCGAAATTATGGCTTGGGCCAATGCCGCCTTGATGTCGGAAATTCTGCCGGTTTATAATCATTTTAAATTAGCCCTAAGCCATATTCCCGAGGAGCAGAAAAAAGAGCCGTGGGTGGAGGGCATCGTGATGATTCAAAAGCAATTTGTTGATTTTTTAAATAAATATCAGCTTACCGAGATTAAAACCGTCGGTGAAAAGTTTGACCTGAATTTGCACGAAGCCGTGGCCCATGAAGAACATGAAGGTTTTGAGACCGATCAGATCTTTGAGGAAGTAGCGCCCGGTTATTTGCTGGCCGATAAAGTGCTGATGCCGGCGAAGGTTAAAGTGACAAAATAGCTTGCTATTTTGTCATCCCGACTGAAGTGGAGGGATATCTTATTTAAAATAAATTGTCACATTGTCACATTGTTGTCTGACAGAATTTATTTTTTAGAAAAATAGCAATGTAATAATGTAACAATGTAATTTATTAATAATAAATAACAAAACATATGCCAAAAATCATTGGCATCGATTTGGGCACGACCAATTCGTGTCTGGCGGTCATGGAGGGCGGCCAGCCGAAAATTTTGGAAAACAAAGAAGGCGCCAGAACCACGCCGTCAATCGTCGCCGTGGCCAAAAGCGGCGAGCGGCTGGTGGGCATCAGCGCCAAGCGCCAAGCGGTGATGAATCCGGTTAACACTTTATTCTCCATCAAGCGGCTAATCGGTCGCAAATGGAGCGACTCGGAAGTCCAGCGCGATTTGAAACTCTTGCCCTTTGCTATTAAAAAATCAGGCGACGGCGTTAAAATCACGATGAGCGGCAAGGATTATAGTCCGCAGGAAATTTCCGCCATGGTGCTACAAAAATTAAAAGAAGACGCGGAAAGCAAGCTGGGCGAAAAAATCACCGAAGCCATCATCACGGTGCCGGCTTATTTTGACGACTCCCAGCGCCAAGCCACCAAAGACGCCGGAGAAATCGCCGGACTGACCGTCAAAAGAATCATCAACGAGCCGACGGCCGCGGCTTTGGCTTACGGCTTTGAAAAAAAGCAGGGCCAGCAAATTGCGGTTTACGATTTAGGCGGCGGCACTTTTGACATTTCCATTTTGGACGTGGCCGCCGACACCGTGGAAGTCAAATCCACCAACGGCGACACGCATCTGGGCGGCGACGATTTTGACCAGACCATCATGAATTATCTTTTGGACGAATTCAAAAAACAGGAAGGGATTGATCTGTCCAAGGATGTGACCGCTTTGCAGCGGGTCAAGGAAGCGGCGGAAAAAGCCAAGATTGAATTGTCCACGCAAATGGAAACCGAAATCAATCAGCCGTTTATCACCCAAGGTCCCGATGGCAGTCCCAAGCATTTGACTAAAAGAATGACCCGGGCGGAATTAGAATCATTAGTTATGGATTTGATAGCTAAGACCTTTGAATCAGTTAAAAAGGCGTTAAGCGACGCGAATATGTCAGTTAAAGATATTGAAGAAATTATTATGGTCGGCGGTATGACCAGAATGCCCTTGGTGCTTAAAAAAGTTGAGGAGTTTTTTGGCAAGAAGCCGAATGTCAGCGTCAATCCCGACGAAGTCGTGGCTTTGGGCGCGGCGGTTCAAGCCGGCGTTTTGCAGGGCGATGTTAAAGATGTGTTATTATTAGATGTGACGCCTCTGACTTTGGGCATTGAAACTTTGGGTCAGGTGATGACGTCGCTAATAGAAAGAAACACCACCATCCCGACTTCACGCAGTCAGATATTTTCTACGGCGGCCGACAATCAGCCGGGCGTGGAAATTCATGTGCTTCAAGGCGAACGGCCGATGGCGCCCGATAATAAAACTTTGGGCAAATTTATGTTGGATGGCATTCCGCCGGCGCCGCGCGGCGTGCCGCAGATTGAAGTGACTTTTGACATTGACGCCAACGGCATTTTAAATGTCAAAGCCAAGGACAAAGCCACCAACCGCGAACAGCATATTACCATTACCGCTTCAAGCGGCTTGTCCAAAGAAGAAGTGGAAAAAATGAAAAAAGAGGCGGAACTGCACGCCGAAGAGGATAAAAAAAAGCGGGAAGTGATTGATTTGAAAAATCAAGCCGAGAGTTTGATTTTCACCACCGAGAAAACCCTAAAAGATGCCGGCGATAAAGTTAGCGCTGACGACCGCAAGGGCGTGATGGATAAAGTGGAGGACTTGAAAAGCGCTTTGAAAGGCGAGGATAAGGACTTGATTAAGAAAAATTATGACGGTTTAAGCGAAGCGATTCAGAAAGTCGGCGCGGCGATGTACCAGTCCGCTCAAGCCGGTTCTCCCCCTGCCGGAGGGGGAGAAGCGCCTCAAGGCGCAGAGGGGGTGGGAGCTGATGGCGCCACTGGCGCTGATAAAGAGCCGGTTGAGGGGCAGTTTGAGGAAGTTAAGAAATAAAATAAAGTGTCATCCTGAGCCCTTTATTGTCATCCTGAGCGAAGCGAAGGATCCCAAGGGAAAACGTGAGATCCTTCACTGCACTTCGTTCCGTTCAGGATGACAAAAAAACTCGCTCTGACTTTTTCGTCAGAGCGAGGCGTGAAAGAGTAATTATTTTTCAACTAATTGCAGGCAATCAAGCGGCAAACAGATATATCTCCAATTACCCAGCGGGTTGCCCATGATTTTGTTAAGGTCAGGACATTTCACAGCAATAGTTATTGTTAAGTTCGGACCGAAACCGGATATTACTTGAGGCCTTATCTGTCCGTCCTGATTACCCGAATAAGCATAAAAGATCGTACCCGTCGGGATTAATTTTTCGTCAAGATAGACATCTCTGGTGGTTTGTAGTTTGTCTCCGGAATTAATTACTCTGACTTGCTTAGCCATCTTTTTTGTCCTCCGTTGGGTTGTGTTAATCAAATAAAAGTCAATCGCGCTAATTTTCTTCACGTTTGATTCGCACCCGGCCCGTGCCGCGGTAAAGTTCAAGGTCAATGGCGCGAAAATCCGACAACTTGATGCGCTGGGGGTCAGCGGTCTCGGGATTCACTAACCGTTCCACCGGGTCGGCATCTGGCGGGTAAGCGACATGAATTTCGCATCGTTCCTTGACAGGATTGGACCATTCCATCCGCCCCGCAGGAGTGAAAACATGCGCGGGAAAATTAGTGTCGCTACCGTCGGCTTGCGTGAGTTCTCCGTTTGAACGGAAGGACCAGGACCTCTTACTCGGGTCATAGTCATACTCGCCGGGATAGATATGGATGGCTGTCTTTAAGGAACCGTACAGCTCGTTCTCATCGCCAGCATATGATTCTTCAGCCAAGAGAGCGGTATTTTGAGGCAACGGCCTAAAGATACTGACGCCTTGCATCTCCGCCGCCGGGACAAAGGCCAGGTCCCGCATGCTCTGGTCCGTTATCTCAACATCATTGACGATGAGTTTGCAATCTGCCGGCACTTTCTGGACGATGGCGAAGGATTCAATTGTTTTCACGGATTGGCCGCTGAAACTGTCGGACTTGTAGGTGAAACCGTAGGCCAGGGCCGTATTGACGCGATTGGTGGCGGCCAGCACCCGCGTTGCTGAAAGCAGTTTGTACAGTTCCTGCGCGCCCCGCTGGGTCTCGTTTCGGGAGAAGAAGCCGAGGCGGGCAAAGGTCGGGATGGCCACGGCGGCCATCAGACCTAAAATAGTCAGGACAACGAGCAATTCAACCAGAGTAATCCCTTGGGCGACGTTGCGCTTCCAAGTTGCCATTTCTTTGTCCTCCTCTCTGATCTTTTTGTTTTTAAGGTTCTATAATATTAAATTAGCTTATCAAATAATAAATAAAATGTCAACACAGTTGTAATTTCTCCCCCTTACCAAGGTTTTTTTATTCCCCCCCCTTACGAAGGGGAGGGTTAGGGTGGGGTTAGTCAATTATTTAGCCATCTTTTCCCGCTTCTTTTTAGAAAAGAAGCGGGGCCCGCCTCGGCTCGACGCCGAGTCGAGACGGGCAAGAAAATCGCGAGCTCGATGAAAATTTAGACAAAATTTGGCGCAATTGTCGCTAATTTCCACAACTCGCCCCGCCCCCTTTGTCATTCCGACCGAACCCCGAGTGAGTGAAGGCGAACGAGGGGTGAGTGGAGGAATCCCTTGATGTTTCAATGGAAAAGGGGCGGGGCTCAAACAAGTGGCAAATTTCCGCCCCGAGCAGCGGAACGCTCCAATTGCTTGATTTTGTTCCTAAATTTTCATAGGCTCGCATTTAACTATTTTTAAAAATTAATTCTATGTCAAATCAAACAACCCAACCCCAAGAAATCAAAATCGCCGACAATTTTGCCGGCGGGGAATACGCCAACAACATGCAAGTGGCGTTTAACAAGGAAGAATTTATTCTGACTTTTTTTAACATCGTGGCGTTAAACGGCCGGGTCTGCGGTAAAATCATTTCCAGCCCCGGACACATCAAACGCATGGCCGTCGTTTTATCCGATGTGGTTAAGAAATATGAAGAGAAGTTTGGTATAATTGAAGCAGCCGAAAGTCCGAAAGAAGGAATAGGATTTAAAATCTAATATCAAATACTAAATATCAAATATCAATTAAATATCTAATAATTTAATGTTTAAATATTTGATATTATAATATTAAAATATTGATTTGATATTTGACATTTGATATTTGAGATTTATTTTTTTTATGCCCCAAGATTATTATAAAATTCTCGGCGTTTCTAAATCAGCCAGCCAAGACGAAATAAAAAAAGCGTTTCGGAAACTGGCGCACGAACATCATCCGGACAAAAAATCCGGCGATGAAGCCAAGTTTAAAGAATTAAACGAGGCATATCAAGTTTTAGGCAATACTGAAAAGCGCCAGCAGTATGACCAGTTCGGCCAGACCTTTTCCGGCGCCGGCAGCAATAATGGCGGCGGTTTTGGCAATTATTCTGATTTCGCGCGCGCCGGCAACAACCCTTTTGGCCAGGGTTTCGGCGGGTTTAATCAGGGTAATGTTAATTTTGATTTCGGCGACTTAGGCGATTTAAGCGAATTATTTGGCGGCATGTTCGGCGGCGGCCGGAGTTCCCGCCGGAAAAAATCTCGCGGCCAAGATTTGCAAATAGAATTAATGGTTGATTTTGAGGAGGCGGTTTTCGGCGCGGAAAAAATCATTGAATTATCCAAAGCCGGGCTGTGCGACCGCTGCGGCGGCAGTGGCGCCGAGCCAGGCAGTAAAGTAAGCGATTGCCCTCATTGCCGCGGCACCGGCCGGATAACTAAAATGCAGCAGACCTTCTTGGGCAACATCCAGACCGAAGCCATTTGTCCCGATTGCGGCGGCGAAGGCAAAAAAATTGAAAAAAAATGCCGTGATTGCAACGGCCAAGGCGTAAAAAACAGCTCGGAAAAAATCAAAATCAAAATTCCCGCCGGCATCAGCAGCGGTCAAACGCTCAAAATCAGCGGCCAAGGAGAAATGTCGGCTAAGGGCGGCGCCGGTGACCTTTATGTTTTAATCAAAGTGCGGTCCAGCAAGCAATTTGAGCGCCAAGGCAATAACATCATTTCCCAAGCGCATCTCAGCATCAAGCAGGCGATTTTGGGCGATAAAATTATGGTGGCAACCGTGGACGGACCGGTGGATTTGAAAATTCCCGAAGGCACGGCCAGCCAAACCCAGTTCCGCTTGCGCGATAAGGGCGTGCCCTTTTTGGACCGGCGCGGCCGGGGCGACCAGCTGGTGGAAGTGATTGTGGATATTCCCAAGAATTTAAGCCGCCAGCAGAAAAAATTATTGGAACAAATTGATTTTTAATTTAGGATTTTTTTATGATTTTAAGCCGCCATCGTCTAATGGTTAGGACGCGGCCTTCTCAAGGCTGTAATCGGAGTTCGATTCTCCGTGGCGGTACATTTGACTTTTTAGTCGGATTATTATAAGTTTAGACCAGCGATTTTATAGCACTTTGAAAATCTATCATATAGCCGTAATTATCAAACAATAATCATCACAACCGTCCGCCCATAGTAAAGCTAAGGCGAGACAAGGAAAGGAGCGCGGCCATGAAAGCAATAATTATTCAGGAAAAGATTTGCGACAGCGCGTTGGATGCGGTTCATGGTATGTTTCGTTCTATTAAAAGATTAATTATTAAAACCCCCATAACATCCATCAGTATCAGACCCGGCACTTTTCAGTTCAGCAGAGTTGATGAGGTTGGTATCGCTGTCACGCCAGACGGCAATCAGCTTTATGTCAATCGTTTTGATCTTGAATCAGCGAGAATAGAGAAAGGGCTTCAGATTTTGGGCGTGATAGAGTTAGATGATAAATTGGCAAAAGAGATTGTTGAGTTTTTTCTGGCCAAGGAAAAGTTTGAATTGCATCAGGAAGAGTTTAAACAGTTATTGGCGGGAATAAAAGACCAGAAAGATGACAAGTCATGAGCGACGGCGTCAGTGATATGCACCGTGACAAGACGCGGCATGAGTTGGCCATGAAATATTACAACGCGCTAGCCGAATATTTGAAAGATAAAACTGAAGCCAAATTAGCCCAAGCCAGAGAAGCGGCGCAAAGCGTTGACGCGGTGCCGCGAGGCCTTTGGGGCGGACAAACTAATTTTGCCAAAAGTTTTGACGAGCTGGCGGAAAAGTTAGCCGCCGGCGATGAAGAATGCTGGGGTAAATTCTTGCTCTGCGCTTTTCCTAATTGTTTCCGGGATTCCAGTATTTTGAAAAAAATGCTGGGGGTTTCGCCTTTTGCCGAGTTGCTGACGGTTTATTTTGATTTTCGGATATTACGGCAAGCGGATAGAGTGGAAGATTTGCTTTGGCTGGTCAATCGCGTTAACAACAGCGATTATCAGTTTGATTTGGCCGGTTATCTGACGATTGCCGGCTTGGTCGCGGAGTTTGTGGCTCAAACCAATGACCCGTTGTCGTCGGAGCGAAAACGGCAATTTGACCCGAGCAAAGAAGCCGTGATTGTCGTCCGCCGCAATATTCACTCTGAAGTGATGCCTGGAGGCAAGCCCTTCACCGTTTATCAGGCTTATCAGTAAGCCGAATTTTTTTACCCCGTTGGACGATAGTCTGGCGGGTTTTGTATTTTAAATCAAATTTTGTTATAATATAAAAAATATTAAGCTGAAATTATTATGATGCCAAGAACACCGATTCAGGAGGTGATAAGTAAGGTCGGGCAGGAGGCAGTAGTGATGGGCTGGGTGCACACCCGCCGCGACCATGGCCAGTTGATTTTTATTGATGTCCGCGACCGCAGCGGAATTTTGCAGGTAGTGTTTATGCCAGCCAATAAAAAATTACATACTTTGGCGGAAAAACTGCGCAGCGAGTTTGTGGTTAAAATCACCGGCCAAATCAACGAACGGCCGGCTAAGATGATTAATGATAAAATCGCCACCGGCAAAGTGGAACTGCTGGCCAGTGAATTGGAAATTTTAAATGAAGCCAAGACCCCGCCATTTGAAATTGACAAGAATACGGCTAACATCAACGAAGAATTGCGTTTAAAATACCGTTATTTGGATTTGCGAAGCGAACGGATGAAAAATAATCTTTTGATGCGCCATAAAATTATTAAATTAATAAGAGATTTTTATGACGCTAAAGATTTTTTGGAAATTGAAACGCCGGTTTTAACCAAAGGTACGCCCGAAGGCGCGCGGGAATTTATCGTGCCGGCGCGTTTGTGGCCGGGCAAGTTTTATGTTCTGCCCCAATCGCCCCAGCAATTCAAGCAATTATTGATGGTCGCTGGCGTGGAAAAATATTTCCAGATTGCCAGATGTTTTAGAGATGAAGATACCCGAGGCGACCGCCAGGCCGAATTCACGCAGATTGACGTGGAAATGAGTTTTATTGACCAAGAGCAAATTTTGGACCTGACCGAAGAATTAATGATTAAAATCGTCAAAGATTTATATCCCGATAAAAAAATTACCAAGATTCCCTTTCCTCGTTTAAGTTATGCCGAAGCGATGAAAAAATACAAAAGCGACAAGCCGGATTTAAGAAAAGATAAAAATAATCCCGATGAATTGGCTTTTTGTTGGATAATTGATATGCCGATGTTCGGTTATAGCGAAACCGCTAAAAAATTGGTGGCCAACCATCATCCCTTTACTCTGCCAAAATTGGAGGAGATGAAAAAGCATCCCAATCAGCCGGAAAAATGGACCGCTTACGCTTATGATTTGGCTCTAAACGGCAATGAAATTTGGGGCGGTTCAATCAGGATTCATCAACGGGACATTCAGCAAAAGGTTTTTGAGATTTTGGGCGTCGGGGAGAAAGAAATTAAAAATAGATTCGGGCATATGCTGGAGGCCTTTGACTATGGCGCGCCCCCTCATGGCGGAATTGCCGCCGGTTTGGATCGGATTATTTCTATTTTGCAAAACGAGCCCAACATCCGCGAAGTCATCGCTTTTCCCAAGACCGGCGACAGCCGCGACTTGATGATGGACGCGCCCAATTATACCAGCCAAAAATCCTTAAAAGACGCCAATGTTCAAATCGCCGACAATGTCATTGCCAAAGCTAAAAAAGACGGCATTAATCTTTATGGCGAGCAGACGGAAACGGCGGATTAGAGGGCAATTAAGAAATTAAAAAATTAAGAAAATTAGAAATTAAAATAATGATTATTTCCCCTCCTTTCTAAGAGCTTGTCCCGAGCTTGTCGAGGGAAGGGGTTAGGGGGTGGTTTTGAATGTCACAATAAATAACAAGATTCATAACCCCTCTTAATCTCCCCTTAGAAAGGGGAGAAAAAATACAAATTCAAATAAAATTAATAATAAAATTTATGAAAAAATTAATCCCCTGGATTTTAATTGTTCTGCTGGCCGTAATTATTGTAGCCGGTTTGGTGCTTTTGCGCGGCGATGAGGATACTTGGCTGTGCAGCAATGGCCAATGGGTAAAGCACGGCCAGCCTTCGGCGCCGATGCCGACTAAGCCCTGCGCCGGAGCGACCGCTTGCACGGAAGAAGCTAAACTCTGCCCGGACGGTTCGGCGGTTGGCCGGACCGGTCCTAATTGCGAGTTTGCACCTTGTCCTGCCTCTGCTGACGCTACGGCGGGCGAGCCGGCGATTTCCACGGCGCAAATGGCCAATCCGGCTTCGGTTAATTGCATAGACAAAGGTGGTACTCTGGAAATTATTACCGCCACTGATGGCAGCCAATTCGGTATGTGCAAATTTAGCGACGGTTCGCAATGCGAGGAATGGGCGTTTTTTAGAGGTGAGTGTCAATCAAATAAATAATTTTTATGAAATTAACTTTAAGCGAAGTCAAAAACAATCCGCAAATCATCAATTTTATTCAGCAGACGGAAAAATATCTCAACGCTTTGGGCTATACCGACCACGGTTTTCGTCATCTTGACATTGTCGTTGAACGGGCCATACAGATAGCCAAGAGCATCGGCTTGCCCCAGCGTCAAGGGGAACTGGCCGCCATAGCCGGTTATTGTCATGACATGGGAAATTTTTTGGGCCGCAGCCAGCACCACTATTGGGCGGCGATGCTTTTTTCGCAGGTGTTTATAGGCCAGCTGGCAGCCGATGAATTGTCAACCATTATGCAGGCGATTGTCAGCCATGACAAAAACGAGTTGAAATTAGTCAATAAGGTTTCGGCGATTTTGATTTTAGCCGACAAATCCGATGTCCACCGTAGCCGGGTAATCAGCGCCGAACGCGGCCATTTTCATCAAGACATCCATGACCGCGTCAATTACGCCTCCACTTGGAATAAATTAGAAATTGACCGCCGCAAAAAACAAATCATCCTGAAAATAAAAATTGATGCCCAGGTCGCCGAACCGATTGATTATTTTGAAATTTTTATTGACCGCATGACTTTCTGCCGCAGCGCCGCCAAATTTTTGGGCTATCAGTTCGTTTTAATCATTAATAATTTCAAGTTGTCTTAGCCGGAAAATCTATGCCGTTATCCAGTCTGCAAAAATATATTTTACTGCAAGGCCTGGCCAGCAAAAAGCGCGCCGTTTCCAAGGCGGTTTTAAATCAGTTTTATCACCGGCAAGCCCGGCCACCACAACCAAAGGACCGGGAAGGCATTATCACCAAGAGCGTGGAACGGCTGATTAATCGGGGATTAGTTAAAATTTTGGGCTTTAAAACCGCGGAGAAATGGTTTATTAAGGAAGTGATTTTAACTTCGTTGGGCAAAAAGGCGGCGCGACAGTTATTGGGCCGGCAGGAAAAATTGCCGTTAAAATTAAAAAAATAATCGCAGCGCTAATATGTTAATTTATGTTAATAATATCAATAATAGTAATAATCGCGGTAATAATAGGTTCTGTTATTATCGGCATTATAATTAATAACCAAAATCATATGGCCAATGAAAACGTTTTAGCCCCGGAAAACCAATACAAAGGCAAGGGCGCTTTTGACGCCTTCTTGAATCTTTTAAGTTTAATCACGCTCGGCTGGATGTCGCTGGCGGTCGGCGCGGCGTTGTTTCAAATCATCAATAAATTTCTGGCCGCCTCAGCCGTTGATTATGCCGCCTCTTTTTCCCAAAACGCGCTGAAAGTCAGCCTCGCTTCGGCGATTATCATCACGCCGATCTTTCTGGCGGTCGTCTCTTGGCTCCACCGCAGTTATAAAATCGGCAATTTGAATTACCAGAGCGGCATTCATCGCTGGCTCACTTATCTGATGCTGTTAGTGTCGGCCTTGACTGTTATCGGCCGTTTGGTTTATCAATTATTTAGATTTTTGGACGGCGATTACACGCTGGCGGTGATTTTAAAAACTTTAGTGATTTTAATTATTGCCGGCGGGATTTTCGGCTATTATTTTTATGATTTGATGAGAAAAGATTTTACTAAGAAAAGTCCGGTTTCTCTGGCGGTTTTTATCGCCGTAATAATTATTGCTTTGGCTTCAATTATCGGCGGATTTTTTATCATTGATTCGCCGGCCAAAGCCCGGGCGCTTAAATTTGACAGCCAAAGAGCCAATGATTTGGTTAGCTTAAATTACATCATTGACAATTATTATCAGCAAAATAATAATACCTTGCCGGCGGATTTGTCGGCGTCGCAATTTTTAAATTATCATGACCCGGAAAAAATCAGCCAACCCTACGAATATCAGACGCTGGGAGATAATCAGTTTGAATTATGCGCTGTTTTTTCTCTGTCTGCTCCAAGTAATTCTGATAATTTTTCCCAGCAGCCGCTAAATGGCGCCGATATTTATACGCACGGCGCCGGCCGGCAGTGCTTTATTAGAACAGTGGAAATTATCAATAAAAATAATATTCAACGACTCGATTAACCAAGCTTAAATTAATTTTAAAAATATGCCAATGCCCACCAAAGTCAAGAAATATCTTGACGACCATAAAATGGATTACGAAGCCATCGTCCACAAAACGGTCTACACCGCCTATGACGCCGCCCAGACCCTGAAAAAAGAATTAAAGGAAGTGGCGAAAAATTTATTAATTCAAGCCGACAAGACCTTTGTTTTGGTGATAGTTTCGGCTGACAAAAAAGTTGATTTGAAAAAATTAAAAAAAGCGCTCAACGCCAAAAAAGTCAGGATTCCCGGCGAAGACGTGATGGTCAGGGTCTTAAAAATCAAGCCGGGCGCGGTTTCGTCTTTCGGCAAATTGCATCAGCTGGAGACCATTGTTGACAAAACCTTGCTGCAAACTAAAAAAGTTCTCTTGTCCACCGGCAGTTTTACCGACAGCGTTTTAATGAAAGTCAAGGATTTTGTCCAGCTGGAAGAAGCTAAATTGGCGGATGTCGCCATGAAAGGCGGTTATCAGATTCCCAAGAAAGTTAAAAAGCAGATGAGGAAAGTGAAACAGCACTTGAAAGGGAAGAAAAGGGGCGGGAAAAAGCCGGCGAAGAAGAAAGTGGTGTCCAAAAAGAAGAAAATTATAAAAAAGAAAAGATAGTTAATGCCAAATTTCCAATATCCAATATCAAATCAATGTCAAAGCTCAAAGTTTAAAATTTGACATTAAGATTTAAGATTTTGTTTGACATTGGAAATTAGGATTTTGAAATTATTCAAATGTATCAAATAAAAACAGACCAATTTAGCGGTCCGCTTGATCTTTTGCTCCGATTAATTGAGGAGCAGAAATTAGACATTTCACAGGTGGCACTGGCCAAAGTTACTGACCAGTATTTGAGTTATTTGGATAACAATCCGAATTTATCGGCGCTGGAATTGGCTGATTTTTTGGTGGTGGCGACTAAACTTTTAGTCATCAAATCCAAGATTTTATTGCCAGAGTTGGCCGACGACGAGGAAGACAGCGCCGAGGCCTTGGAAGCGCAATTAAAAATGTATCAGGAATATTTGGCGGCCTCAAAACATATTTTAAAATTATTAGAACAGCAGAATTTTTGTTTCAGCCGGGAAAAACCCGCTTTGAATTTCGAACCGGTTTTTTCACCGCCACAAAAATTAATCGCCGCTCATTTAAAAGATTTTTTTCAGGAAATTTTACAGCGGCTTGATTATTTAGTCAACCTGCCGGAAAAGGTGCTGGCCAAGGCGGTGTCGCTGGGCGAAATGGTTAGTAACATCCGCGGGGCGCTGGGAAATTTAGCCAAAATAAATTTTAAGGAGATGCTTAAAACCGCTAAGAGTAAAAATGATATCGTCGTTTGTTTTATGGCGCTCTTAGAATTGATTAAAAGCGGCGAAATCGCCGTCAGCCAGAAAGGAATTTTTGACGAGATTGAAGTGGAGCGGGTCGTCTAAAATAATTTCAAAATTTTAAAATTTTCAATTTTCAAACAATGATTTAATTTTAAAATTGAGTCATTATAAAATTGTTTGAAAATTGAAAATTATGAAATTGAAAATTAAT
>Ga0180007_10003568_pt1 | contig 17212 bp, 9 predicted proteins | sample MM_PC_MetaG_FD_121122 | JGI IMG/M metagenome (GOLD analysis project Ga0180007, IMG submission 121122) | Groundwater microbial communities from the Aspo Hard Rock Laboratory (HRL) deep subsurface site, Sweden - MM_PC_MetaG | ecosystem: Environmental > Aquatic > Deep subsurface > Groundwater... | reverse complement strand
CTGACAGAGGCGTATTTCCCAACAACAACCTGACAAAGACCACAAACCAGACCATGAACAATGGGAATGCTTCAGCCCTGTTCCGGGCCTCTTCTCCAGACGGCACAATCCATAATATAAAAATATATCATTTGACCGACACCCTGCTCGGGACCAACAACATAAAGGTTACGGGAGTGGCAGGAGTACCCACCCTGCTTCAGATCATCTCTATCCAGACGAATCCCGCCAGGCCGGGCAATCCCGTTAATATAATCGTAAAGGTTGCTGATTCTTTTAACAATGGCGTGCGCAACGAGGATGTCTTCTTCCTGACGGATAACGGGAGCGTAATTCCCTCAAACATCACATCAGATTCTAACGGGCTGGCTGCTACCGTGCTTAATACTGTAGATCTGGATAATGTAACACATCAATTCACTGCTTCTCACTCCTTTCTCCCATCCGTAAGTACCAATATCTTTACTGCATCCCTGCCTGCCGCGAACATAACCGTATATTCCGGCAACAACCAGACAGGAACAGTGGGTCAGCAGCTTCCGTTACGGCTGAGGGTACTCATAACAGATATAAGCAACAATCCGGTGGCTAATCAGTCAATCAATTTTCAGGTTAAGGGAAACGGATATAATGCAATATTATCAGCAACGAACGCTTTATCTTCCTCAGCAGGAATAGCAGGGACCTGGCTTACTTTAGGGACTTCTGCAACCACTTATATAGTGACAGCATCAAATGCATCAACAGGGAACTCTGTCTTCACACAGACCGCTGATGTCTCTTTTGCACATCATCATATAGTGATCCCCGCATCCAATACTCTGGTCAGTGTTGATACGGCTCAGATCCCCGTAAGTATCCAGCTTGTAGACCAGTATGATAACCCCATTTCACAATCGCTCAGCATCCAGGCAAGTGCAGGAGGTTCAGGAGGAGTCTTTGCAAACGGCACAACCGTTACAAACACCTCAACCGACGGCACAGGCCGGCTTCAGCTGATATTCTATACATCCACTAACGCTGATGTAACCAATAAAATAAGTACTGCATCTCCCGGAGCGATCACCGGACAGTCAGCGAATATCATTACTGTCTGGGGTGCTCCGCTTAAATTTATAGTCCTGCCGGATATTTCCACGAACGTTCAGACAGGAGATCTCATCAGCATATCAGCATACCTGATAGACCAGTACAAGAATCCTGTTATAACAAACGGTATTGCCGTAAACTTCAGTGTGAATACCAATGGGTTTGTTGATCCTGTATCTGATATTACAACGAATGGGCTGGTCCAGGCCGTACTTACGGCTTCCACAAATATTAATGTTACAAATATAGTTTCAGTATGGAACACCGGTATAGGCACAAATTATAGTGCACCGATAGTTGTCTCAGCCGGTTCACCTTACAGGATACTGATCACCCCGAATTTTTCAAGCACTAATATTTCTGCCGGTACAAATGATATAAAATTCACGGCAGACATCAGGGACAGGTATGGAAATCCGGTGCTGGACTCCACGGTCGTTACCTGGGGACAGGTTGGTGATCCGGGCTCAAGCTTCAGCGAGGGTTTGACCACAACCCCGATAAACGGCATCACAACAAATATCTTTTATACATCAACTGTCCTGAGCAACAGCCACACAGTCACGATAAGCGCGGGTACAGCAAGCACGCAGTCAGGCCTTATCACGGTCTTTTCCGCCCCGCCCACTCATTTAAGGATATACCCGCAGGTGAACACCAATATATCGGCAACAACCGGAATAGAACAGCTTATTGCGCAGGTCTCGGACAGGTTCTATAATCCAGTGAATGCTGCGGGCATCCCGGTATACTGGGAGGTTGTATCAAATTCAGGACTGACAGGGACCCTGGATAACGGACTTATAAAGTATACAAACCTCTCAGGAGCAGACGGCCGGGCCATTGCCAATTTAACAGTATCCACAATTGCCGGGGACTACCATTATGTAGAGATCAACGCCACCACTCTTACAAATGACTTGAGCGGACGGCTGGATATAATACCCGGTAATGTTGAAAAGGTCTTCTTTGACAATATTACATCAGTTACACATATAAGCGCTGACATCCATGAGTTCAACTTTCAGATAACAGCCAGGGACGCAAAATGGAATCTTGTCTCTAATAACACGGCCATAACATTAAGCTGGATCGATCCTGCTCCGGTAAATATGGGCTCAGGTGCCCAATTTGTACCGGGTAATTTTCAGGCGATCCGCTACACTTCCGGCGGACAGATAACGGCCCTCTTGAACCTGAGTGAAGTGATCGGCGATGATTACATCCTTGTTGCTCATGCAAGGGGAGATTCAAATATTACAAAAGTTACGTGCGCCTATAGTGTTATTGTAACAAACGGATCATTCCACCATTACATCGTAACCATACGCACCAATGGAGTGATCGTAACGAACATCAATCCCGATATAAATGATCGCTATACTGTTCACGCACAGCTGGTCGACGAGTTCAATAATAATGTGGAGGCTTCCAACAGTCACACAGTCACCTTCTCTGATATAACCACGAACAACGGGATGTTCATGGATGATGACGGCGGAGGATGGGAAGCAACAGGTACCAATTCCACGACCTACTGGGGCGTAGCCACGAATAAATTCAAGAGCTCGGTGCAAATGGGAGATATTCATGTAATAAGGGCAAGTTCCGACGGCGGGACCATCACAGGTAACTCATATAATGCGATCATATCGGTGGGCCAGCCCGGAAAGCTTACCATGACCATACCGGGTACAAATGATCTCACTATCAGTGCCGACTTAAGGAGAGTTCCCCTGCAGGTCATAGCCGCGGACACGAACAATAATCCCACAACAGCTAACGGAATCGATATTATCTGGACCGTAAAATCTAATTCCGGCGGTCCGGGCTTTTTTACCGGCAATAATCTTAACAGATATACCAATCAGATCATAAGCGGAGTTGCTACTGCAACTCTGATCTCTTCAACGAATGCTTATGACTATCATATCGTGGAAGCGGATGAGACGAACTTCGGATGGCTGCCGCCCAGATCACCCGTTTCAACAGGCCGTCTGATAGTTCTCCCGGGAGAGCCCAGTATCATAACATTTCCCGATATCACAACAAATACCAATAAACCGGCTGACAACAATACGATCAGGGTGCGGATCAGGGTCTATGACCAGTATCAGAACATCGTAACCAACGGCAATACCTTTACTTGGAGCTACCTGGACCCGGGGAGCGTTAACACAGGTACTCCGGGAGGGTTCTCCACAAACAGTACTGTTATCACAAATGGAGCAGGTGAAACCGAGGTATTCTTTACAACATCCACTGTGATGTCGGATGATTTCAGGATAGTACCAACCTCTCTTCAATCAGGTGCAACAAATATATCACCTGTAATATTTGTGGATCACGGTGCGCCTTCCTTCCTCATGCCGGCCGTATATACGAACGGCATTCCGGCCACGAATATAAGTGTTGATATGCTTTCAGCGGACATAACCGTTCGAATATATGATATTTTTACCAACCGGGTTGATACACCGGGCACGGACTATTCCCCGTACAGGTTATCCTATTCAATAAATTCAAACGGGTCGTTCTCTTCCCCCACGAACTGGACAGACCCTTCAGGATTATCTACCAACAGCTTCTCCGTATGGACAAATACTGTGATGCATACTATAACAGTATGGAATCCTGCAATAAGTACAAATTCAATCCAGGTATTCTCTGTTGCCGGAGTTCCCCGATCGCTGTACTTTACTGCACCTGCCGGTCCTACCAACATAAGTGCCGACATCAGCCTTACCCCTGCCCGGGTACAGGTACAGGACAGGTATTTCAATCTTGTAGGGCCGTCAGAAGTCCATTTCAGTTATCTTACGAACAGCAATAATATTGGATCAGCAGGCCAGGGATATTTCGGTAATAATTATTTTACAAATTATACGACCAATGGATATGTAAACGCTTTATTCTCCTCTTCCACGGTTATGTCGGACGAGTTCAGGCTTGTGGCTGAAGCCAACTTGACATATGCGACATCTGCTATAATAATGGTGGACCATGGAGCGATCTCAAATTTTTCAATTATTCTTGACAAGACCAATGTATCAGCTGATTCAAACTGGATTACCATATCAGCACGTGCCATTGACCAGTTTAATAACAGGGTTTACGTACCTGCACCCATATCGATCACTTTTTCAGATTCAAGCAATGGCACTTTTCAGCAGAACCCCGTTCTGTCGGATCTCACAGGGCTTACGATTACGATCATGACAACATCACAGTTTGCAGGGGCGGTCCATCAGGTCACAGCGGTATACGGCACTGCCTCTGGAATATCTACCAATATCATTGTCGTTCCGGGAGCTGAATATATATATGTATTAGAACATACAACCAATGCCATGACCGGCCAGCCGTTCAATGTAACAGCAAGGACCAAAGACAGATGGAATAATTTTGTAACAACATATACAGGGGGAGTCGACCTCTCCCATACGGGAAGTACAAATCTGTCAATGCCGTTGACCTCATTTATATCGAACGGGTTCACCACTTTTCAGATAACAAATACGATCATAGAGACCGCCAGAGTAATTGCGGATGATCCGCTTTCGCTGATCATTTCTGCAACCAGCGAGCTGATATATTTCAACGCAGCCGGAGCCACAAAATTCATAATTCAGCATGACAATTCAGGCATTGCCGGAATAAGCGAGAATTTCGAGGTCAGGGCAACCGACGATTTTGATAATGTATACATTAACTTTACAAGTACGATCACCTTAAGTGTCAGCCCGGGTACCCCGGCAACAGTTAACTGGGGGAATATAAACGGGAACGGAGTGTTCCAGAACAACGATCCTGCACCGGGATTTGCAACTTACACGTTCCTTTTAGCTGATGCAGGTATTGTTACACTAAGTGTGAATAATACAACAGCTGAAACAATGAACATACAGATCATGCAGAGCGGTGTGACCGATGAGAACCTCGAAGGAGACATGCTGATCAGCCATAATACAGCCAATAACATATCCATATATGCGCCGTATAACGATCAGACAGGGACCGTTAGAGCCAATCTAACAGATCCGCTGGGAGTACTGGTCAGGGATCTTTTTGGCAATCCTGTTGACGGTACCAATGTTAACTTTACCATACTTTCCTGGCCGTTAAACTCGTCCCGCATGGCGCTTGAGAAATCATCAGCCGCCTCGGATACAGATGGTATCTCAAGAGTATATTTTACCAACGGTACAAAGACAGGCACATATACCATACGGGCAACAGCGCCTTTGGCCGGTTCCCCTCTCGTTCTGACAGCTCATGCAGAAGCCGCTGCCATAAACTTCTTCATGCTTGTGCATGACGGTTATGGCTCTATCAACAATTATGAACCTGTAACCATAACTGTATATGACAGCTTCACCAATCTTGCCGCAAATGCGACAAATACGCTTCTGTTTGACACGGACTCTTCATTAATAAATGGCATCAGATGGACCAACACTTCAGGGAACGGGACGCTTATTGACGGCGGTGCAGGGAACGATACGGCAACCTATAAATTCTCTACTAATGACAATGGGGCAGCAACGATCATGGTCGTACAGACCAATGTCGACTCTTTCAGTATAACCGGAAGCTATCCCGGAATAGGCAATATATCCTCAACAACGATGTACTTTTCAGGATCATCTTTTGAAATTATCAGGGTGTATTCAAGCAACCAGAGAGTAAGGCAGGGCATGACGAACATTAAGGTCTACATGGACATCAGAAATCCCGGGATCTACCAGTCTCGGCCGACAAATATAGGCCTGATATTTACGGCACCTTCAAACAACAACAGAAACGCGGACTATACTTTTATATCCTCTCCATCCAACCCGACATACATCAATCCGCTTAATACGCGGACTTTCAAATTAAGCGTGAATGTAGGAGTAAGCGCTTTTACCGGGGTGATCATGCTTGATGGTTATGTAGAAGGATTTGACAGCTTCAGTTTCGGATATACATCGGATACTTATGCCATCACCAACGGTTCATGGACCATTGTGGTAAACCATCTGGAGACCACGGCCCTCGCCATCAATCCGCTCCAGGCACAGAAAAACCTGACCTCAATGACTTTAAGTTTCCAGGTATTTTACTCTGATAATGTTCCCATAACGAACAATATAATTGCCTCGATGATACGGATATATGCACCGGATAACAGCGATATATCATCTACTTTTATTATTGGTACTCCGCTATTTGACGGCGTACAATGGAACTGTCCTGTAATGCCCACAACAGCTTCACCGTCAGGGCCGAACAATTATTTTGCCCTGTCCGGTATGATCTCAAATATTTATGTTTTGCCGGAGGAGCCATCCTATATAGACCTGGGCGGAGTAAATGGAAGGTTTGAGATAATACATAAAGTTTTAGACCTGAATTATACCGCCATGAACAATCAGGTCATGAAACCGGATGAACCCGTTACAGTATATTTCAACCTCTTCTTCAGCGGGACTTCGGAAGAGGTCACTATGGGAGTACGGGAAGGGAACATTACGATCTACAACTATAAAGGAGATGATGTCTCATCACAGTTTAAAGTGAACACCCCTGCATACATAAACGGAAGATGGGAATGCACGGTCTCATCAACGCCAAGTTCTGAAAACGAAAGAGATTATTACATAGGAATCGGAGGCACTATCAACGGAGATCTTCTGCCGGAAAAATGCTCATGGGAGGACCTCGGCGATCTGGGAAAATTTGCCGTGATCACAAAGAATCATGCATATCCGAACTATCCAAACCCGTTCAATCCCTTAGAAGGTTCGACTACACTTCTTATAGATGTATTAAATGAAACAGACACGGTGAATATAAAACTATATACCAAATCCGGTGTACTGGCCAGGGAACTGAATGAAGGGGATGAGATCGAGAACAAATATAAAGTAGAGTGGGACGGCAGGAACGATGCCGGGAAGATAGTTGCATCAGGGATCTATTACTGCGTGGTACAGATAGGGAATTATAAAACGACGCTCTTCATCTGTGTCTCAAAATAAAACAATTTAAAAAAGGGTAAGGTCTTGTTGTTAAATAATATTTATATATATAAATGGTAGTCGCAAGCTTCACCCTTCGGGCACAAGCAGCTTGCGTTTAAATATATTATTTTTGCTTACACAGGCTAGTTGTACTCGCAGGCTAAAGCCTGCGGCTACCTCAAAATAAAAGACAATTTGAGCAGTTGTTAATATTTTTTCAAAATACGCGAGCAGGTTTCAATATTATTTTTCGCTTTGATATTACCGGGATCAAGTTTCAGGACCATTTTCCACATATCAATGGCTTCTTTTAATTTACCTTTGTTATAGTATTTCAACCCTTTAAAATAATAGGTATTGACCTGTTCTCTGTCAACCTTCACTTTATCCCGTTTTGCCTTGATAGTATCATAATTAAGAATATGGTTCACTTTATTAATGTTCAAGATAGATTTTTGATGAGCAGGCTCCAGTTTTAATACCTCTTCCCAGTTCTGCACTGCTTCCTTATAGTTCCCTGCTTTATAAGCGGCTATACCTTCCCTGTAATACTTATCAACAAGTTCCGGATCAGGTGTTTTTTTTATCACCGGTTCCGGACTGGCGGATCTGATCATCTCGTCGATTCCCGTGTACTTTGGGAAAAGCTTCTTCACAAGCTCAAATTCCTTTAAGGCATACCTCTTGTTCTTTTCGCTTAAATATTTTTTCCCTGCGGTGATATGTTCATCAATAAAAGTGGTAAAAAGCTCCGGGCTTAAGAACCTGGAACACTTTACGATATTTTCACGGGCGATTATATTTAGAGGAAAAATAAAGAGAATGGACCTCCAGACATCCACTGATTTTTGATACTCTTTTTTATTATAGAACTCTTCCCCCCGTTTGATCATATTATCGATCATATTAAAGAAGGGGGATTTAATATCGATCTCTTCCTCCCGTCTGGCCCATAAGGCTTTCTTGGCAAGGTCAAGGTATTCTGAAGCAAAATTATTGCCGGGTGACAAGCTCAAACATTCCGAAAGCCTGGAAATAGCCAGCTCGAATTTCCCGTCTTTATAATTTATAATTCCCTCTTCCAGTAACTTCTGTATCTCTTCTATCTCATCTTCTTTGACCTTCTTTGCCTTCTCCTTTATTTTAGTATTACATTTTTCAATATACTTCTGTGCTTCTTTATTCTTTTCATCAAGGCTCAGGACATTGATAAAAAGCTCCCTGGCTTTTTCATAATTTTCTTTTTTATAATGTTTCTTTCCGGCTTTTAAATAGGCCTTGAGCTGTGTCATCAAATTCTGCTGTTCTTCTTCAAGCTTCCTCATTTTTAACAGCTCATCTCGCCTCTGTAGGGCCGTCTTATTATTCGGATCAAGCCTTAATACTTCCTCATAAATTACGATCGCAGAGGAGAATAATCCTGATTTGACATATTCCTCGCCTTCTTTTAATAATGCTTTTATCTGCTCTACTTTCTCCTTCTGCACTTTTAACTTGAATGCTTCAATGATCCGGTCTTCAATATCTGTCCGTTTTGGGTCAATATTTAAAGCTTTTTGCCAGAGGTAGATCGCTTCATCGTACTTCTCTTCTTTAAAATATTCCTGGCCCATTTTAATATATATTTCCAGGTTCTCTTTTTTAAAGACATCCGGCATCTTCTTCTCATATTCGATCTTATTCTCCCTTGCTTCATTATCCTGGGGATTTAAAAGCCGTGCAATATTATATACAGCAAGGGTCTTCTTGACGGAAAGAGGATCATCATCCTTTTTATGCTCTTCCCCTTTTTCCTTATACTTTTTTACGATCTCAGATTTCAATTCCGGGGTCTTATCAAGCGACTCCCCGATCTTTGCAACATATTTTGTGGCTATTTCATTTTTAACATCATATTCAAATACAATATTAAAATTTGCCAAAGCGTCGATGAACTTCTTCTCTTCATAGTTCTCAAGGCCCAGGCTGGTATAATTATCTATCTTATTCTTTTCTTCAGTACATTTTATAAGATAATAGTGGGCCAGTTTATGATCGGGATTAATATTCAAGGATCTTTCCCACTGCAGAACAGCTTTACGGAACTGCCCGTCATTATAAAGGTCTATGCCTTTTTCACAGATCCTGTCAGCTTCATTTATTTCAGCAGCTTTTAAAAAAATCGGGATCACCATTAAGATCAGTAATAAATATATGATCTTTTTATAATTATTCATAAAGAAGCCACCTAAGCGATCCTGGTATAAGTTTTGTATTTATTCTTTTCTTCTGTTTTGTAACCGCACTGCTCATTAATTTATCTTTTACGGTTGACAGTATAATAAAATCATCTTCAGGTAAGGTAAGGACCTCCACTTTAAAATATCTGTATTTCTTCGCTTTCCCCTGAAACAGTCTGCTCTTCTTAATAATATAAAAAGGAACATAAGGCCACTTTGATCTCAGGCTGGTATAATTCAAGATTGGCGACCAGACATATAATCTCTTTGGAGGCAGGGATTCATCATCTTTAGCTGCAACATACAGATCAAACTTCATTTTTTTCAGTTTTACTCCTTCTATTTCGATCTCTTCTACAGTTAAATTCTCAGGTTTACCGATGAGATCCGCTGTTTTTGACTTATAGACCGGGATCGATAAAATGGAATAATTTTTAATAAGATAAGGAAGAACAGCCTCAACATCTGATGATCCCTCTACAGCTATATTGGTCTCTTCTTCAGTTATCATCTGTGTTATTGTTTCCACCCGGGTTATAAGTTTCTCTTCGGTCCGGCCTGAAACCAGAGAAACAGGCCCGGCTCTGGTATCAGATACATAAAAAGGATACGAAGCCACGCGGCTCTTATTGCTGATCGAATCAACTGCACTAATACGCAAATAAGAGATACCGGAGTCCAGTTTCAGGCTGAATAGATTTGTTTTAATATTTATTATATCCTTATTCACTCTATCTTTACCATGATCAATAACATAAGAGAATCCCACTATTTCCTGATAATCATCCTGTGCATCCACTTTAACCACTGCTGTCCGGTTGGTTACAAACACATCTTTCGGATGGGTAGGAGATGATATTCCGGTTATAAATGGTTTGGTCCTGTCAAGTTTTATGATCACCGTAGCGGCATCACTTTCATTGCCTGCTTTATCATAAAATTTCAGGTTTAAATAATTTGTCCCTTCTGTTAAAAGATTTTTCAGGGAGAGTGAATCTGCTTCGGGAGGAAGATTCTGGATAACTTTTTCAGGGCTGTTCTCCTTATTAATATAATAACCAAATCCTCCGCTGCCGGATACATCTAAAGGCGCTTTCCATCTGATAATTATATCAGCCGAATTATACCATGTATTTTGAATCGTACTTGTGATAACGGGAGGATCAGATGTTGTATCCTCCCTCTTAATAAATATAGCACTTTTATTTTTATCATACTCTTCCTGCCAGGCAATATACTGTGCGTCTTGAAACAGAACGGCTCCGGATAAATATGAATTACCTTTTGTTTTTACAACGACCTCTTTCTCCCCCAGGTCGCCTGAATCCAGGTAATATTCCCTGCTGCAGATCTGAGAATACTTCTTATCCAGCATGGACCAGAATATTTTAATGGATTCAGAAAAGAAAAGAGTGGTATGGTTATAGCAGTTCTTTTTTTCCAAATTGACCTTCAGGGGGGTTATCTCCTCCCCTTCCTTTACAAACCCGATATAGACATTCCAGATATTCTCTTCAAACTCGCTCCAGACCAGGCCTTTATTATCCCGGTTTATGATCGGAGTATATTTCAACCCTTTCTTCTTATCCAGCAGTTTCTTCTGATCAATGATCTTTCCGGTCTTTTGATCCACTTCAGCCATAAACAGCTTGTCAATGCTGATATCAGCCTTTTTTATATTCTCACGGCCCTGATAGATAATAAAAAACCTCCCCTTAAAGAGAAAGACGGAAGGAAAAAAGATGGCTGTTTTCGTATCTTCCGATGCTAAAATAGTCTCAGGGTCGGACCAGGTTGCCCCGTTATTCACGCTTTTCAGATACTTGAGGTAATAATCCCCTTTCTCTTCTTCGATATAAAAAAGATACACGGAGTTATTCACAGCATCAAAATAGGACTTTGGCTCCAGGGTAATGGAGGGAGTGAAGGTCATCCGTTTCGGCAGGGACCACAATTTCCCCTTATTCTTTCCCCTCATGGTATATATCTCACCATCAGGCCCGGAATAAGCAACAATGATCATATTATTGATCACCTGAACAGCCGGCTGAAGGTTATACTCCTTTTCTGAAGTATAAAGGATCTTTTGCTCAAAAGATCTCTCATCCGGCCCGTAAACGATCAGCAGACTCGTATTCTTCTTCTTCCGGTCCTTTTCTTCCCACGCAACAGTTAAGATCTCTTTTCCGCTTGAAATAACCGGATTGTGACAGTAAAGTCCATTCTCTATCCCGGAAACATTGGTGGACCTTTCCCATCCGGTCGCCCCTGAAAGGTTAGTATAAAGTATAAAGAATATTATAATCAGGTATCTAATATGTTTTATAATTTTCATCGCCAATTTCACCGGAAAATCAACACGTAATATTATTATGATTAAAGTAATTCAATTATCGGCATTTATTACACTTGCATAAAGAACCATTTTTATTTATTATCTATTATCAATTCTTTGATCTTTTTCTTTTTTTTGATCAATTCAAAGGCGTCCCTGACATAAAAGCCTTCCTCGAAGATGTAAAAAGAAACAGAAAAAAACAAAATAAAAAAATATTCTTTTTCCCTGCATTTTAAACTTCCTTTCATATTCTATTTTAATATTAAGCTATTTAAAATTTTTGTCAAATAGTACTTGATCTTTTACATGCCTCCTCTTTTTCTGTATTGACTTTCTTTCTATATCCATATATAATATAATATGATAAGCTTTATAATACTGGCAGCGGGTGAATCGAGCCGGTTCGGAGAACTGAAACAACTGCATAAGATCCGGGGACGGTCCTTTCTGGAGCTCATTCTTACAAACCTGTCAGAACTTCAGGTCAAAAAAGAGATCATTGTGGGCGTGGGTTATGAAAAAAAGAAGATCTTTACAGAATTAAAAAAGAGCAGGCTTTCCGTAAAAATTGCGGTCAATGAAAATTATAAAAACGGACAGTTGTCTACTTTTAAGGAATGTTTAAAAATATCAGATGCTGAAAGCGAAGGATATATGATGGTCCTCTCCGACCACCCCCTGATCAAGTATTCTACTTATGAACAACTGATCAATACATTCAATGATAATAAAGAGAAGATCATTATCCCTGAATATAAAAAACGCAAGGGCCATCCGATCATCTTTCCGAAAGAGCTGAAATCAAACCTGCTGGACGCTCCCCTGGATCAGGGAGCCCGGACTGTCATTAAAGAGAATCCCGGAAAAGTACAACTTGTCCCTGTAGATGACCCTTTCATCCATGCAGACATAGATGACAAAGAAATATTGAAAGAATATTTAAAAAAAATATAATTGAAAAAAGGAGTCCCGCATGAACCAGCTCATAAAGAATAATAATATATATCAATCTGTCATTGAGATCCAGAGGAAAGGCGAAAATGCAGCGATCATAACGGTCATCGAGACAAAAGGGTCCACCCCGCGTGAAGTCGGGGCTAAAATGATCGTGCTTTCTAACGGCTCCATCATAAATACGATCGGGGGAGGAGCTGTCGAGAAACTGGTGATCGAAGATGCCCTTAAAGTAATAAAATCCCGCAAACCCGTAACCGTAGCTTATGACCTTGAAGGAAATTCAAAGGGCAAGTCTACCGGTATGATATGCGGGGGAAGCATGAAATTCTTTATTGAGAACATTCAGACCGGGCCTTTCCTGTATATCTTCGGAGCCGGCCATGTAGGACGGGAGATGTACAGATTAGGACTGCTGTATCATTTTAACATCATTATGATCGATAACAGAAAAGAGTATTTAAAGGCTGAAAATTTTTCCAAAGCCTTTAAGCTCTATCATATACGATACCCGGAAAGTATAAAAATGATCCAGTTCATTGACCCGGCCTATATCGTGATCATGACCCAGTCGCATGATCTGGATGAAAAAGCTGTGACCGAATGCCTCAAGGTCGTTCCAAAGTATAAATATCTCGGGATGATCGCCAGCCAGAAAAAATCCAATGAGGTCAAAAAGAGGCTTAAACAAAAGAAGATATCGGAAAAGAAGATACAATCCCTGTATTCCCCTGCGGGCCTGGCGATCGGTTCCAAGACACCTGAGGAGATAGCCCTCTCCATCATGGCAGAAATTGTTAAAGTAAAGAACGAAAGCAATAAATAAGGAGCATTAACAGATGTCTTCACTTTTAATTAAAGAGGCGGACCTGATCGTTACCATGGACAGGAAGTTTACCGAGATCAAAAACGGAGATATCTATATAGAAGGCCCCGAGATCAAAGAGATCGGGAAGGGCCTGAAGGCTAAAGCGGATAAGGTCATCAATGCTTCCGGTATGGTGGTCTATCCCGGCTTTGTAAATACGCATCATCACTTCTACCAGACCCTGACCCGCAATATCCCGAAGGTCCAGGATGCCAAGCTGTTTGACTGGCTCATCAATCTGTACGAGCTCTGGAGGGAGATCGACAGCGAAGCGATCTACTACTCTACCCTGGTTGCCATATCCGAACTGCTTTTAACAGGATGTACCACTACATCCGACCACCTCTACCTCTTTCCTCAGGCCATAAAAGAGAACCTGATCGATGAAGAGATCAAAGCAGCTGAAAAGGCGGGAATGCGCTTCATTCCCACGCGGGGAAGCATGTCCCGTGGAAAATCCGACGGCGGGCTCCCTCCTGATGATGTAATCCAGTCGGAAGATGAAATTATCCTGGACTCCGAAAGGCTGATCCAGAAGTATCATAATCCTGATAAATTCTCCATGCTTAAGATCGCCCTGGCCCCCTGTTCCCCATTCTCTGTTACCACAGAACTGATGAAGCAGACGGCCGAGCTTTCAAAAAAGTACCATGTCCGGTGCCACACCCATATAGCGGAAACAATGGATGAGAATGAATTCTGCCTGCAGGAATACGGCAAACGGCCCGTCGCCTACATGGAAGAAGCCGGCTGGCTGGGTGAGAACTTCTGGTTCGCCCACTGCGTTCATCTGAATGATGATGAGATAAGGGTGATGGCAAAGACAAAGACCGGAGTGGCCCACTGCCCTGTCTCGAACCTGCGCCTCGGAAGCGGGATCGCGCCCATAGGGAAAATGCTGGAGAGCGGTGTCCATGTCAGCCTGGGAGTGGACGGCTCTGCCAGCAACGATTCATCAAACTTTTTATTTGAAATGAAGACGGCCATGCTGATACACCGGGTGCGTTCCGGTGTGGATTCCATGCCTGCACGGAAGGTGCTTTCAATGGCCACAAAAGGAGGCGCTAAAGTATTGGGATGGGATGAGATCGGGTCCCTGGAAAAAGGAAAGGCCGCGGACCTGGCGATCTTTGATCTGAATACCATCGGCTATGCCGGAGCCCTTCATGACAAGGCCTCAGCGATCCTTTATGCCGGGAACTCCCAGACCACCGCATACACCATAGTGAATGGTGAAGTACTGGTTGAAAAAGGGAAACTGACAAAGATCAAGACTGAGGAAGTTATCCGAAAGGCCAATGAGATCTCAGCAAAAATGATCAGGAAGGCTTCTGCAAAGACAGGGATTGATTTTTATTCGAAATAGGAAAAGCTCATATTTACAGGGCCCGGAGGATACAATGAAAACCGGATCATATTTCTTTTTTTTAAGCTTCTGTTTTTTTCTCTTCTGCAATTCCATACCGGGCTTTTCAGCCGGCCTGCCTTTCAACACACGGACGATCCTGAGGACGAAAGCGGATACAAATATCATTATCGACCGGACCGTGGAACGCTACGATAACAGGGGCAATCTTATCGAATCGGCCCGCTATACTTCTGACGATGTACTTCTGGAAAAGAACATCTGGCAGTACAATAAGGATAACATCCGGATATCTCAGAGCAGGTATGACTGTTCCGCGGGTATCTGCTACGTCGAAACGTACATGTATGATGTCAGGGGAGATCTCCGGGAACAGGATAGAAGTTTTGCCGGGCTCCCTCTCGGCGGATATTTTTATTCCAATATAGATCAGCGCATTCCTGACGGCCGGGCCGTGCTCACACCCGGAGGAGCTGTCAGCAATACCTACATCTATAAATACAATAAAAAAGGCCTGCCCCTTCAGCAGACACTGGTCGACTGCACCGGGGAAACGTGCCAGATCATAGATTACCTCTATGATCCGAATGACAGGCGGGTCCAGGAGAAATATTTCGACTCTGACAGCAAACTCCAAAAAAAAGTCAAATCATCATACAATGCAGAAGGACGATTGACAGAAACAAGGGCCTACGACGATGCAGGGCAACTGACGAAACGGACAAAGTTTACATACGATACCGAAGGCGGGCTCCTTACGAAACAGGAATATGACCCCGTTACCGGCGCTCCGGGCATCCTGACACGAAACACATGGTTTGGGGACAACCTCATACACACGGAAACTCTCAACGCCAGGGGTGAACCTGTTTCAGGCGTGGAGTATGAATATGATGTCTGGGGAAGGATCTCACAGGAGATAAAGTACTTTAACCGGCTCGCAAGCCAGGCCCCCGAGAAGATCATCCATGAAAGGCTGATCTACGCATACCAATAACCTGAAACAGCCTGTCACTCTTCTTTTAAAGCAGTATCTTTTCACCTATCATTCCGATCACAAACCCGATACTGGCACCGGTAGCCGGTATCCAGTCATTCTTTCCCCTTGATAACGGTGCAATATCCTGAAAGACCAGGTACATGATACCTCCCCCCGCATATAATAAGATCAGGTCAACAACGGCCGGCTTATTACTCAGAAAGAAGACACCTGAAAGAGCGGCGATGATACCGACAAAACTCAACCCGAAGAGTAAAAGCAATGCTGAGCGACTTTTCATTCTCTTTGTCAATTCGATATAGGAACCGAACCCTTCCGGCAGATTCTGTAATCCGATAAAAACAGCCAGCAGCAGTCCGAATTTATGGCTCAAGGCAAATGTTGCCCCCAGTGCCAGGGCTTCAGGAAGGAAATCCATCATCATTGATATGACGATGCCCAGTGATTCTCCCACCCTGGCAATAAGCATATCAATGACCATAAAGGTAAATGTCCCGCTTAAAAATATCACCAGCAGTTCAGGAGCCGAGAATACGGAAATACTCCTGGGGACCAGGACAAAGGCTATGGCCGATATCAGCGCCCCGCCGGCAAAGGCAACAAACCAGTGATTTATTGTAGATTTTAATCCTATTTTCTTACTCTGTAAAAAGGCGGAGAGCAGTCCCCCGATGATGATCGGCAAGCCCCCGATATAGGCATATAGACTTATCTTTAAAACATTATTCATAGTGATCACCTCATATTCCTATTATTTATTTCAAAAGGTTTAAAAGCTTAAGTTTGCATGAATCACAGAATACATTCTGCTCTCTGTCAACGGTTTTTACTGTCCCCTTTGCATCCTGCATAAGGCAATTTTTTTCAGGGCAGTGCTCAAGGCCGAAGGTATGGCCCAGCTCATGATTGACCACTTTAACCAGCCTTTCAAGCATTTTATTCTTTGAGACTTTCCGTTTCAGCCTGAAGGTCGAGACAACACAGGCTCTGCCTCCCAGGCTCCCCATGCCCAGTATCCCCCAATCATAATACTCCCCTTTTATTGTGGAGATATCCTTTGTGGTCAAACCGACAATCTTTGAATATTTTGCATCCGTGTTCTCGTCAAGAAAATCCAGAAGTTTCCCGGCCCTGTACTTTTTCCTCGGTTCATAATAAGCATCTGCGGGAAGCTCTGCCTTTTTAAGCACCGTCACATCAACTTTGTACAGATTGGTAATACCGGCAACAGCACTATCAATAATATATTTATCAACAGTACCCAGGGGCTGAAGTGCGATCCGAGTTTTTGAATACACCTCTGCATTAGACAGAATGATCAGGAAGAAAAGGATATAAAACATTATCTTAAATAACTTTTTCATGATTCAGTT
>Ga0180007_10003567_pt1 | contig 17214 bp, 18 predicted proteins | sample MM_PC_MetaG_FD_121122 | JGI IMG/M metagenome (GOLD analysis project Ga0180007, IMG submission 121122) | Groundwater microbial communities from the Aspo Hard Rock Laboratory (HRL) deep subsurface site, Sweden - MM_PC_MetaG | ecosystem: Environmental > Aquatic > Deep subsurface > Groundwater... | reverse complement strand
TTAAGAGGCGCCCCTGCTAAGGGTGTAGGCTGGGAAACCGGTGCTAGGGTTCAAATCCCTATTACTCCGCCATCAATTGGCCCGTTGGAGAAACGGTTAACTCACATGCCTTTCACGCATGCATTCATGGGTTCGAATCCCATACGGGTCACCAACACTATCGGAGTAAGCTCATCTCATATAAGAGGTGGGCTTTTTTTGTCTTTGTTGAGGGGTTAAGTCGACTTAAAATGAGGTGATTTTGAATGCTTTATTCATATCAAAAAAAGAAGAATTTCCATGGGTTTTCATTTCATTAAAAGTCATTTAGGGAGTAAACTCCTGTTTTTATATGCACATAAGCAAAAAGCATGAAATTTGGAGGTGCGAAACAGGATATTCAATGATCTTTTTGAACTTTTGTTTGTTTTTAGCATAAAAAGCAAGCTTATATACAGATAAATTTTACTGTCTTTTATAAAATGCACGTGATACTCGTAGTATCCGTGGTAAAACTTTGAGATTAACCATTAAAAAATAGGATTTCTATTTGAGTATGAGTATTGTATAATAAAAGTATTAAAGAGAACATTGGGGGAATAGCGAAGCGGAACTCTAGAATTCACTTCCTGAGATTGTAAGAAGACTCTTTTGATTTTGCTAACAATAGTCACAAAATCATATCAAAAGATTAAACTAATTGATTTAACTGAATATATGTTGCAAGAAGAGGATGTATATTTTTCGGGTAAGTATTTTTTGGATATAGAGAAATAAAAATGTGTGTGCTAATGCAAGGAGAATAATATGTATAAAAAATCAATATCATTAGTGGTTGATATGTATGGGTGCCCTAATCGTTGCAAGCACTGTTGGTTAGGAAATATGCCAAATAGAAAAATGGAAGAAAATGCTGATCAATATCTCGTTGATTACTTTAAACCATATTTTGATTCAGTTACCTACTATAGTTGGTTAAGAGAACCTGACTATTGCCCGGAATATGCAAAACGCTGGATAACGGATAATAAAATATCAATTAATAAGAAACCGATGAGATTTGAACTTGCGAGTTTTTGGAGAATAGTTCGAGATTCTAATTATATTATCTTTTTAAAAGAAGTGAATGTAAAAGTTGTTCAATTGACATTCTTTGGATTAGAAAAATTAACAGATAAATATATAGGAAGAAGTGGCGCATTTCAAGAATTACTAAAAGCAACAAAGATATTGATCGAAAATAAGATTTCACCTAGATGGCAAGCATTCATCAATGAAGAAACTAGAAATGAAATAGTTGATTTATTAGAATTATCTAAAGAATTGAAAATACATGAAAAATGTCTAGAATTTGGTGGAGGATTCAAATTCTTTGTTCATTCTGGCAGTTGTGATGGAGAAAATGCTAAATTATATAATATTAGAATAAATAAAGAAAATATTCCTATAAAATTGATTCCTTACTATTTAGATTATGATGAAGTATTGACTGAACAGGAATGTTGTGACATCTTAAAAAGTGATTCCTCTCATTTTGTGTATCATAATGATGGAGATATAGTTTTAAATATTTCGAATACATATGATATTTATTTCAATTTTACACAGATGAGCGAAGAATGGAAAATAGGTAACTTAAAGACAGAGGATCAAGTTGAAATAATACGCAGGATTATTAAAGAAGATATTCCAGCACTGAATTTAGCTAGAAATATAACTGTAGAAGAACTAGTACAAAAATATGGAGATAAAAATTCACATAAGGCATTCCATTTAAGTGATTATAAATCTTATTTATTAAATTGTTGCGTTAAGGACATATTGGGGAAAAGCAATCAAACATAATTAAAAATATAGATGTTATGTTAATTGTATAAAAGTTTTCTAGATTACATAAAAACTCCTTCGAGTTGCAGTATATAATAATTTCTAGGTTCATTTTAGGATAAATGCAGCGAAAAATAATTTGATGAAAAAACACATTGTAATCCATATCTAGTTCACGGACTGTAAACCGTTACGGGTCACCAAAGTTATCAGTAAACCCCATTTCTTAACAGAGATGGGGTCTTTTTTATAGATATTCATAGATAGTTTCAAAAGCAAAAATAAATATTTTCAACAAAAATGAAGAAACTGACAGAGTTTATTAATGTAGAGCAATTACATAAAAAACTTATGCGTAAATAAACAAAATTGCATCGTATCTTAAGAAGTCAATATAAAGTTACTGAAAGAAGATAAATAAGTCAATTTATGCGGATATAAGTTTTGGTTAAAATTAAATAACTTCAAAATAGTGTGAATAAAGCACGATTTGGATAGATTTTTATAGAGCATTTTATAAGGTTTACTATCATTCATTATAAGGGTATAATATAATCAACATAAACTAATACATATTTGAATCACCGCCACATACTCAACGTATAAATGTAAAAGAGGGTATCGTGACAATTAGAATTTTTATGTCTTTGCAAGGGGGAATTATTTGATGAAAAAGTATAACAATATTGCTAATCACATGAACTTAATGACAGCAGTAACAAATGTATTATTTCCAATACTTATTGTTTTCTTTGCAATGAGAGAGCGGTCAATTGATACAATCATTCCAATGATAATGTTTATTGTACTAATAATAATGATTAATTATGTATATTTCTTTTTGGTGGACCAATGGTATTTCACATACTATGACGAGAATAAAGTAATGCAGAAATGGTTTATAAAAAGAAAGCAAATTAATTTTGATGAAGTAAAATATATGTATTTTGTAAGCAGTCTAGTTATTCTTTCTAATAAGTCGTTTGATATAGTGACAAATCGAATAAATTTGAAAGCAAGAAGAAAGATAATAAGAAAGCTTAAAAACGAGATTTGTATAATCATAAATGTTTATGATAAAGTTTTCCCCAAAATATTACTAACCAAATGTGTTAACGCAACAAAAATCGATTTTGAAGTGAAAGAAAAAATCTATAGAGAAATGTTTGAATTGGATTAAAGACATTGTAGTTCATCTAATAATAAAAGGATAAAACAAATAGAATTATCATTTTATAAATACCTCAAGTTTTACATGTGAACCACCCAAACATACATGACAAATGAACTTTCTTCGCTACTTTTCAAGGTTTACTCGGCAAAATTCGTGAGCCAGTACGGGTCACCAACACTATCAGAGTAAGCTCATCTCAGAAAGAGATGGGCTTTTTTTGTCTTTATTGTGACGTTAAATCGCTTTAATATGAGGTGATTTTGAACGCTTTATTCCTATCAAAAAAAGAAGAATTTCCTTGGGTTTTCCGTTCATTAAAAGTCATTTAGGGAGTAAACTCCTGTTTTTATAAGCACATAAGCAAAAAACATGAAATTTGGAAGTGCTAAACAGGATATTCATTGATTTTTCTGAGTTTTTGTTTGTTTTTGGCGTAAAATACAGGCTTATAAAGAGATAAATTTTGATGTCTTTTATAAAATGTTCGTGGTAGTCGTGGTAAGTGTGGTAAAACTGCGAGATTAGACATTAAAAAATAGGATTACTATTTGAGTGTGAGTGTTGTATAATAAAAGTATAAAAGAGAACATTGAGGGGATAGAATGATTTTTGAATATGGTGAGTACAAAGATAAGCTATTTTATGAACCCTTGTTGGGGTTAATAATTTGTTTGATTGGCTTTATATATATAGCACATGAAATTATTATGGAAATTAAGTATAGAGGCAGTAGTACACATCCGTTGCTTGCTCTTTTTTTTGGATTAGTTATTACTGTGGCCATTCTCCCTTCAACTATAATTAATCTTCGTTATGGTGTGTTTACAATATTTGAAAATGAAACTCATATTGAGGAGTATATAGGCACTATTGAAAGTATTAAAGAAGCTTCTTTTGCACGAAATTACGATTATAATGGTGACAGTGTTCGATTACAAATTGTTATAGTTGATGATGAATTATATCTATTTATGACAACAGGTGATTTAATTGTTGGAGATAATGTCATTATTGAATATCTTCCATATAGTAGAATAGTTCTTGAGTGGCAACATAATTTGGATATCCCTTGATAATGAAACGACTGAATATTCTTAAGTCCTACACGTTGTTTCCAATGATCTAGGATGAGTTAATTAGAAATACAAATCTGAACGAGGTATCTAAATGATTGATAAAAAATTTCTTAGTAAAATTGAGGATATAGTCGGATATAAACCATTGTTTCATGATGATTACATATTATTAAGTACTCTGAATTTTAATAATATTGAGATGCAATTTCAATTTTTACAGCACAATGCGAAAATTTTCAAGAACACTGATATTGAAGCGGATATCTTTGTCACAGTGAAGTTTCTGGAAATTTCAGATTTAACTGTTGAAGCATATGATTTTTGTAACAGCGTTGCTTGTATAATTTCAGAATTCACTTTTGAGAAAAGGGATGAGAAATATTATATTGAAATTGAACCCAGTTGTGGCTTCTACATGAAATTTATTGCAAAAGGTTATGAAATAGCAAAATAAATCTACAATCTTGGACTGAAAATCCAATGCTTAAAGGAGAAAAAATGAAAAAGTATTATTTTAAAATTCATCCTTTATTATATATATATTTATCAACGTTCTCCGGTATAGGAATTTATACAGCTATTTTTGAAAAATTCTATTTTGGATATGTTACTATCGCCATGTTTGGAATACCATTGTTATTATTATTAAGTATTCAGAAATTTAAATTGGATACTCTTGAAATTCATCAAGATAAAATTGTTTTTGGTCTCTTTAATAGAAAAACTATTAGAAAAGTAGATATCATTAGTATAGAAGTTATGGGAAATATAGATATTAATCGTTTCTCTGTGATTATTAAATATAGTGTAGAAGGAGTTCCAAAGGAAGCAGAATTAACTAAGGTGTATAATGTTAAATTGAGAACGGTATATAAGGAATTAACTGAATACTTAGACGCAAGATAGCATTTTTATATACATTTTTAGAAGAATCTAGTTAAGTCCATTTTAGAATATAAGACCAGTAGTATGAATTCCGAAACTTGCATGAAACGACTGAAAAATTCTTGTGTCATAGATTTATAATGTCTGATAAAAACCAATAAAGATAGGAGAAATACTTTGAGAATATTTGAAAAACATAAATATTTTAGATGGTTAATGTTGCTTCCAACATATGGGGCAATTATTTCAGTCTTTCTAATATATTATAAAAATTCCGCATTTAGCAGATATACTAAAAAGGGATTATATTTTGTATTTTTTAAATTTTCAGTACCAATGATACTATTATTTATTATTCTTTTTGAGGTTACTAATAGAACAGATATCGATTTAAATAATTGGGCTTTTCTTGTGTATTTGATTTTCAATGGAGCTATTTTGGATTATATTTTTATAAAATATTACTATAGTATTATTTAGTAATTGTTATGCAGTTTTGGACTGAAAATCCATGTGTTGTAATATAATATCTAGACTAACATTATAAAAGGAGTTTTGAACAAATGAATGAAGCTAAAGAAACTTATGAAGAATTGGATGCCATTTATAGATATAAAAAAAGTATCTTACTTGATTCTTTTGTTGGAATATTATTTTTAATACCTATAACTGTCCTTGTAACAAACTATTCATTGACAGAAACTATTTTTGTAAAGCCATTAGGTTTCCTTTTTTTCCTCATAATGTCTACGGTATATTTTCTTTCAGATAAAGTATTTAAAGTAGCTAGTATCGGGAAAAGAATATACAAAATAAAATTGGCAAGCAAATCCAACAATGGAATTGTTTCATTGAAATCAATTATATATAGAAGATTTTTGGAAGTTTGGATACATCCAATGTTTTCAAAGATGAATTTTCTTGAAAAATCAAGATATATCGACGAACACACAGGAACTAAAATTGAAAAAAATAACTAGTATGTGCATGTAACGACTGAAAATCCTTTTGCCTTTCTACTTGTGAAGATAGTGAATAAGATCTAAGCATATATTGAAATAGCCCAGTAGAAAGACATATGGATCTCCATATATAGTTCCTGGGCTGTAAACCGTTACGGGTCACCATACTTAGCCGAGTAAGTCTATCACAGATTGTGATAGGCTTTTTTTTTCTTTGTTAGGCTGCTAAGTCGATATGAATTCATAGAAAAAAATTGTTTTTTTATGCATTAAAAGTAGCCACTTTTTCTTCTGTAATTAGTGTCTTTTTAGCCGTTTAGGGTCTACACGCCTGTTTTCATGAAACTTATGTGCGAATAAGCAAAATTTGTGTGTGATTAAAGAGGTCTATCACACTTATCAAAAAAGTGAAAAAAAATATAACTTATGTCTAAATAAATTTTGGGATAACTCTTGTTTTTGGCGTGGTAGTCGTGGTATGCGTAGTAAAACCTTGAGATTAGCCATCTAAAAATTGAATTTCTATTTGAGTATGAGTATTGTATAATAGAAGTAATATTATCAATTATTTAGAAAATAGGGGAATGTATGGCTAATACGAAAGAAGACTTAATAAATGCATTTTATATGATTGATGGATGTTATCATACTAATGTTTTTGAAATTATAAATCTAGATGAAGAAGAGGACTTACTTAATCAAGCAATATTTGACATGCTCTTAGAAGGAGAAGTTCTTTTTGCATACAATGATGATACAACTGACAACAGTACTGGGTTCATCTTTTACAAATCAGATGGGAAAATACTAAATGAATTTGTTTATAAAAAGGATGAAAAATTTGTTATTATGTCCAGTTTATGTTCCTGGAGTTATCCTAAGTATCAAGATCTTTCCAAATAAGAGAAAGCTAAATTCTTTATGTAGACAGAAAAATATATATCATACAATTCATTACCCATTTCATTCGATTTTGACACCAGCAAAGGGATTGAAGTTATTTATAAACAAAGTGAAAGAGATACCAATCAATTAAGTGGCAAAAAAGTGTTATGGATCAAAATATTAGCATATTTTTGGAGATATGGGATTATTGCTTGCGTAATTCCTGCAATGTATTTGGGAAGAGTTGTGACGAAGAGTCGAACGGGTGTTTTACCTGGACTATCTTCAATTATGATGATCATGGGATTATATTATTTACTTGGATACATATTTAAGTTTAGACATATATATTGTGTTTTTCAAAACGCAAATAATGAAAAAATGTCTCCAAACGAAATTTACTGGAATACTCTTTCAAAAAAAGATTTGATAGGAGTACCAATTTTACTTATTTGTATTGGAGTAGCAGGGTTGATTTTAAGTTTATTATATTTTACAGGTATTATCGTAGATTAATAATTGATATAAATCAGTATACTTGAGAAGGAACTTGTAGTAAGAAAAGTTTGAAGACTAACTATAGAAGTCCATGTATAGTTCATGGGCTGTAAACCGTTGCGGGTACCAATATTGATATGAATCGCTCTTTTCACCCGTGGGAAGGGCTTTTTTTCTAGATACTCATTGAAAAATATGTATTATTAAGTTGGAGTTGAATAGGAAAAATATGTGTGGTATAATTATGGTATAAAAAGGAGACATAACTATGCCAAAAATTATACCAATCAGGGAACTTAAGAATACAGCATCAATTTCAAAGTATGTAGAAGAGACTAATGAACCTGTTTTTATTACTAAAAATGGATATGGATCAATGGTCATCATGAGTATTGCAGTTTACGAAAAAGAGATTGCTAAAAAACAAATGATTGAATTTATCAACGAATCTCTAAGTGATATTGATAATCCTGATCAAAAAGTTGACGGTGCTCTTTTCATAAATGAGATGAAAACCAAGTATGGTAAATAATATGAAGGAAGAAAAATTTAAAGAAAACAACATTATAGCTTTTCGAGATGGGAATCTAGAGATAGAAGTTAAAGTTGATTCTGAAAAGGATACAGTTTGGTTGACTCAAAAGCAAATGAGCGAGCTTTTTAATGTAACCATTGATAATGTTGGTTTACATATTAAAAATATTTACAAAGAACAAGAACTTGAAATGGATTCAACTACCGAGGAATCCTCGGAAGTTCGACTTGAAGGAACTAGAAAAGTAACTAGAAAGGTAAGAATATACAACCTTGATGTCGCTATATCAGTGGGGTATAGAGTAAAATCTAAACGCGGAATAACATTTCGAAAATGGGCAAATCAAATCCTTAAAGATTATATTTACAAAGGTTATGTGATTGATCAAGAACGACTTACGTTAAGCAAGAGTTATTATGAATCTTTTACAAGTGCTGTTAGACTGATAGCAAATTTAGTAGAACGTAAAGAACTTGAAGCTGAAGAATCGAAAAGTCTACTCTACATCATATCAAAATATGCTTATGCACTTGAAACACTAGATAAATACGATCACCAATCATTAACAATCACAAATATTACAAAGGATGATAAAAAATTCAAACTTGAGTATGAGGATGCGATAGCTGAAATCAAAAAACTTCCTGATTACGGAAAAACACAATGGTTTGGAAAAGAAAAGGATAATTCGTTTCAGGGTGCATTAAATGCTATTTATCAAACTGCATTAGGTGAAGAAGTTTACCCATCCATTGAAGAAAAAGCTGCAAATCTTTTGTATTTTATTGTCAAAGATCACGCCTTTTATGACGGTAATAAACGTATCGCTGCATCTATATTTTTATGGTTCTTAGATATTTATGGAATATTATATAAAAAAGACGAATCTAAAATTTTAGAAGATAATGCTCTGGTTGCAATCGTACTCATGATTGCTTTATCCAATCCAAATGAAAGAGAAATCATAGTAAAAATAGTTATAAACTTAATTAATCACCATAATTGATTTAAAGTCACCATCCAGTGCTCATATATACGCTTAGATAAGGTGTGGTTATCAAAAATACCCGTGATAAAAAGGACTCCTATAGTAGTCTAGTCTGATTTACTCTGTAAAAAACGTGAACCACTACGGGTCACCAACACTATCAGAGTAAGCTCATCTCATATAAGAGATGGGCTTTTTTTGTCTTTGTTGAGCCATTAAGTTGACTTAAATTTGGGTGATTTTGAACGCTTTATTCATATCAAAAAAAGAAGAATTTACTTGGGTTTTCATTTCATTAAAAGTCATTTAGGGAGTTAACTTTTGTTTTTATATGTACATAAGCAAAAAACAAAAAATTTGGATATGAAAAACAGGATATTCAATAATCTTTTTGAGTTCTTATTTTGTTTTGGTATAAAATACAAGCTTATATAGAGATAAATTTTACTGTCTTTTATAAAATGCACGTGATACTTGTTGTACGCGTGGTAAAACTTTGAGATTAGACATTAAAAAATAGGATTTCTATTTGAGTGTGGTTATTGTATAATAAAAGTATAAAAGCAAACATTGGGGGAATACCAAAGCAAATCATTAGAATACTATTTTCTGAGATTATAAGGATATTCTTATATTGGATATAATAATACGAACGAAAGAGATGATATTATGAAGAGATTAACCATAATTATTATTTTTGTATTTGTTATTTTACTTACTGGATGTACAAGACAAAAAACCGAAAGAATCATTGAAAAAATTTCTCAAAACAGTAATTTTGAGTATGAATTGCTAACTGTAGTTACTGAAGACGTTACATCCAAATTTAATATTATGGGAGGGTTTGGTGTTGAAACTTTAATTGATGCCAATATAGATCCATATAGTGTTGATATTTACGAATATATGTTAAGCAATCCTACTACTTACTATGATGTTACTGCGTATCCGGATTATGCAAATGGTGGAAGTTATATCACACGAATAAGCACATCAGATCCAGAAATTCATATTTATGATCTTTCGGTGGGTGACGAATATACTGAAGTTGAAATCATTGAATATATGGAATCATTGGGATTTTATCCTCGTGATAGTATCAGCTCAGTATATGTCAATGAGCGCGTATGGATTAGGGTGTATTTAGAAGAAGGCATAATTATTAAACTAGGTGTTGAAGTTGAGATTACCAATAGAACTGGCATTGAATACTGATACTTTTTTGGAATTGAAAAGACAGATGAGGATAAAGGGCATAGATATTTTGTAATCATGTTTATAGTGAAAGCAGTGCAAAATAATGACTGAAAATTCACTTGGTTACTATTAGAATTTATTTGATAATATCAGCTTGTAAGGAGGCAATAAATTGACTAAAAAAGAATCAAATATATTTTGTATAAGTTTTTTAGTTTTGTATATAATAGATTATATTATTCAAAGGTATTTAGAAATAACTATCTCATCATTTGTTTTGGTAATGATAGGATTCGTTTTCCTCTATATTTTATTAAAAAGATACGGGAAGTATGTAAGTATCCTTTGGAAGATTGTAGGAATAATATCTCAAGTAATATTTACATGCTGGGTTTTGATATTGTATTTAGGACCGATTTTTTTTACAAACGATTTTTTTGATTTGGGTTTCAATATATTGAGCACATTAGTACTTGTATTATATATATTCACCAATATTGTAAATTTAACCTTATTAGTTACAAAAAAAGCTAGGTTGAAAGAGGAACAGCGGGAGAATGATTAAGTAATGAATATAATTACAATTTTCAATTACAATATATATTTGCAAAGAATTGACATGATTTTAAATGTTCATAAAACGACTTAGTTTCCTTGTGGCGAACAGGTGTAACTTAAACTCAATTCAAATTTTTGTCAGGAGAATATCAATATGAGTACCAGTTTCTTTCAAAAACAAAGTTTTTTCTATCTTTACTTGCTCCTAATCTTTTCAGGACCTGTTTTATTATATTGGAGAGATGCGTGGTGGCCTGATGCAATCGGAACTTTTTCATTATCTATATATCTTCAGAACTTAGCTTTCGAATTCATTTTTTTTACTGCTTTTGCTTTGACCCTTGGTGTTGAAAACAGAATCAATGTAGATCCGAAGGGCATAAGTTTAAAAAGATTTGGACATGTAGTGGAATTCATAGGTTGGGAAGAACTTGAAAAAGTATATCGTTCAAATAAAAAAATCGAATTAATAGTAGTTTTCGAGAGCAAAGACCGAGTAAAGAAGATACCCATATATTATTCCTCGACAAAACATTTTAAAATTATATATGAAGTTTGTCAAGATGAAAAAATTAGAAATATGTTGGAGGATTTGAAATTTTTAAAATAGGTGATGGCAATTATTAAAATGACACAGTGGAATACATATAGAAGTCCATGTATAGTTCATGGGTTTGAAACCGCTACGGGTCATCAATAATAACATGAAACGCTCTTCTCATCTGTGGGAGGGGCTTTTTGATTATATAGTCTAGATAGCCGATAAGACATTAATAAATAAGATGAGGAGAAAATAATCAAGCATTTGTCTTGTCGCATTTATTATCAGGTTATATAATGTAATCAAAAAAGGAGGTGCTGTAATGTTTGAAAAATTTACTATTAGTGCTAATGTAAATAAAGACATTGAGTCATGCTTTCAAATGTATCATGCACCGGCACATATTAAAAATTGGAATTTTGCAAGTGATGATTGGGAGTGCCCAAAGGCATCATCAGAGTTTAAAGTAAGTGGACGTTTTAATTACTACATGCAAGCTAAAGATCAATCAGTTGGGTTTGATTTTACGGGGACATTTGATATCATAGAAACTCCAACGATGATAAGCTATCATTTAGATGACAATAGAGAAGTAGAAATTCACTTTAAAGAACAAGGTAAGCAAACGTACATTACGGTTTTGATTGATGCAGAAAAAGAAAATTCTGTAGCTTTACAAAAAAGAGGATGGCAATCGATACTTAATAATTATAAGAAATATGTAGAGTCAATTTAGATCGATTAGCTTACTCGGGAAAAATCGTGAACCAGTACGTGTCACCAACATTATCAGAGTAAGCTCATTTCATTAATGACACGGGCTTTATTGTCTTTGTTGAGCCATTCATTCAATTTCGAAGACATAATTTCCCTGAGTTAGATCAATAAAATGCATCATTAAAAAATGTATTATCAAAAGACTATGCAAGACCTGCACTCAATAAAACGAGGTTGGATGACTATTCTCCTATCCAATATAGACTCATGAATCAATAGATGCTATAATAACCACAAAGAACCTAAAGTACAAGAAAATAGTATCAATTCAATCAGAGAAAAGAAATGGAATGTCCGTACGTTAGTGGTATTCCTTGCGATTATGGTTTTCTTAGTCTTAGGATTAGCGATAGTTTAAGTCTTCTTAACTTGATTTATTAGGAGGTTCACATATGAATGAATACTTACTTCAATTTTTAAAAGATATTCAAAAAAATAAATATCAAATTGAAACCTCACAAGCAGAGTCACTCATCCAAGAGATTCTTCCCTTTATTGGAGATAAGGATCCTGAGGTAAGAGACCGTATTGTCTATGAAATGCTTGCTCATCTTTTTCATGACAAGCATTTAAATGAAGAAAGATTAACATACTATCTGAATCTATTTTTAAGTGATCAGTACCTCTTTTATGACATGGAAAATAAAGACCCCTATAGTGTCCTAAAAAGAAGTTTTACCGTCTTGCAGCTGGTGATTATCGCTTATGTCCATAGAAGAGATAACATGATTAGTCATGAACACATCTTATCCCTCTATGAAGCTTTTATCAAGTACTTTCAGGAAGAGAAAATCTTGATAGGATATGAAGAACCAATCGGATGGATGCATTCGATTGCCCATAGTGCCGACCTCTTTGCACAACTCGTGCAAGTCACTTGGTTTGATAGTGAAAAGATACGTGTGATGTTTTACTTGATTGCAAAAAAGATGAAGATCGATCATCATCTCTATATCTCCAACGAAGATGAACGCATGGTTGTGGCTATTAAGAAAGGACTTGATCAAAAGAAACTCTCACAAGAACAGATTCTTTCTTGGCTTGATCTCTTCTTACTTGATGAAATCTCTGACGATTATTTAACGAAGAGTACAATGGTGAACAATATCAAACATCTCTTAAGTGCGCTTTATTTTACCTGCTTAAACGATGAATCCTACTCATTTATCACACAAAAGATTTCTGAAATCATATTGCATAATAAAACCAAGTAACCCAATAGAAAAAAATAGGAGGATTTGGTTCATGTCAAAAGGAAGTAATCGATATTCAATCTAATTAAACAACAAGTTGTAGAGCTTTTCTTAATCTATAAGATAAGAGGAAATTAAAGTATGGATTTATATTTATATAGTACGATTATTTTAATTTTATTAGTGATAGGATTTATACTAAGAACCATGAGTATAAAAATATTTAACTATGCATATTTAAGTTTACTGGTTTTAATATTATTTTGGGGAATTTTCATAATTGCAGGCATGAGTAGTGGAGTTTCTTGGTCAATATTTTTGATGATGTTTATTTATGGAATACCTGTTTTTATATCACTTATTGCTGTTAATTTAGTTGAGTATTTTAGAAAGCATAATCAATAATATATATCTTTTTTATATGATAAGACCGAAAATCCTTTTGCCTTTCTACTTGTGAAGATAGTGAATAAGATCAAAGCATATATCGAAATACCCTAATAGAAAGACATATAGAAGACTATGTATAATTCACAGGCTGTAAACCGTTACTGTTCACCAATAATAACATGAAACACTCTTCTCATCCGTGGGAAGGGCTTTTATTTAGATATTCAAAAGTATTTCGACTTTTTAAAGTTAATCTGCTGTATCCATTAATTATAAATAATATCTATTTTAAGTAGTTGAAGCGAAATTTGAACTATATCAAAGAGGTTCATATCAAGATATATAAGATTATCGATTAGATCAATTGATGTTAGTATAAATTTTACTATTGTTTACAGAAAAAAGAATCGATGATATAATTAAAGAAAATGATTCCATATTACTTTTAGGGGGATTTATGAAAGAAATATTGTTAAAATTATATGCGCTTATTTTTGTTTTGTTCATTACAATGCTATTAACATCTTGTGAGACTGATAATACATATTTAGAATATGTAGGCAGTTGGGTAGGCCCGGGATATGAACTTGATGAAAATAGAACATATTTTCTATCGCTATACGAAGATAAGTCATTTGAAAGGTTTTATATTGACTATAAATTTCCAGAAGAAACAACTATAGTGTTAGACCTCACAGGTGCTTTTCAAGTGAAATCTGGTGAGATAGAGATGAGTTATAACATAGGAGAACAGGATGAAAGGCATATGGCTTTTGATATTAATGAAAACATTATCTCGATTACATCGGAATCTAGTAAAGAGTACATTCTTTTTACTAGAGTAGATGAAAGTGAAACACTTGCTATGTTTGAAGGCGATTGGATTTTGGATGAATCGTTAAATAGTCAAGAGATGTTAATGTCTAGTGCTTCGCATGAGAAACTAACAATTAAAGATGATTCTACTGCATATTTCAATGACCAAGAGTATAATGCTTTTACAGTTTTGGTAGGAGTCAATCAATTACACCTTGTTACAACACTGGATTATCATATTCTAGATGATCCAAACGATAATGTAACTGTAACCCGTAATGAAGCCGATATATTATTCGCGAGTGCACGCACATATAGCCTTTTTTTCCCAGAAACTATAGTACTTGTTTATAAGAGAGCAGAAATTGAATCATAGATGTTATCAAACCAATTAAACGCAATATTTTATTGCGTATATGACACTATAAGAAGATTTACCTAAATGTTTAGAACAACGAATTCAAATGATTAGTGATGCTTTATGCTAATATCTTGATGTGGAAAGTTCCATAAGCTTTGATAATAAATGAAATAAGAAATTTTTTTGATATAATATTGATAGGGGAGATGGTATTGTGAATAAAAAGCTAGTAATTATTTTTGTCATTGTGTTATTTGTCATTCAGGCGGTAACATTGCTTATTTTAAACATTAAATATAATTCGTATAATTCATCTATTTTTGATGATTATTTGTTGTATTACTTTAGGACAATTATATTTTATGCTGTATTAAATGATGCTCTTATTTTTACTGTTGGTATCTTAGTCTACTATAAAAATCAGATTTTAAAATCGAGGATTATCTCGATATGTGCTGGATTGCTATCTCTTTCAATGCTTCTGGTTGTAGTTAGTGGTCTATATTATGCATTCACATTGGATATTAGCTTAGAAAATACAAACTATATAGAAAATATTAACAGCTTCTTGAATATATTTTATGTTGTATATATGTTAAGTTTTACTTTGTTTGTTGTGATGAGTTTGAAAGTGCAAATATTTTCCGAAAGATTACCCAAAATATTGCTTCTTATTTTGTTCGCCATGATGATTTTAGTCTATTTAAGACAGTCTACATATTATGGATTTATACATCAATGGACAAATTATGATGTAAGCATTGACACAAGTATTCGTCAGGGAATATCAAATATCTTACTGTACCCTGCATCTATCGCGGCTTTTATAATATCTACATTGATTTTAGTAAAAAATCACGATAAGCATATTGGCATTGAATAATAAAACATATATAAACAAAAACCTTCTAAACCGTCGTTATCACATTGATATTTGATAACATACTAAAAATGCTCCTCTCATTTATGGGAAGAGTTTTTTATAGCCATTGATTCATTGTTTTCAAACTCAGTAACAAGAGGTTTCTAATCATAATGGAGCATCTTGATCTTTTTATTTAAGTAAAGTTAATCCATCAACATTTTATATTGATGTGAGTTTTATGTAGAGGTTCTTATCCTTTTTAATGATATAATCAATGGGTCACTATTTCATTCAAATGAAATTCAAGATTGATAATATATTTAAAAGATACAAAATACAATTGTTCTATCAATTTCAATGGATTAAACCGAAAGAGGCAACAAAATGTCAAATTCATTTCAAAACTTTAACTTAAATCCTAACATAATTAAATCTCTTGATGTTCTTAATTATAATGTTCCCACACCAATTCAATCACGTGTTATACCTCCTTTATTGAATCATAGGGACCTAGTTATTAAATCAAAGACCGGAAGTGGGAAAACCGCAGCTTTTTCAATACCTATTATTCAAAATATCAAATGGGATAAAAGAGAACCCCAAGTTTTAGTTTTAACACCAACTAGAGAATTAGCAATTCAAGTGAAAGAAGATATGTTTAACATCGGAAGATTTTCAAGAATTAAAGTAGAGGCTGTTTATGGCAAATCTTCATATGAAAGCCAAGCAAAGCAACTCAAACAAAGAACACATGTCATTGTGTCTACACCTGGAAGATTAATTGATCACATAGAAAATAAAACTGTTGATTTAAGTCAAATATCAACTTTAGTCATCGATGAAGCAGACGAACTATTACGTATGGGGTTTATTGATGAAGTTGAGAGAATCATCCATTTTTTACCTCTTGAAAGATTAACAGTCCTTCTATCAGCAACGATGCCAACAGATATAGAAAAATTATCTAATCTATACATGAACAATCCTGAACTCATCGTTATCGAAGATGACGAATTAACAGAAAATAAACTCACACAATACTATTATGAAGTAGAACAAAAAGATAAATTGAAACTCATAGATGATGTTTTAATTATCCGAAATCCCGAGAGTGCAATTATTTTTTGTAATACAAAACAAGCCGTTGATGATGTATGTGAAATGATGGATGAAAAAGAATACTTAGTTCATAAGATACATGGCGACATGGAGCAAAAAGATAGATTAAAAGTCATGAATGATTTCAAGCATGGTCTATTTAGATACTTAGTTGCTACAGATGTTGCAGCAAGAGGATTAGATATAGATTCTGTCTCACTGATTGTGAATTATGATATACCTTATCATGCAGAAAGTTATGTACATCGGATTGGAAGAAGTGCTAGAGCAGGAAAAGAAGGTTTAGCAATATCTTTTATTTCTAATAGGGAATCTCATTATTTAGATCAAATCAACACTTATACCAATCATGATATCATGATGCTCGAAAGACCAACTCAAGAAGTTGTTAATCAAGCATTTGAAGTGTTTCAAAATAGACAAACATCTGATTTAGTCATAAAGATGGGTAAGGGTTTTGAATTTAAAGAAGAAATTATGAAACTTCATATTAATGCAGGCAAAAAGACTAAAATGAGAGCATCAGATATTGTGGGTACAATTTGTGCAATTCCTGGACTTTCTGCAAAAGATATTGGGGTCATTACA
>Ga0180007_10003566_pt1 | contig 17218 bp, 26 predicted proteins | sample MM_PC_MetaG_FD_121122 | JGI IMG/M metagenome (GOLD analysis project Ga0180007, IMG submission 121122) | Groundwater microbial communities from the Aspo Hard Rock Laboratory (HRL) deep subsurface site, Sweden - MM_PC_MetaG | ecosystem: Environmental > Aquatic > Deep subsurface > Groundwater... | reverse complement strand
TGCTCTTTTACTGAGGATAGGAATCTCCCCAGTAATTTCTCCACTGAGACAGTCCAAACACTACCACCCTCTGAGCAAGGGTATTTTGCTTCTATTTCTAAATCAAGACAATCACCTATTTCTTCTGGTGCGAGCCCCCTCAGTTTGCCAAGGTCTATGCGGTGGTAGCCAAGTTCTTTGATGTCTACTAGGACTCTATCTGCCATCTCCCTTTGCCACTCACATATATCTTCATCCAGGTGAGGGCAATCATTAGCTAGATTTTCCCCATGATAGCAATCCTTACACTCAACCATAAAATACTTGGCTATCCTCTCCCTGTCTTTATCCACCATGCACCCCCCGGTATTCAGGTTTAGAAACTGTTTTCAGGTATATTCCCCACATTTTATCATGGCAAATTTCTATAATCCAGGCTACGGGGCCTAATAGTAATATTGCCCCTAGAAGTAACACTAGACCTGGTATTACTATTGGGGAAAAAATAAAGGCAATCAGGTATGTACTAATATCTGGCAGGCTTCTAAGTCTCTCTGCGTGCTTAAACTCTTTCGACCCGGCGTACTTTGGGCCAGCATAGTTTTTTTTCATATCCTCATTATGCCAACTTATCATCTTTACTCCTAATCAGGCTGCCTAGTACAGCCTTACGCTCCCCATTTGGTGATTCCCCCCGCTCTTATATTTTACCACCAGAGGCTAGGATAGTGGCAGAAGCGGCTTGTTGGGGGGAGTGAGGGCTGTCCGGCTTTGACATTTAACTTGTGGCGATTTTCACAAGCACCCCCACTCCCTTTGCCAGCCGGTAGTCCGTATCAGGTTCTACCACTATTTCATGCCCTGTTGCCTTTCGGCTTTCGGGTGGCTGGCCTTGCTGGCTGATACATCGACTTTAACGGTTCATTTAAGGCTAGGCTGCGCTGAGTTTAAACCCTGCCCCGCAGAGCCGACAGCTTCAACCACTCATCAAATGTCATGTCAGAGGTTAATTGGGGCACAGGTAAATTATGCATCTTAGTATGGTCCTCAAAGAAAGCCGTTTGGGTAACGGTAAAAGGCTTCCACTTGTCACCACAGGTCTTACAAATTATAGTACGATTATTCCTTTTCATTTCTCCCCCCTTGTATCCAAGACGGCTCTTTCGTATGTGAATTGAAGTAGCCCTACCACATCTGCCTTTGCCAGTAGTGCTACCAAATTACCTACCACTTTTGCGGGGAAGAGTCGAGAGTAATACTCTATCATTATAGTAATGCTGTCCCTGTCATCAATCTCTGGCATCTTAATTCCTCCATGCCTGTGCGGTCTTGGCCAGCCTGAGGTCTAATACTCGCCGACTCTGTACCAGGCACACTCCTAAGAGTTTATCGGAGTAGGAGTTCAGCTTCCCGATAACACAGGCCGTCATATCCGGTTTGACCACTCCGGCCATAATGTTGTTGCTGAGGATTATCTGTATGGCTTCGTCTCTAGCTGTTACTTCAAACATTTTCTACCTCCAACTTGCTTTTACAGATACAATATCATACTTTTGTGGACTTGTCAAGTGGTTTGGACAACTATTTTTAATTTTACTTAAAATAATCTCACAAATTTGTCAAAGGGGCTTGACAACTACCAAAAGTTAGTTTATACTCTTAACCATGAGAGGAATAGAAAACAAAGAACTGAATAAGAAGATAGTAAAACTCTGGCGAACCGGCAGATACCATTCGTACAGTGCTCTGGCTCGGATGCTACATACTTATCCGAAGGCTGTGGAGCGAGCCATTAAGAAGAGCAACCACCGGAAAGGGAAGTAGCCATGCTTAACCTATCAGATAAGCAGATGATTGATTTATTGTCTTGCCGTGAGAGGCTAAATGCTCTCCGTAACAAGTGCCAGCCGTATCCCGGGGAATATATCACAGAGGATATAAGGCCGATATTCAGGCCCCGGCCTATTGATAAAGAGATAGACCAGCTCAAGTGTGGGTTTATCCATATTCAGAAGGTTATCAACACGCACATAGATGCGGCGAAGAAGGCGGCTGCGGATAGGAAGGAGAGGCAGAATGATTATAAGCCATTTTGATATTGACTTTAAGGATATGGCGTGCTTTAAATAGCTAGGATGATAAATGAGGATGATGGATGACTAATCCTGAATCGCCTTTCACAACCACAGAATTTTTATTCGCTGCCTATCTCCGGGCTAAAGGTATTCTGTTTATCCGCACGGAATGGCGCACGTCCAGACAAGCCGCTTTCCTTTTCAAGCAACCACCTGACAATATCCTTATCGCCTGGCAAACGGCTGATGACGAAGTATCGGCCCGGGCACTTTATGATAGTCTCAACTTCTTCCGAGATGAACTAAGGGGGCAGTCCTATGCCTGATGATGAAGCAAAGAAGCTATATGCCAGAGCGCATCAGGCCATCGAGGATTTAATTCCTACTTTGTTGGGTGAGCGGTTACTTCGTGAGCACTGGTACAAGCTACTTAATATCAACCCCAACAACCCAAATCATATACCATACAAAAATGCGGTCAATGAAGTACTCTGGAATCTCGCTAAGGTTAATAAGAAAAAGAAGATAGTCAAGGAAGGGAGCTTCTTTAAGGTTGTAGATGATACGCTGGTGCCTATCAACTTCCTGAGTGCTGGCGGGGCAAAGTTCGAACTGATATTTCCTTTCGGTATCCACGAGTATTGTTTCCTTTACCGGAAAAATGTCATGGTCATTTATGGCAGTAAAGACGCTGGCAAGACGGCTCTAATGTTAAACATTATCAGAGAAAATATGCACCAGCACAGGATATTATATTTCTCCAGCGAAATGGTAGAAGATGAACTAGCTAACCGTCTCAAGCGGGATGAAAGTCTGGAACTTCAGGACTGGTGCTTTGAACCTTATGAGAGGTCCTATGACTTCGACCAGGTTATTGAACCTGATGCCTTAAATATCGTAGACTTCCTTGAGCTGGGCGGGGATGAGACTGAGTATTACAAAGGTGTTTCGCTAATAAGAAAAATCTACGACAAGCTCGACAAAGGTATTGCTATTGTAGCGTGTCAAAAGAACAAAGACGCTGCTATGCCTAAAGGTGGAGCCGGTCTATTAGAAAAGGCAAGGATAGCTTTATCGCTTGACCCTGGGAAGGTAACATTGACAGTAGCTAAGAACTGGGTACAAGGGATCGCGTCATCACCTCGAGGAAAGACATGGACATACAAACTAGCCGGCGGAATAAAAATCCTCAATCCCCAAGAATCCTATGGTGATGAGGAAGATGTTTTCTAATTCTTGATATTCTTCGGAATCTTGATATTCTTCGGATTTTACAGTTTCTTCGGATAATCTTCGGAAATCCGAAGAATTTTAATTCTGACCTTCAAACCCTCATGCCTGTGCCAGTTAAAATAAAAATATAATAATATTATAGGGGTTCCTCCCCCACCCAACCCTACCCAGAAGCTTTGATATTAAAATATTAGGTAACTATCCCTTGGCATTCCGTAAGAAGGTGGAGTAAGATAGGAATATGGAACTGAAGTTATTAGATTTGGCTTTCCGGCGAATAGCCAAATATTATAATACTAATCTTTTCCAGGCTTCTCTTGAGGCTTGCCGTAGAGTACTCGCTTCAAGGTACAGTCATCACAGTATCGGCGCTTTGAGCCTTGGTTGGCCTGAAATTCCGCTCCACAATCACCGCATTTGTAAATCACCTTGTTCATTTTTCCCCCTTTTACTTTACTTCTACACAGACTCCCTGAAGGGAATTAGACTTGCCATTCTTTAAAGAAGCAGCTCTCATCTACATGATTAAACATCCCAAGCACGATATGTGAGGTGTGGATAATCATAGCTTGCCCATTAGTGTACTTGTGTAGCTCACCCATTTTCCCGCACTCAGGACATTTGATTATCCGCTTCTTCTTGTTAGGTCGTAGCTTTGTATAGTCTAGTGTGGTATTCATTTCCTTACCCTCCAATATTATTTAATCCCTGGCGTTTGCTAATGAGCTGTTTATCGAGTTTAGCTTATCAAGTATAATCTGGACTTCGTATTGAATCTCGGCTTTTTCGCACTCCTCGGAATGATCCTGTTGTAAATCGATCAGCGCATCAATCGCCTTGTCTACCTTTTTACTAGCTCTGATTAGTTTCATCTTTCCTTCTCCTTTATTTTATTGAGTGTAACTGTATTCACTATACCACCCCTAGACTAGCCTGTCAACCCCCTGTCTAAAATCTTTATACTTTAGCTCATACGTTCTAATACTTGACAAAGTATGTTAAAATATATATTTAGTGATGTTATGAAAAGCTTGCTTATAGTTTTTGGGGCTTTACTTCTCATAATAGCTTCTCCATTCGTGTTTGCTTCTGTCGATGATGCTATCACTGAATCAGCCTCCCAATCTTTTGCCGGTGTAACTGGCACTGATAATGCTACGGTGTACCTGGGGAGAGCCTTGTATAATGATGATACCCAGTCGGTCACCGGTATATCCTCTAATGAGACTTCAGATTCTCCCAGTGCCTACTCTTATAATTCAGTCTCACGCGCTTTAGTGGTAAGCGGGTTGGTGAGCTCCAACCGTACGCTAGAGGTGGAGTTCGATATTGATGCGACCACGATTCCAGCCGGGGTCGCTACCTTCCTGACGCTTCTGCGCTGGTTTTATGTATTCACTATTGTCGGCATGTCCTGCGGGGCAATTTATGCCTTCTTTGATTGAGGACAAAGCTATGTATCAATTTTATTTTTTCATAGTAAGCGTTTTCTTGGTAGGCATCCTCTGGGGGATTGCTATCCATACTGCCTGGGTAAAGTACCGTATTGGTAGGGGTGTTTTGCCCGGGTTCTTAAATGATAAAAAGGTCGAGATAGATGGTTTATTTAAAAAAGGAGGTGATGAAAACCCGCAGGCTCCGGGTTCGGGTCCCGGCTAGAGGTTAAAAGCCAATAAAAAATAAAGGAGTAAAAACAAAATGGGTAGACGTAAAAGGTATGGTGGTTATCATGGCAAATCTGCGGCAAGTCGCGGTTCCATGGGAAACTTTGCTGGCCTTCTGGGTACAATCTTCGGTGCCATCGCGATACTGATTTGTCTTATCGGTTTCGGTATTGCTATTGACCAGCTTGATACTGCCTATACTTCAGCCGCTACATACGACCAGGTAGGGTTGACAGACGTGATGGGGATTTGGGGCATGGTGCTCTTTGTTATCTTTATGTCCGTTGGTCTTGCTGCTGTAGCCGGTAGTGCAGTCCTTCAATGGTTCAGGGTATCTAAGGGGGGCTGGCTGGAAGTGTTTATGGCTATTATCATGGGTGTGGTCGGCATCGTGATTGCTCTTATCCTGAACACCCTGGTGCAGGCTCAGCTTTACGCGGCTCAGGTAACAGTCAATGCTACTACGAATGTGGCCAGTTTTTCCGGTTTGGTCTCGATTATGACCATCTGGGGTATGGTTATATTCCTGGTACTGATTGGTTCAGGTGTATCCAGCCTGGTAGCAGCTGGTTTTGGTTCCTACAAGCAACTAAAGGGGGCTATCTAAAATGCCGAGAGTAGTGCATAAAATAGTTGGAACCAAACCGCGGAAGCGCCGCAAGGCAAGCCGCAAGAAAAAGCGGTAGCGTTCTAAGGGGGGGGCATCTTTTGCCCCCCCTCTTACCAAAGGGAGTAAAATAATGGCTTTCTGGGATAAAGAACCAAAATTGAAGTGTCGAATTGCTAGGGCTGATGGAATAGAAGAAAGGAAGCTCATTCTTGGTGATCTGAGGTTGATTGATGATGAAGATGGTAAAGCCTGGGAGATTGACCCGAATCAGCAGGCAAGAGGGGGGAAAAGGGGAGAGCTGACGCAGTTTTTATCTGAGTACAATAAAAGGCCAATCCAGGTATTTTGGAATCGACCAAGAGCGAAAAGCCAGGCTACTGAGATAATCGCCAGACAAGAGTTTAGCAGAGCTGCTATGGAGGTTGAAAAGAAAGATAAAAAGGTTACTCTTATGAATTGGCTTCTCGGGCTTGATTTTGCCTTGCTTTTATTATTGACTATAGTTATTTTAATTAGGATGTTGACTTAATGAAAAGGAACTCAAAAAGACCAGTATTAGGAGATATAGAGACTCTTACAAGAACCATGGCAGATGATGAATATTCTGCTCTTTGTCTGGTCGTTTCTGACCTCACCGGTAGATATGGAAAGTATCGTCTGTCAAAAGACGTTATACCGAAAGATAGTATTCCCATCGATGATGGTGGTGATTTGGTTCATCAGTTAAACTTCGACGGGAAGGAATTGCACCCCTTGGAGTTATTTCCAATAGAAAATGACGGTAATTCAGCGGTGTCTTGTTATAAAGCGGGTCATTGGCCATGGCTTTCCCGTATTATCGGGCGTAGCAAGTGGACAACGGGTGAAGTCATAAAGCTGGGGCTCCTTGTTGGGGTTGCTATCGCTGAGTTGATATTCATTTGGTTAATTACTGCGCAGTCGGGAGGCTAAAAATTGTTTAAGAATAAAAAGCAGGCTGAGAATATCGAAGTTTTAGTCGGGGGAAATGGTAAGGATAAAAGGGGGAGCCTAGACCCCTGGGATAAAGATTTCGGCCCCATTATTGACGACAATATTCGAAAGATATTAAAAGTCCCTGATAATGTGGAAACCATGGAGGTAGTCGCTGAGATATTGGCTGGCGCAAATTTTGCCAATGGCGATGATAGGAAGGATTATCTATCAACGATTCAACAGTTGCTTGAATTTAAACTCTGGGGTGAGCTTGAGTTCATTTTAACCTGTGCACATTCTACATTAGGGGAGAAAGCCTTCGGGAAGACAGCCCAATTACAGTTTGGCGTTGGTATAGCGATGCCTAATGTCATTCGTGAACAAATATCGTTGGGGAGGGGAAATGGGGAAAAGGACCAGAAAGTTAAAAGGTCTGACTTTCAAGAACAAGAATATTATGAGGGTGCAAAGCGGGAATAATGAGTTACGATAATTGTTATATTGTGGGGTATGTAGGCCCTAAGGGTTCAGGGAAAAGCCTCTCTATGTGTGGAGCTCTTGTTAGAAAAATGCTGAGAGGGGAAAAAGCCTGGTCGAATATGCCAGTCAAGACTGGTGCAGCTATCTTGAATAGAAAATCATATAACAACAGTAAGGTTGAATATAAAGAAACTGAAGCATTAAATTGGGATTTACTTTATAAATTGGATGAATCAATGGTTGAGGGAACAGTGGCTATTGATGAAATAACTTATTACGCGTCTTCACGGCAGAGTATGGATACCAGGAACAGGCTTATCAATACGTGCTGTCGCCAGGCCAGGCATCGCAGCTTGAACTTCCTCTATACTGCAAGGGCTTTCGGTTGGGTCGATTCTTACCTCCGCGCAGAGACAGATATAATTATCACCTGTGATGACCTCTCTTATTCTGGTTGGGGTCGTGATAATACGGTAAAGGGAGGGACAGTAATCAGGCAGCGTTATTATGACCTATCTGGCTTAGCAACTGGGAAGCCTCAGGATTTCTTTTCAGGAAAGGCAAACCCATACAAAGTTGTGAAGTTTTATGGTACACCCTATTGGGATTGCTATGATACTAAGGAAATTATATCAATTGAGGAAGCCTTTACTGGCGTTAAGCTGAATTTAAAGAAGCGATATATCGGCAATGAGGATCAAGAAAATGCTCATATCAATACAGAAATAGCGATAGCGGCTAAGGTGGCAGAATTAAAAGAGAACAATGTCAGTTTGACCTCTAGTAAATTTAAAGCACTTCTTAAGGATATGGGATTATCTTATACCCCAAGGGTAAAGGATATTTTTTCATCTTATGGGTACGGTTGGGATACATATTCTCAAAACTTTAGTGGTGAAGAAACACTCACTCCCCTATCGGGGCAACGCCTTAATATAGGATATAGAAAAACAAATACAAAAAAGAAATAGGAATAAAATGGAGAAGGTTGAAGTCCTTTTATTAATAGGAATCTTAATCTTAGCCTTTTGGCAGAAAGATATGATAATTTGGCTTATTTCTGGTTTGGTTACTATCTTTCTTAGCGTTCTATGGATAGATGATTATACTGGGGTTGTAATTGCCTTCTGGTGCTTGGGGGTCTATCAATTACTGAAGGCTGCTATGATGGCTCTTGAAGTTGGTGGGCCGGCCAGGGGGCTGAGCCAGTTTAAGGCTATGTGGCAAAAAGCGAGGAGAAAATAACATGGTTAACGGTAGAGGAGATATACCGCCTTATCTACCCACTCCTTTTCAGGAGCCTCCACCTGAACCACCCCGGCCACCTGAACCACCTAAACCTGAAGTGCAGAAGATTCAGGAGCGTATAGCTTTACGTGCAGTGCAGGAAACAAAACTCTTTACCCCGCAGGAGCTTGAAAAGGCGGGCTTGAAAACCCCACCTAAAAACTGGGAAGTGGAAGGTTATCAGCCCTGGTATTATAAGACTCCTGATGGCAGGCAGGCTTTACTCAGCGATGTTGTCAGAGCTAGGGAAACAAATGCGCAAATGGAAAAGCCCTTACCTCAATTAGCAAACGTTACACTCCGTGATGTGGCAACTATTACTTCAATAACCGGCGTAGCGCCTGGAGATAGCCGGAGAACTATTGAGGAAAAGATAAGGCCACCCGGGCCAGGGCAGCTTACTAAAGGCGGCCTGTCAGTAAAGCAGTACAATAAACTTTTTGGCAGGGAATCCCCACAGAAGGTAGCCGCCAAAATAGAAAAAGTGCTTGAGAAAGTGCCCGAGAGAGATAAACAAGCTGAATATTTAAAGAGGGGTAGAGAGTTTATAGAGAAAGCAGCTACGAAAAAGGAAACTTTAAAACCTCTAGAGGATTATAAAAACCCGGATAAAACCTACGATATAGCCAGGGCAATCAAGGAAGGGAATATAGAAGCGGTAAGAAAGGCGGGATTTGAGAAAGGCGATATACTTGGTGCCCAAGTTTTTGCTTCAGACCACACGTTACTTCCTGATGGGCAGTGGTTGAAAAATGAGGATATACGGACGATTCAGGGCTATTCACCCTTAGCCTATAAAACTTTGAAACAAGAAGGTTATGATTCATATATAAAGCAGAGAGCTGAAGCCTTAAAAGATTTATCAAAGCATCGAATCTCAGGGAAATGGGGTATACAGTACAATTTGTTAGATGCTGTTTATGCTGGCAAAAAGGATGAGGTAGAGATTATTTTCGGTAAAGGAATAGCTGAAAAGGCTTCTCAGTTTAGTAGGGTAAAGGTGAGCTTCGACCCTGAAGTTGCAAAACTCAAGGCAGTTAGTACGGCAGCAGCTGCTGCCGTACCATTTGCTATTGCCGAGCCTACGCCAGCTGGCGAAGCTATTATTGCTCTTGTTGCCGCCGCCGCATTGGGAGGAGCTTATTTTAAAAATAGAGGGGCTGTTAATAAAGCCATCAGTGAGGCAGTATCAGAGTTTCGGGAAAAGTTTGGCAGGAACCCTACTACGGATGAGGTAATGATTGCGGGGGAAAGTGGTAAGTTAGCTACTATTTCCAGTTTTAAAGAAGTGCGCGATTTATTAGGGAAGGGTTATTTACCACACCCGGTTAAAACTGTGTCCGGGTACATACCTGGGCTAAAAGCGAAGTTAGCAAAAGGGGAAACGCCTGGTTTTTCTATTAAGGCTATTAAGCAGGAGATGACTACTATACCAGCTATCAGCCCCACGGATATTGATAAGTTTTGGGGTAAAACTGTAACCTATACAGAGCCGGTTATTATCCTTCCAGGTACCCTGACCCCTATACCTAAAAGTCTAATTGCAAAAGGCCAGCAAACTATCGCTGAGGCTACAGGCACGATGCAGGCAGTCGGCCAGAGTGCCAGTAAGGCTATCGGTATAGCTGAGTTACCACAAACCAGGGCGCAATATGAGGCATTAGAACTACGGATACGACAAATACAGGTAGCCAAACAACAGGAAAAAATAAAAGCTGCATTTCAAGAGATAGAAAGAGCACAGCAGGCTGGGATAGTCAGGGTCGGGGAAATAAAAAGAGCCAGGGCAAGGTTTGAAAAAGAAAAACTAGAACTAGAAAAGAGGAAACAGGAATTAGAACAAGCTAGACGTGTTTCAAAGGCTACATCCGGCAATCCCGCATTTAAGGCTGCGTTAGCTGAAATTACCTCTTTACAGGGTCAAAATGTAAGGGATTTTTACCTTAAAAAATATGGAGTGGATATTAATAGTGCTTCCGTTCGAGATTCTATCCGAGCATATCTTGAAAGTCGGGTATCATTCAATGATGCGGTAAAAGAGTGGAATGATACTATAGAGCAATATACAACAAGGGGAAAAGAGGGAAAAGAGATTTCTCCTATTTATGCTGCGGGCGGGAAGACTGCTACTTCTCTTGAAAATCAAGCCTCTACTCTTTCCCAAAATGCGATAAAGAGTTTAAGCCGGGAAATGACACAAAGCCAAGTATCCACCTTAGAACAGGTATTAACACAAACTCTAACTGATACCTTAATTAAAACTCAGACAAATTCATTGACAAAAGCGCAAATGCAAACGCTTACCCGGTCTTTGATTAATGAACTTACTAATAAAGCGGTAGCTAGCCGTGCATTAACACGCACGGCAGTTAAGGAAGCGGTTAATACAGCGGTGGGAGAACTTACCAATGCCACTACCACAACCACTACTACGACCGGCGAAATTAAACTATCTGGTGGCGAAGTTGAAGAAGAAGAATGGACACCGGAAGAAATAAAGTCGGCTATTGCTTGGAAGGCAGGTATTATCGTTCATGCCCTCAAGTACCCCTACCGCAGGGGCATAGATGAAAGGTCTTATCATATTGATAAAGCTCCTCCCGGGTTGAATGTAATGAACTTAAAAGGTAAAGGTAGCCAGCAAGCAAGTGTTAGAGTAATAGGACCTATCCCAAAGAGGCTGACAGTAGATGTCGGGTTTGAAGATGTCATAATATCAAAAGGAAATAGACGCGGGGTGCAGTTGCGCCATTATAAAGACAAGCGTAATTCTACCAGTCAACTCACAATCAAGAGAGCGCGTACAATCAGTAAAAAGAAAGGTAGAATTTATAGCACGTCCACATCGGGAGGCAAAATACTGAGCCGCAGGCCACTAGGAGGCTATTAATGAAAGTTATGAAAGAAAGACAGTTTCATATCTCTCTCATGGCGATGATGGTGCTTTTCACGGTAATCGCATGTATTTGTGTTTATCTTCTCTTTTCCCCGGTAACTATCCATACCAGAATAGGGGGAGAGGAATACGCCATGGCCCCTCGTGCTTTGTCAATAGAAGGCATGAGCTTGAGGGTAGATGCCTGGAAAGAATATCCGACATATAATATTGGCATCGGTATTATAGGCGGTTTGGCTGCCTTTGGTATAATATTTATGAGCCGGTGCTTGTATTTAGTAGAGGAGGGAGAAGATACCGGGGAGGAAGGTGTAAATGACGCACTGTAATCGAAATCTAGGGGTGTTTAGGTGAAAAGGCGACATATACTATTCAGGTTTTTAGGCATGGCAGGGGTAATAACCCTTTTTACCATGGTCCCGGCTACCCCGGCCCTTGCTATTGCGGAACCGACTGAAGTTTCCCTTGAAGGGATCGTTATCTTTCAAGACCTGATAGATGATTATGACTTTCTGGCTATTGTTCCTTACAATATCGCCTTTATTACCGAGCCGGATGAAAACATCAATGAGACATATATATTTCAAATGCTTTCCTCAGACAATTACTCTGAGCTCGGCTTTATGCTGGCCTCACCCTCATATAATGGCGGTTACGGGCCTGGGGTCGTCGCGTTTTATTTTTCAGCTACAACCAATATGACCTGGGGAGAGGATTATATTTTCCGGGTACAGCAGAACCCCACTTACTATTCCTCACCACAATACTGGGACTTCCTCATCGGGGATTCAAATTACTCAACAGAAGATGATCAGGAGGCAGCTTTAAAGGCAAAGATTGTCGATTCTGCAACCTTCCTGACGACTGCCTTTGAAACAGCCTTACTTTCCCAGAGTGAATCGGGAAATACTATATTATCTACCTATGGTGAACTGTATTACCTTTCTGTTATTCCGGGTTTACAGACGATGTGTCCTTCCCTCTTCAGTGTGCAACTCGAAAACCCTGATTATACCAAGCGCACCTGGGCCACAACCCTTGCTGATACTCTGGAAACCAAATACTCGGGTACCTTTGTTTACGACTTTATGACCGGGTTTGCTGGCCTTTTTGAAATGGAGACCTCAGCCGCTATGGGTATTTTCTCGCTGCTTCTTTTCGTAATACTGGTGGGAATAAGCGTATGGAAGTTTAAAGCCTCAATGCTGGCTGCCTTTATTGACGGGTATACTCTCTTGCTCCTTTTAATGCTCATGGGAATGTTTCCAATGGTAGCTGCGGGGGGAATAGCTTTTTGCTCTGTATTGTTGGGGGGAGTAATATTATTTTTGAATAAGGCTTAAAGATGAAAAAGATACTGGCACCAATAATAGCGATAACATTTCTATTCGGTATGGCCTCTCCATCGCTGGCTTCTGATATAAGTGAAGCTCTTTACTACGGTACAATCAGGGCCAGTAATAACAGCACCGCCGCAGAATATGTCAGCGGCAATCTCTCTCTAAACTCATCAAGCCTGATTACTGCTGGTATGCTCAACGCTTCTGCCAATAACTGCGCTGTTAGAAATAGCACCGGCGCCGATACCGCTTTTATGCCCGGTTACGATGATAATCCCTGGGCCGTCTGGTTTGAGGATATCCCGGCAAACAGTAGTGAAGACGCTACGCTTTATACTAATAGTACAGGTGGCAAGATACGGTACTTCGCGGGTGAAGAGGGCATGACCACCTCTAACAGTGCTACCTTAGAGCCTAGCGACAACTTCACTAATGTTATATCGGGCTTTTTCGATACTTCGCAGACCGATGCCCAGATATTCACCAAGCCGGGGGCTATCTCCTGTAATGTCACAGCCAGCGAGGAAATAACCGCGACTATATTCTCCAGTTCAACAACAAATACTACAGCGAATATAGTGCCAAATGCTGCTGGCCTCTATACGAACATCGAAGTCGTCTTTGGTGCTGCTACTCACTGGGAAGCTGTAGACGATACGCCAGGGGCCTCTGATAATGATACGAGTTATATTAGAAATACGGCGGGCACAACGACACAAAAGATTGATGCCTATAACGTAGCCTCTCCCATCTTTGCCGGAGAGGTAGTAAATATAAACAGTATCGCCGTAGTTTATAATCATTATGAAGTTGGGGGTACGGTTAAAGTACAGCCGTTTCTATTCTTAGGTTCCGCCAATACTACAGGTACAGAAATAGATGCGGGGGCAGTCTGGGCGATAACAAGTGAGACCCTGACACGACCGGGAGGGGGTAATTGGACATTAAATGATCTTGCTGATTTGCAGGTCGGGATAGGATTAAGAGAAACAACGGGAGGAAGTACAGGTAGGGTTTCCTCTGTTTACGTTCAAATTAACTACGAATATTCGACTCCTGCTTGTAATGTTACCGCTACTAATATATCAAGTAGTGAACATATATTAAGTATTACTGCTGATGGGTATTTCTTGGGGATTGGAACCGACAATACGACTGGAAATTTCCCAATATCAGATAACCTTTCACTCAACTTGCCCTTTCACCATGATGATTTGCTTGGAACCTCCCTCACGTCTAAAGATAATGACGAACATACGGCTACTGTCACGGGGGCAACATGGGGGACCTATGGTAGGACCTTTGACGGTAATGATGATGATATAGATTGCGGCCAACCTGCTGCATGGAACTTTGGTACCAGTGATGTTTCCTTTGTAATATGGCTGAAAAATACTGGCGGAGACGGGACTGCTGAAAGTATCCTCTCCAAGTGCGAGGCAGATTTTGACGGTTTCTATATGTATATCAACACAAACGGCCAGGTTGCAATGCGCCTCAGGGATACGGGCGCAGGTGGGGCAGAGCCTAATATGGGGGTTGATATAGGGGCTGATAATACATGGCATCAAATTGTCTGGTCCCTCGATAGGGACGGCAATATGCTCGGGTATTTGGACAATGAGTTAAAAAGCACCACGGATATCTCGGGTATCGGTTCAATAACTGCCGTAGCCAATCTTTTAATAGGTGAAGGGAATATTGTCGCTGAGAGGAACAATTTTAATGGCCCAATAGGCGAAGTGCAAATTTATTTGAAGGTGCTTTCTCACACTGAAATAGATAAACTGTATAACGATACAAAATGGCGATATGACGGTACGTGGGGGGAGAATAGTAGCGGCTATCTTATCTATAACATTCTTAACGGAAATACTGTGCCTGATAACTCTAATGACTGGGTAGACTTCCAAAATGACTCGGCTCCTTACGTGGAATACATCAAGAGATACGTAGGGGGTAACCTGGTACAGCATATTGAATGGGAATACAGCGAAACATTTACTGACTTATCGGGTAACGGTAACGATGCTACTCCTACCTTCAGGGAAAACAGCAGCGACCCCGATGTTACCACCACTTTGATTAGCTTTGCCCCCCTAGAACTTTCAAGAATAAGTGAGGCCGATAGCTCGGAGTGGGGCACCATGATGGAGGACCCCCCGGATATGCCTTCAACAACCTATACCGAGGAAAGCAGGCCGGGTATATTCTTTGAGCCCCTAGTACATTCAATATGGTCGCTTTCTGGCCTACCGGACTCCTTCTTCTGGTATAACTTCGCCTTTTTAATCATTATCGGGCTGGGTATGATAACCTTCTATTTTTTCGCTAGGAACAATACCCAAGCTTTGCTAATAAAGGTCATCACTATGGCGGCAATTATAGCCTTCTTTGCGTTACCAGGCCCTAATATTTATGGCTTTTACGTCCTGATTTATTTCGCTTTCTGGTGCTTTGGTATCTTGGTACTTTCGAGAAGTTACGGGTGGTGATATGAAATGAGACCACAACAAATAATGTTTATGGGGTTACTTTTCGCAGCAGGGACACTTATATCCCTTACCTTTGGCGGGCTCTGGGTAGGCTCACAAGAAACCAACGTTGTTGATGCTATTACTGTCTTTAAGCAAGCTGAAATACTAGGCACATGGTCAGTTACCATACCCAATGTATCCTTTTTCCTTGTCGGAGCAAAGTCACTGATGATGATGGATTTCGCTTTCTTTTCCGGTAGCTGGGCTATACTACAATGGTTTCTCTTTCTCACTATCGGACTGGGGTTCATGTGGGGCATATACACTGTGGTGTTAGGAACCGTACAAGGGCTTTTTGGAAGAAGGTAAATCAAAACCGTTATCCCTTCCTTTCCTTTAACCAATTATCCTGGCGGGAAGCCACAAGCTCTTAATATCACAGAGAAAAATAATGTGATAAGGACAAGTAAGCAAGTTAAAAATACCCAAAATTCTATTCTTCCAAGACTATGTACGTCAAAATCTATTATTTCAGATAATGTCTCGCTGTTTACATCATTTCGCACCTTTAGGTCAATTCTATATGCTCCCGCAATAGAAAAATGACCTAATCCAAGCACCGCTTTATAAAAATTATTTATATTCATATCTGCAACCCCAGTACCGCCAATATCATCTACCTGTTTCCCGTCAGGAAAACACAGTTTCCATTCATATCTTATGACAGGTTTGTATGAAGGAATTTTCTTACCAACTATCCACAAATCAAAGTATAATCGTCTGCCAGTAAATAGAAAATTAGGAGTAAATTTCCAATTTCTAGCTAAACTACTCACAGTTTTAGCTTCTTTATTATGCTTTCTTATACCTACCTGATAATCTATATAATCAAATGTGGGGAATAACGTTACTAGCCTCCCTGCTACTTTCTTAAGGGAGGCAGTTATCTTCTTCATAGCCTCCCCCTTAAGAGCAGTATAGCAAGGTTGGGCACTCGTTGCTTGGTTAATGGTTTCTTGTTTCTCATAGCAATACCTCCGTTAATGTTAATCCCTTTTTACACCGCTTTGCTGCTATCTCGCAGTATCGCTCATTCGTTTCAAACATGACAGAATGTCTCTTTAATATCTTGACTGCCATTACCATAATCCTTGTTCTTCATTTTCAACTTCATCATCTTTTTCTAATTCTAGGCCGCATCATCGCCGGTAATGTTATTGTTTTTTCCCTGTAGACCCACTTTTTACCATCCCTCTCGTACCATCCGTACATCGTTACCGTCTTATCATTGTTCAAAATAGCCTTTTCTGCATAATATATACGGGTCATTGTACTAACTTCAAAGGGGGCTTCCTCTATACTTGGAATAGTCTTGTCAATTTTTCGGACTATTGGCGTACCGACACAGGTCTGATAAACAAAAAATCCAGCACCAACAAGGGCTATTATTATAAAGACTAAAAATAACTTCTTAAACATCCCCTTTAACCTTTTCCCAGAAGCCCTGTAATCGAAATCTAGCGCCACTAAATACTTTTCGAGGGGTAATCTTCATGTGCCTTTTCATTAACCTCGATTTTAACCAGCCCGAACATTAGCAATTCATGGTATTCTTCGGCAATTTCCAACAATCTGTTAATAAGTTCCAGGTCAGCAAGGGAATGGCCGCGGGCCCGGTAATCTTTTCCCATAATTATACAGTTTTCAACTTCTTTTCCCGTTAGCATAACTATCCCTCCTTTTTACTGGCTCACTTTGACCAAATGGTTTACTCTTTACTAATGGCTCGCTCTCTTGGCTTGGTTTACTCCCCTGTTCTGGCTCGCTCCTTTAACCTGGTCTACTCTCTGGTGGTGGCTCAGGTTGTTACCCTTTTGTCTCTTCGGCTGTTTTCTGTTCTTCTAAATAAGTCAACTCAGCATTAGCATCCTCGATATGCCGACGAAGAACTGTCTCACGACTTTGACACCATGCACTACCATATTTCGGGTCCTTTCACCACTTGTGTATTGCAAATCGGTGGCGATATATGAGACAACCGATACCTCCTAAAACAAGTAACAAGAAAACTGTTATAAAAACGTCTATCATGGTTATCCTCCTTTCTTTTTAATCGGTTTTCTCTTTCTAATTTCCAGTAACCTGGTCCGTCTTTTACCCTGGCTATCATAATAATGTTGCCTCAGCTCCCACCGTATAATTCCCATGACCGGCTGCCAGTAG
>Ga0180007_10003565_pt1 | contig 17218 bp, 29 predicted proteins | sample MM_PC_MetaG_FD_121122 | JGI IMG/M metagenome (GOLD analysis project Ga0180007, IMG submission 121122) | Groundwater microbial communities from the Aspo Hard Rock Laboratory (HRL) deep subsurface site, Sweden - MM_PC_MetaG | ecosystem: Environmental > Aquatic > Deep subsurface > Groundwater... | reverse complement strand
CCCATCCCATGATTGGGTTCCAATATACTCCCACTACCGAAAAATACTTCTTCTTCTTGATATGCTTGTAACTGTCCTTAATGTCCTTTGCCGATCTAAGCGGAGATGTAGGTTGCAAGAGACAGATATACTTGCACTGGTTTTTCTCACAACCGAAGTAATCCAGCAGTACGGCATCAAGACCGGCCTCATCGGTGGATAGTTCGGGGGATCTCTCTATAGCCTGTACCTTTGCTTTCTTTGCGATATCAAGTATGTCCTGGTCGTCACTGGATACCACAATCTTGTCGAAGATCCCCGCTTTCTTTGCCTGGTCGATAGACCATTGCACTAGGGGCTTGCCGTGGAAAAGACGCTTGTTCTTCCCAGGCAAGCCCTTCGAGCCACTTCTAGCAGGGATGAAAGCAACCGTTTCGGCTTTCATAAACCCTCCTTCAATTTCTTACTTCTCTTTGTACCTCACGATGAAGGAATACTTCCCACCATTGGTCTTATTGGTCTTCAGGGAGAACCCAAGAACATCGGCTGCTAAGAAAGTTTTGTTAGCCGCCTGGGTCATTGCCCTGGGACGATTAACGCAATGTTTGGTAACAGTGGTGGACATTTTAAGAGAAGCAAATGCGGTCATTGCAGCCGTCCCGCTTGTAACCATTTTCATGGCACATACAATAGCCGCAGTCCCAGGGGTAACATCTTTAGATGAAAACACCTTGGTTACAACAACCGTTCTCTGGAATTTAACGGAAGAGGGAATACCAGCCCTGGCGTAAATTCCAGCTAAAGCATTCATCGTTGTCGAACAACCAGAAAATCTAATGTTGCTAAGCGACAACTCGTTGAATACTCCCGTGTTAAAAAGTGGGCAAAGCTCAGAAAAATCACTCACTATAACCTCCCGAAATCATTACTGATTTCTCATCCTTATATCGTTGTTCCAATATATCCAGAACTCCGATAGCTTTTTGTTTTTTAATTTTTAGATAAGGAATTACTAAGTCCAGAAGACCCCATACGTCTCCTTGTCTTTCGATATTTAAAACGTATGAATCTAAATGTTGATGTTTTCTGGCTTTCTGTATCCTTAATCTACCTATCCCCAATATTTGACGTAACCAAAGAATTACATCTTGATCGGAATTTGCGATTTGTATTCTGTATTGAATTTTGGTAGACGCATTAGATGAATAAGTAATACTACCTTCCCCATCCATAAACCCAGCGACATATCCTAATTCAAATTCAGATAGTTTCGGTAATTCTGTTTTGGTTACATGATGAAAATGACTATTGTTAGTGATACCTAACCTTTTAGCCTTATTTCTGATTGCACTTGCGGAAAATGGAAGAACATTGGATAAATTAGAACCGTTCCCATCATATTTCTGACGGATCTGTTCCTCTTGTTCTTTGCTCCATACTCTCAAGTGTTCAGTTGGTTGACCTTTAGGCCAGGGCATTATGAATCTCCTAACAATAGAATGGTTCGCCGGTTCGCATAACATGACGTGCTTGGGCGATACCAGTTTTTAGTTTTAGTTGGTGTATCCAGGGCAGATTACCATGCTTAGCGGTTACTCCAAATATACCCGCTTCGGTACAGTTGAAAAACCATCCATTGCCTGATATCTTTCCCAGGAAATCCTCGAGTGCAAGTTTCAGACTATATAGGCCGTAGCTGGTGAAGATAGTATTTCCGTAGATATCGGGATGAGGCTTACGTTGAAAACCGTCCTTCACATCCTTTCTATCGGGATAGTACGGTGTCTCCTCGGCAGCGAAACTCAGTTCATTGCCTACGAAAATAATTGGATTGCAGCCGAAGACCAAAAAGGCAACGGCTGTTCCAGAGTTGTACTGAGAGGATAGACTATAAAAGGGATGGTTGGCTTTTTCCCCGTTAATCGGGTTGAACCATTTCCTCATCTTTTTATCGAGTCTATCATCAGACGTATAATAGGCAACGAACTTCATCGGCCCCTGCCACATTTCCAGCAATGACGGGTGTGTGCTGACATTGGGGATCAACGTGATTGATCGAGTCTGTGACATATCCATGCCGTCCCAAAACCGTTTTACTGCCGGATCTGCATCTGCAAGCATACAATACTTGGGACGTATCCCGTGTTCTAGCAGGTTCTTTAAGCCTGAATGCACTGCAACAAATATGAAATCTGGATCGCTTTGAATACCGTCCAGTGTGTCAAATTGTTTATTGATAGCAGGTGAGGCTCCTAACATTACGGCTGTCTTGCCTTTGTGAATATCCTGACAATCTGCAACCCACCCGCATTCTTCAACCATGATGCGGTTGGTCTTGGCATTTGATTCCCATAGCGGAAGATACTGTCGGCCCGTATTTTCAGATACGGCCTTAATGAAATCTTCCGCATGGTTCAAATCTTTAAGATAGTCAACCGCATTCAACATTGTTTTAGCTCAAATCGTAGAGCATTCCATGACATTTATCTGCGTTACGCAGTTCAAGCGTGTACTGTCCAGATAACTGCCATTTCTCGTTACGACCTGTCTTCGCCATTTTCTCCATATGCCAGGCATCACCTGCCAAAGCTCTAAGTGCAATCCTTGAGCGATCGAGAATGGTAAGTTTATCTCCCGGAAACCACCGATCCATAACTATAGGAAATTCCACTCCCATGTCGCTGAGGAAAACATTCTTGTAGTATCCGACTATCCTCTCTCCTTGCTCAACCCTTCTCAGATCCTTTTCCATCGCGGCGATAACACGGGCTTGCTTTGCGCCTACCACAATAATAGGATCTGCTGTTTCATCCAATCCACCCTGATCAAAAATCTTGTAGGCAAGACTATTAATGTGGCCTTGGGTTAGAGCTGCACTGGCCTGGATAACGGTCGTATCCTCATTCGTGCTGTCTAAGTCCCAGTCCCGAAGCAACTGGATAATACCAGCTAAGGTTCTCAATTCATGATCCCCAGAGTAGGTATTGGCAGCACTTGCCCTGGCATACCCCATTATGATAGCCATGTCGAGTTCCCTCTTGATTTCAAGGGTTCTATATTTGATCTGGGTTTGAAGTTCGTTTACAATAGCCTCCATGTCCATATTCTTCCGGGTCTGGGTAATTTCCACAGCCCTTTCAAACACCTGCATGAAATTCTTCCGCTTCGTTCTGCTCATTGAAATATCGGAAGATGCAGCATCAATGTCAGCATAGGGCATTGCAACGATCCAGCACTTGGTATTAGATGCAAATGCCGCATAAGTCGTAGAACCGTAAATGGCTCCCGTCAATGTCTGTGCAGCTACAGAAGCGGTAATCTGAATAACCTGCTCTGTCCCATTGGGTTGGATCACGGCATTCTTCCTCAAAATCCTCTGCAATGAAGCAGTGGTATAGGTTGAAGCCACAACTGAACCAACCGCAGCACTTTTGGCAAGGATGTAAGCTGGGTTTAGTTCATCCTCTATGAAATTGACCTCGATGTTGTGAGCCGTAGGCCCCATGCGAATGTGACCTAGTAATTGTTTGTCAGCTTTTAAGACCGCAGCCAAAACCTGGCTACAATCCATCTTATCCAATTTATTAGACAGGGTTCCGCTAAATCCACCCGGTCCTGCCATAAAAGCAGTCGATGTAAGTGCCATTTTTAGTCTCCTATTCTGCCAGTAGGGAACCGAACATCCCCTTTAACACGCCGTCAACATCTCCCTTTTCAACTGATTCATTAATTTTCTCATCATAATTCTGCTTCTGCGTGGCGTCCAATCCAGATCTCGTAGAGGTAGAAGTATCTGGCATATAGGCATTTGTATTTTTAAGTTGTTGTTGTATTGCCTTATCACCTTTAACCAATGTCCTCAATTTGTTGATATCCTCTTCTCCAAGAGGTTCCCCAAATATGGACTCAAGTGCCCTGCCCGCATTTTTCTTTAGATGTTCGTTACGGAGTTTGTCTCCCATCTCAAATAGCTTTCGTACACCTTTCGGTGACGTGCCTAACTGGGGATACTCCTTAGAAACCATCTGGGCATAGGCATAACGTTCTTGAAACTCAACCTTGTTTTTATCCGATTCTTCCTCTAGGATTTCGGCTATACGCTGAGTAAGAACGGTTCGATGTATCTGCTGTTCAATCGGTTCTTCGGATGGAGTGTAATACCCTGATCCCCCCTGATTCACTGGAGGAGCAGAATATTTTAGCATCTCCATTTGTTCCACCATTTCCGCAAGCTGTTGATCCTTGGTCTTTGTCTCTTCTGAAAGTTTAGAGATAACACGTTGAAGTTCCTTGTAGGATTTTACAAAATCCTCTTGAGCCTTGAATGGAGGCAGATTCAGGTTGTCACCCTTCTGCTGTCCACCCGTCTTGTCTCCCGTGGTGGTATCCTGCAGGTCATCTACAACACCGCTTAGGTCCACATCGGGGATATTCTTAATATTTTCCATTGTCTTCTCCTTATGGTAGGATTCTCGCTGTGATTTCGATTTCGGTTACTTTTCCATTCCGCTCGATAACATTCGTGGTTACGCTGTTCTGATACCTACTAAGAAGGATTCTTATTTCCGAAATCAATACATTCAACGGATTGTCCTTTATTAGCTCATCCATAACGTTGATTGGCTCTACTGGATCGTAGGCTTCAACATCTGCTGTCTTTGGCGGTCGTCCTCTTCGTCCTAGCATTATTTAGACTCCCTGCGGTCCGCTTCGATCAATTTCTCCGGCATTAGGATTCTCTTCGTCCACTCCCTGCCCCATGGACGACACAGGGCCATCTGGGAATTGCTCGAATATTCCCCCGCCTTCGTTCTTCTCAAACCTGGTACGATCAGGTTTCACTTCCTTCGTCTTCTGATACACTTTGGGCTTTGGCATATGCTTTAGTCTCCTTCTCAATTATTTCATCACGTCTACGAATCATTAACTCTATCCATTGCATGAGTTCGATAAACCCACGGGCAACACCCTTCTGGTCTTTGTCTTTGTCTTCCTCTGCACTAAGGACCAGACCGACAAGATTCATACGTCTCATCATGTATGATTCAACCAATGTCCATCCCTTCATGCGGGTCAATGCTTCAAGGTTATTCCCAATCTCAATCTGCTCCCCTTCGCTAATTCCAGGAGGGGCCTTGTCCATGCGTTTCTTGATATCCGAATTGCCTGCACTAATTAGGATTTGGCGTTTAATCTCTGCGCTTGATAGGGTCATATCATGATCTCCATACTTGTCTTGGGGTTACATCAATGCCTAATTTCTCTAATACTGTCTCTGCAACTAAAACAAACCGTTCCCCACAAATTACACATTTCGCCACAAAGGGGGATGAGCAATCGTCAAGAATGTGTTTGTTATTCTCACTTTTGCATTTAGGTGCAGCGATAAAATTCACGCCATCACTCCCAATAAAAAAGCCCGCCATATAGACGGGCTTCTGTTAAGTTACTTCTTTTTCCCCTTCTTCTTCTTCTTTTTCTTCTTTCCCTTCTTGCAGCCGGGTCCCCAATTTCTTACGTCATCTCTTATTCCGAACATTATTTTTAACCTCCATTATTTTTCTCAAAGATTTTTTCTACCCTTAGATATAAATCCTTTAATGCTCTGGATTGCTCTTCCGAAATCATCCATCCAATATTTGTTGACCACCAGCCCATTGGATAATCCTTTGAAGTAACCTTAGGAATACTTGTTCGTTCAATCTCCATAAGCACCTTTTCAGTGATTAATTTAAAATCCATATTATTTTCTCCCATAGAATATTTGGGCTAACTGTTCCATATCTTGAGGTTGGCCCATGCCTTGTTCCATACCAGGCATTCCCATACCACCACCCATCTGAGCCATTGGATTCTGCTGAAGTTTAATCAGAATACGATCCGCATTCTTAATATCTAGGGCATCAAGAGCCGTTTTATATGCTTCATAATAATTAACCGTAAAAGGTTCTACGTTAGCCATCATAATTTCCGGAGGAATTGCGCCCACCAACTGCAAGGCAGCCTGAATCTGGGTCTGTCTGATTTCTTTGATATTAGTTACGGAACTACCAATGGGCTTGAAGTGATAGAACCTGCGTATATCTTCTTCCGTTATACGATAAAACCCTGCATCCTGATCCCCTACGATTGCCTCATATGTTTCCTGTTTCATAAATCTGCGGGTAAGCAAGATAATTCGGGTAGCGATATTTTGAAGAACCCCAAACTCTGCCAACTTAATGCTAAGATCCAATCTATTCAGAGATGCCTGCTGAAGCTTCATTACGGTCGTTGGCTGTTCGCTGTGTTGTGGGGTCATCCCACGGGCATACCCGAATAGACTCAGGGCATTTTCCATGTCGTGTTCCCGCATAGCCTCCTCGTTGTAGGAAGATGCGGTGACATCGGTTGTTTCCCAGGGTTCAAGATCGCTAAGGTTTTCCATCGGCCAGATAGCCCCAGGATAATGTTTAATGAGATCGAAGTTGATATCCGCCCCGCTCCGAGCTTTTATAATCTTCTGAATCACAAGGTCAATGTTATCCCTACGGGCCGACCGAATAAGGTTCTTATCTTCCTGAAGAACTTCCAGCACTTCGGGGATTCCCATACCGTAGAACTCCATCGGCACAGGCATATACTTGTATTGGACGATCGGCATATTGTATGGAAATGGTTGTAACATACGGGGATCTACCATTTGTCCGGCTTCACTCGCCTGGGTTGTCATCTCCTGCGCCTGCTCATTGCTATTACGGATTACGGTCTTTCGATTTGCAAGGGTTATTATATGGCCTCCGCTAATGTAATGAATGACCTCAATGTCGGTATCATCAGGCCTATAATCCGTCATCCCTATCTCTTCGAGTAAGCTCTTGTGCCAATCCTTGTCTGGATCTGACCCGACAGAATCACGTCCTGTCAATTGCTTGACATTCTTGTATATACCTTGCCCCTGTAACCTCTGGAGTTCTTCAATGTCCACGAACTCCCTAATGAATACTCCCCTAGCCTTGGTTACTCTTCGTGCCCCTACAATTGGGAGTAAATCCCAGAAATCCGTATTCTTAATCAATGGGAGGCGATAGCTTCCGTCATTGTCAAACTTAGGATATATGCCTATGTAAGAATTGCCGTAAATCGTCCCAGCCTTGAAGTAATCCACTATTTCGGGGAAAAACTCGGTTTCTTCATGGCTAATCTGGTAGTCAAGACACCTGGCTATTTGATCCCCAATCGCCATCGGATCGATGCCTTCATACATGGTATATAGCACCCTGGTTTCCCTGGGAATAACCGAAAAAAACGGCATGGAGGCAAACAAGGTTTGCACAAGAAGGGATGTCGAGTCTTCAATAAAGGCCAGGATATCACGGGATCTCGCACGATTAACATAAGGCCATTTGTCGTCATCCACGGCAGAACCGAAGCGATAGAGGCGGTAATGCCTCTTTGCCCGATCAAAATAGGGTCTGCACCAATCCTCAGACACCTGGAGTCTATCGAGTAACCACTTTAGCGTTTTAAGTTCATTGTCATCTATTCTTGCCATTTAATCCTCTATCTCTTGCCCACAACAAGGACAAATTTCGGGTTCTTTATTTAATGCTTCCTCTCGTTTCTCTCCAGCCCATTTGTTGAGTTTTTGTATAAAATCTGGGCTATCCGCGGGAATACCAGACTCTTTTGAATAAATTTCTATAATCTTTTTTTCGATTTCATTTTTTATTCTTGGCATTATGCCGATACTCCCCTTCTCCTGGCCGTGTAAGCCTCTTTCATGCGGATCTCAAGATAATCTTTCATTGCCTGCTCAGACTCAGGGCTAACATAAACAGGTTGCTCCAGGCAGATATACCTGATAATGTCTGGAAAATCCTTGAACTCATCTTCCGGCTTATCCGCATTATCTTTATACTGGTAATTGAACATCTGATGGATAGGCCCTCCGCCTGACGTGCATCCATTCGCTGCGAACATTACCCCAGGCTTGGTTTTATCTGTCAATGTAGAATGGTGAGATTTCAGGTACTCCCTCACAATCTTATGACCCAGCTCCACATCCCCAGGTTTGGACTGAGAGAGCTTGATATAACCCAAACCCCTCATTCTCAACTCGGCTTCCCAGGAACGGCCCTCCATTTCAGTCCGTGTACCGTATTTCGCATCAATCACAATCCATTTAGGCTTTGAATACCCGTGTTTTTCCCGCACCATCTTGATACGCCTGACCAATGTGTCAATATCCTCCCCCTTGGAGAGTAGATAATCGTAAAAGTAGATCCTATGCTTGGTCTTACCGAATATCTCGATCTCCTCCGGTGAGATTGCTCCAAAAAGATACCGTGTAGGCTTAGAATCATGAGGATCTACCCCCTCAATCTTGGTCCAGGACTTCGGGATAGGAAAATCCTCGTAAACATGAAGCTCCCTATCCATTTCTTTGTAGACAAGCCCCGATAGATGCTTCCATAGCCCCTTCTCCCTGGCTTCTCTTTCCTCCGGGTCAAGGGTTTTCAGGTATTCGTCGATTCCGGCTTTGAGCATAAAGCCCATTGCACGACCGCAATGAGGGCATCCCAGTTTCGTTCGTATGGGCCTATTATCCGGCACGTCCAATCTGCATCTATAGCACCAGTCTTGGCAATTGTCCCAGATTTCTCCTCTAATAACGGCTATCTCATTGTCATCCCCCCCGTTATTACCCGCTTTTAGGCTATATTCGTCATAAATATAGGCTTCCTTTAGGGGTGTCATGGTGAACCAGGAGGGAGCATTACTTACAATCTTACCCCTCTCGGCAGCTTGAAGAACATCCTTCGGAGGTGGTTCATCCCAGTGAATCCAATCGTAGTCAATCCCTTCGAAGGTATCCGCTTCCTGATCGTAGGAGCGAATGAAAATCTCAGATTCGCATTTATCCCCTTCCGGGTTGGTTGCAAATCTAATCTCCCCTACCTGTCCCTGTGGGTTTTTCTTGGTTTTATACAAGCAGGTAGAGGGAATAAGACGCTTCAGGGTAGGCCAGATCTTCTGCATAACCGATTGCTGCAATGTCTCGCAGCCTATCAATCCACGATTAGGGATCTTTATGTCAACTTTGTAATCCCCATGGTCCTCTGGGAGCCAGTATCGATACCCAAAGACATGGGCGAGGTCTTCCGCTATGCCTATTTCAGTTTTCCCTGATTTGTTGCCGCATTCATTCAACCTGCGCTTCGGCGTAGACCCGCTCTTATTCTTCACATGGATGAACTTTTTCTGCATCTCGTTCATCTGCATAAAGAACAGAGGATACTGTTTGAGGAGCTTAGAATCAATGTTTTCAGCTTCCATCATCGGCCTTGCGTAACTCCTTGGACAAGAGGAAGATATTTCTTTACTACATCCCTAATTCCTGGAGGAAATTTAAAAAATTCATCTGATTTATATAAATAAGCGGCAAAAGCCTCGGCAAATGCTTCCTGTGGATTATCAAATTTTGTACCAAGCCTGGAGGCAAGTGCTTTACTTTTATTTTTAGGCCACATCTGTTCAAATACCGTTCTCAATTTTATCCTATCCTCAGGGACAACAAACGTCCACATATGGTGAGCTACCTCATGAAATGGTGTAGTTATAGATGCTCCTTTAGGTATTGCCTTGGATAAGATTGTTTTACTTTCTGGTCTATATAATCCTGCTACCCCTCCAGCTCCATAGTGCTTTGGCAATTCTAAAAAAGCCTTGATATCTTTGATATATTTCTCTGGAAGGCTAAAAACTCCCCTTGCAAACTTCCTACGAGCCTCCTTTTCCATACCCTTAACGCCCAACTCGTAAGCCGCCTTCATAAATGCCTTATGAGTTATCCCCACAACTGGATGGATATAGGCTCCTGGATCGTATGCATCCGGCAATATCCAACTTGCTCCAGGTAATTCTGTTAATTCCTTCGCTAATTCCCCAAACCATTCAGGAGTTCTCGGTTGAAAATAAGGCATCCCTATCCTCTTGCATCCCCATCCTTACCATGTATCCTTCTCTTAAGCTCCTTTATGTAAGCCACCGTAACAGCTATGTTTTCCGTACTCTCACCCCTCAATAACCGCTCCTGCTCAAACTTCTCCTTCTGCGCCTTCCTAAACTCCTCCCCTAAACCCTTCGCCACGTTATCGCTCATCTCCCTGATCTCGGCGTTCGTCTTCTCGTCAAACTTTATCCTCCATAACCTGATCTCCCTCTCCCTGAACTTCACCCGATCCAGGGCAATTAGGTCAGGCTCATTCCCCTTAAACTTCTCAAGCTTAGTATTTATATCCTCTTCTGGAACCAATACGGCAAGCCTATTATCCCTCCACTCCTTGACATCCTGCTGATCAAACGTCCCATCAGGTAGCATAGGAAGCCCAGCCGCAATAATCCCAGGCACTGAATCACGAGGAACCCCAAGATATTGACATAACTCAACATCATTGTGCAGAATTCTTCCCATACCCAACTCACTCCAAAGGCCAAGGACGACCTATATAATCATGAAGATGAGAAGACTTTGACTCAAACCTGGGATCATCAGCACAACAAACCTCTGTATCTATAGGAATAGTCTCCACCTTAACGTTAGGACGATACACCATCTCCCCCCATTCCCGTTTACACTTGATACAATAAACAACATCACACTCGACACAATACCTCAAATCGTAGCGAAGATGCCTACAATCATGCTCATGTGACATAAATTAACCTCCAAAAGTTTTTTGCAGGTTGAGTTCGGAAAGTGGATATATGCCTATAAACCGACCCCCCATCCCCCAAAGCCCCCCATATCGACATTATTGTCGAACGTCTGATAATAACGATTATGTAAACCAATGGGGTAACCTCCCGTAACCATTAGGTAATCCATAGTTTTCCACAATGGGGGGGATCACCATTCCGTAACCACCTGGTATTATTAGGGAATATCCATGTGGATGGGGAGTCATCTGGAGTCATGTCAACTTTAGGTCCAACTTCGACAAAATTGTCGAGTCATGGGGTCGTATTCTATACAGTGTTGAATCATATCCTTTAACCCTAAGATTCCTTCCACACTCCGGGCAGAAATTCATCTCCGGATAGGATGGCAGACTATATGACGAGTCATGACACATACAAACTGGCTTCTCCTTGGGCTCATGATGGCAATGGCCTATGATCTCTAGGTATTTGACCAGGAGGGGATTATCCTTGAATGTCTCTGACTCCCTCATATCCTTGAACATCTCTCGGCATTTGTAGCACCAATCTCCGGCCATAATTAACAATTACCTCCTTGTAGATAAAACAATCCCTTACAAAAGGGAGGTGTGGATGATGAGGCTGGTGATTGCATCCTGCTGCCTATCTTGTTTGTCGGCCCCGCTCCCTTGTCCCTATTGTGTCCATCTTGAGTCAGGAGCTTAGCTCAAGTTGTCGGGACTGGTTGGTGAAAAGGAGCTTTGACCTCAAGGTTATTGGCCTTGTGAAAGGTTGCTCCCTAGATCATAGGAGTCCTTGGGCAATCATGGTTGCCCCCGGGGATTGTCCTATGATGCCCATAACAAGGGCGCCGTTTTGTCCATCCTATCCTGGTCTTTTGTGCCTCGATGCCAGTGTGTGGATGATCCGGCGGGATTATCACCGGCGATGTTCATTTGTTCTAAGCCCTGGGATGCTGGTACTGGGCATAAAAAAACCCCAGATATTGATCCGGGGTTACATTTTAGATGGGCTGGAGGGCAAATACTAGCAAATCATCGCCGCCTCTTCAACCCAGCCCTATTTGGTGTTCTGCCAGTCTTCAGTTTCAGGCTCCTGGCGGCCTACTAAATCATCAATCTGTAGAAACAGCTCTAGTGAACTAATCGACATTCTTAATTATACTGATAAATAAAAATCTGTCAAGTTTTTTTTTATTTTGGCATGATAATTTATTTATCTAAAAATATAATAAATATGCATCAAAATGTGGATAACTCGTTAGGGTAGTAATTACAAATGGTTAACCTAAATTTACACAGACTTTTGAACAGGTTATCAACAAAATTTAGTACATTTAAATTATACTTCGACAAACATGTCGATTCTAATGCGCTGAAATCATTGATGAATCATTTTGGTGGAATTGGCATGGGAATTGCTACATAAATATGTAGGGTGCGAGTTATGGGGTCATCAAGTTTTGTCCAAAAACAATCTAACAAATCCAATGGAGGGTGCGACATGGAACGAAAAACCAAGATAGACATTATCGCTGACAATGGAGGAGGGATCACGCTACAGTATCACGGGCGGCCAAAGTATCTACACTATTATTACCAGGGTGGGGTCCAAGTAATTGATGATCTGAGGGCAATTAACGATGGTCACTATCCATCATCGTGGGATGGCAACGAGTATAATCCACATGATGACTCTGGGAGATTTATGGAGTACAATCCTGACATGGAGCGCAATGGCGGTTATCGCTGGTATATGGGCACTGCTATGGATCTCCTATCGGAGTTTGGAGCGATGGATCTTGAGGATTGTTGGGGGTATAACGTCCAGGAGTTAGCAAGGGCTGCAAAATCATAATTAACCATTCCTGCGGGGTGCCAGGATGAACACAATATTAAGACATAGGCCACTGATTCCGGGAGTTACCAGCCTACCAGCCGATAACTCGCACCTACCGGGGTTAGTGGCCTTTTCCATAGGAGGGTGCACTATGACAATGTTGACCGTTAAGAGATTGGCAAGGGACCTCACGGTGGGACTCTGGAAGAATCCTGAAAATTACAAGTTCCTCGATCCCATCTCTCAAATGATGGCCGAACATTACCTTGAAATCAATTAGCCTTCGGGCGAAGCTGTCCTATCGGCTCTACGGGGAGAGGAGGGAAAGATGAAACTTAAATCAATATTAACCCTTGTCAACCAAAACGTAGAAGGCAAACAAGCTGATATCCGTAGCCGTTATGGGGATGGTAGCTTGATTTATGATTTTATAGACCAACAGGAAGCCATTATCGTAACAATGCACAGGGTTGAAATAATAAAAGATAGATTTTCAAAGAAAATGCCGATTATCCCTTGGCTTTATTGGAGATGGGAAGGTTATTCGTGTGGGTATAGTGGAGTTAGCAATCAAGAAGAATGGGCAAAATATCACATTATGATTGAAGATTAGCCCACCCTGACAAACCGTAAGGCGAAATCCTGGCCTCTTGGATTTCAGACTGAATCCAGGAGGCCAATCTTTGACATATTCCTGTAGACCTTGGCGATCGCCTTTTTGACTATCCAATTCCAGCCCCGCCCATCGTAATAATAATTCCACAAGGCATTTGCTTCGGTTCTGGACATATATCGTTTTTTCCAGGGGATCTCCCAGGCGTGGATTTCGCCCTGCTCCCTTATGGATCTCCACACTTTATGGCGCCAGTTAACGATGCGATCAAGGCGAAGCATCTCTATACGGCCTATATGGGATGGGTTGGTAAGCTCAATTTCCAGGAGCCGGTCTAATCCGGTGGGGCAGTAGCTTGTATCGGCCAGATACACGCTCAGGATTTGGGAGATGAGATCATAGGCTCTCTGGGCGTCGGTGTCGGTCATCTCCCTCCCTTTAGTAGCAAAAGGCCGTTTCTATTGTGGAAATCTCTGCTTTACAGGCCGGGCAGAGCCGATTAGTTTTTTTGTCCTGCGACATAAATCGTCTACCAGGGAGCTGGCAATCTGGGCCGAGACATGTCGTTTCCTTATATTTTCGGCTTTTAAAATATGCTAATTTGCTATCAGGATTTCTGGGAGGCCGACTATTTGGTTGTGGTCCCCTTTCCCAATGTTTACCTTTAGGCCCCGGATTTGGAAATTTATTTGCTATCCTCCTCTCTATCCCTGCCCTTACCATTGCACTCCGTACCGTAGTATGGGCACAATTAAAGTAGGTTGCTATCTGGTCAAGGCTATGGCCCTGGTTGTAAAGTGATTTAATCATGCGGATATCTAAGTCTTGTATTTTTCTTCCCGCTTTCATTCCATCTCCTCAAAGGCTGGGCAACGTTGAGCTTGTTCAAAAACTCTCCTATGCCGCAATTCGAGTGATGCTATTTCACTCTTGTTTAATCTCACAATCTTCTCCCTGCCGTTAGACAGGGTATCCCATAAATCGTTTTTACAATGGGCAGTTTTCCAGCCAGGAAATAGCTTGCAATATAAGCAATCGGCACATAATTTCATTTTTGATCCCTCCAATATACTGCGACGGCCAACGCTGACCATTCATCTTTATGGACCCCATATGTGAGGCCTGGGTTCTTCTTTGTTCCAGGCTCCCCAAATCTATCTATCAACGCCTGTCTGACGTGGGAATCTTTGGCCCGCATTGAATTACACAAGTGGAGCTTAATGTCCTTTCGATAAACGAGGTTGACGGTTAATGGGCACGCCTGAATGAATCGACCTATCCATACGCAAGTAGAAAAGATGGTCTTTCCTACTGGCATACCGTAGGATGCAACCATTTCAATAACGACATCGGTTTCTTTTGTATCCCCAATATATAAAAGGCTCTGTACCAACCCTTCGTTGTCTAAAATTTCATGCCTTGCAATTTCGCCATCCTTCAGCCAAACCATTGCGCTCTGCTCATTGCCTGGGTCTATTGCAATTATTAGGTTACGGTTGGGCATTTTTAATTTCTCCCTGTAAATTCTCCCACCAATCGGCTGGCTTTATAAACCCACATTTCCCACAAATTACGGTATTGCCATCTGCATTCCATTCCCATACCACTTTCTGTTTATGCTTCTTCTTACATGGAGCACATGGGCAAAACTGTTTTTGGCCGCATCTAGGGCAATACATCTTCTGTCTCTCCCGTGGCGAGGGTCTTAAAGTCTACCTCAACCCGTTTTCCTTTAATGGATTCACGACGGACGTACATTTCTGCCGCCTCTTTAAAATTTTGGGGTTGCAAGTGCATTGTCCTAAAATGCTGATATTGATACTTATTGAGCGGTGGATCATGGCCTAACATTGGATATTTATTATGCAAATCCATGATTGCAATATAGATTTGATCCTGAGTCAATTGTCGTGACAGCATCACGCCTATTAAGGCGATACACTCAAACCCCATTTTCTTGGCGGTTACGTTGTCCATTATTCATTCCTCCAAGATTTCGCCATATCTTGTATTTGTGGGTCATCTTTAAATTTAGGATAATCGCCCCCAGACTTAAGCGGTTTATACACATCTTCCCATCCTTCAGCATTTAGCCATGATGTGGGATGCGGAATATATTTCCCTTTATCTTCAGTCCACTCTATTGAATTTTTGGCTCTTTTTAGTGCATCCATAATTTTCTGAAGCAAGGAAGAATCAGGCTTGATTTTAAGCCAAGCCGTTCGAGCATGGCCTTTTTTCTTCTTATTAGGGTATTCCTTCCAGAATATTTCAAAAGAGGACATATATATTTCTTTTGTAGTTTCTTTTGTATTAGTTTCTTTTGTATGTAGCTTTTTGGGTAATGACTCTTTACCTTTTTGGGTAACAATCTTTACCTTTTTGGGTAACGTTACCTTTTTGGGTAATGGCTTCCATTGGTCAAAGTCCTTATTAAATCCATAACTTGTGATTCCGTTATCTTTTTTGGTAACGATGATTATCTTTTTTGCCAATAGCTTAAATATTACTTTACAGATTGTAGGTTTTTTGAGATTGGTCATTTCACAAAATTGTGAGAGGGCAATGTCATCCTGTTTTTTATGCCAGCCATAGGTCTTTCTAATAATTACCCAAAGACATTGCATTTCTTCCCCCGATATTCTTATCTTAGCCAATGCCTCTACAATCTCATTCGCAACATCAACATGACCATGTTCCTTTTGAGGATTCGCCACTTATTGCCTCTATTTAAATCTCAAGGCCGCCAGACCACATGTCCTGCTAAGGGGGTAGCAGGTGAGGAGGGATGGAATGGCGGCCCGTGTTAATTCAGCCAATATGTTCTCCGCTCAATGCAAGTGTGGTAGATGTCCAGGGCGTGCTCTGCCCCGAGACAGTGAATAGCCTTGAACTCCTGGCCGTCCTTTTGAAAGACGAACCATTCCACGTCGTTTCGGAATACGGAAACGTCGAAGCCTGGGATTTGATAGCTGATTACTTGTTGGAGCATTTTCGCATCCTTAGAATCGCAAATCTCATGTAAATGAAAATCGTGAAGCACCTTCCCCCAAACGTGCTACTCTGTGCTACCACCATTTTCTTGACCATTGCTGTCAAATCGTGTAAACTTTTCTCTGAGGTGGGGATGGTCAAAGGCATAATCCCAGATAAACTTTTTACAGTCACGATCGATGATCTCGGAGAAGCTCTTATCTTCAAGGAGGGCGATTTCCTGGATAGCTTCACGGATAGAACTTCTGAACCTGATACCAACTGGATCACCTTTCTTATCCATGCTTCACCCCCTGTTGAAATACATAATTGAATAGGTAAAAATACTTGATTCCCCCCATGTTCTACGGGTTGGAAAGGTATTAAATTGAAAAGATATATTTTAAAAATTCTCTGGCTTGACTTTTCCATTCGTAATTCTTTGAATTTTGACGGCTAAATCAAGAGATGGTCTCTTACTTCCGCAAGAGAGCAGCCTGATGTAACCATACGAAATTCCAAGGGATTCTGAATATTTGGTGTGGAATTCACGAAGCGATATGCCCTGAAGCTTAATAAATTCACGAAGAGTCATGTAAACTAGAGGTTAGCATATTTTATGCGTCCTGTCAAGAAAATTGTGCATCCTGCTAAGAAAAATATCAAAAATTATTTCGGTCCAGCATTACGGATTCTTTTGAACCAGATGGAAAAGAGACCATCTCAGGCTGAATTGGGTCGCTTGATTGGTTATACTAGAAGTGCCGTATGTCAATGGGAAAAGGGTAAAAGAGTGATGAATGAAAGAGAACTCCTGATTATTTTAGATTACCTAAATATCCCCTTTGTTGTGTTCTCCCACGAAGTTCAGAAGCTTATCGACGCAGACTCCAAATAATTCTTTGCCTCCCCTAAAAATAATGCTTGACAAACCGCTTTGAATATGCTAACCTCAAGTTAACATCAAAAACGAGGTCTTGATGGACACCCCATGAACCCAGACACCATTGGAGGGAAGCCATGAATGAGATAAAACTAATTAATGGAGAATTGATTTGCAATGGTAATGAATCTGTTAAGGAATTGGCTGAATTAAATAAAGCCGACCTG
>Ga0180007_10003563_pt1 | contig 17222 bp, 18 predicted proteins | sample MM_PC_MetaG_FD_121122 | JGI IMG/M metagenome (GOLD analysis project Ga0180007, IMG submission 121122) | Groundwater microbial communities from the Aspo Hard Rock Laboratory (HRL) deep subsurface site, Sweden - MM_PC_MetaG | ecosystem: Environmental > Aquatic > Deep subsurface > Groundwater... | reverse complement strand
CAATTACCCCTAAGCCTCTTAACAGAAAGAGAATGATAATTAAAAATCCGTAGTGAGAATAATATTTTTTGATATATTGATTTTATTGGAGTTAAACTACTACTCTGTTAAACTTGGGTTAAGCGGTGTTGTTTTTATTGATTATCCGTCGATCAAAACGGTGATAATTGCCTGATATTTTGACAAATTCCCAAAGCCGAACTGGTCGTCGGTTCTAAATTACACTCATGATCACTCTTTGGGTCAGGGTATCGGTTTTACAGTGTTTTTCTTTTCAATCTGATAAGAATCTTCGGGATATAATTTTGGTAAGCAATCATTGTGAAGACTATAATAATCACAATACTTAGCAAAATAAATCCGAATTTCAGAACGCAAACCATATTAGTGAGCACCGCAATTATTCTAAAATCCCTGGGATAAATCCGCAGCATCGCAAAAATCCCGATATTCTCCAGCCAATCACATATTCCAGCAATTAAAGGTACAAACGCCAGAAACCGCCATCGTGGTTGAAACAGATTATTTAACATCATCAGTTTTGCAATTAAAAAAGTGAAAAACAAAGAATAGACGATGGGGAAAAAGAAATCAACCATTTGTATATAGTTATAATAAGCGCGTCCTTCAGGACCATAGTTTTCAATCATCTCAAAGGCCTGTTCCGGTGCATAAAATGTGGTCATATCCAGCAGTTCCATACCGTTGGTGATTTCAAGAAACCGTGGTGTTAAAACTCTCATAAAAAGAAGTTCAAACAGGACCACAAAGATAAAAAGTAGTAGTGTTTTTTTCACGTTTAAAGCCTGTTCCCCTCTATGAAATTCGCCGGTTAAAAAGCCCCAGCATCAGGTAGATAAAAATACCGTGAATGACGAAACCGATCGTAACAAATAACCAGTATCCCGTAAACGGTTCAAAGCTCGCCAGAAAGGCCTTCGAGACCCAGAATGGCGGCAGAATTCCGGCCAGAAATGCCCAGTTGGATTTCACAAAATAACCAACAAAGGGCGCCAGGAAAATCATACTGGTCAGTTTATAAACCGCCAGACCTTCCACTTTGTTATTGGCAAAGGCTGCCAGGAAAAGGGCCAGCATCGGCGCTTCCATAGATGCCATCAATCCAACCGGAATCAGCCGGATTACAGGAATCGGCGTGAGATGTGCGATAAACAAGATCACATACATCATGATAAAACTGATAATGACCGGGCTGACAATTCTGTAGAGCATATAACCACTTTTTGTTAAAGGCGTCACCGCCATGTAACTCAGAATATCTTCATCCCTTTCATCCAGTAGCATGAATCCCATCACCATTCCCACAAAACTAGGTGTCAGAAACGCGAGAAAACTCACGATAAAGGCATAATGCTCCGTCAGATCAACCCATAGGACAACAAAATCAGCGATAACCGGAGTAGCAAAGCGAAACAGTAAAGCGATAAAAACCGGGATGCAGTAAATCAGAATCAGGAAGCTGTCGCGGGAAACATTTTTCAGGTCGGCCAAGGCCAGTGTAATAAATTTTCTCATGCTGCCGCTCCTGTCCGTAATACAATATATTTATAAAACCATTTCGATGCCCAGAGGTAAGCCAGATAATTGAAACCCAACAACAGTATCACTGATAAAATCAATTCTCCAACCGGTTTCGGTCCAAATGCGGCATCGATCAACGTCAGCGTTGACTGAGTGGGTATGATATAGAACAGCGGAGATTCCTGAAGCTTGAAGTAATCCAGCAACGGCATCGTTGCCACGACAAAATAGATCGGAGAACTGAGTAAATAACCGTTCACCGTTTTAGTAAACGATACCAGCGTGAATCCCATAAAAACGAACAAGACCGAGGTCAACCCAATCCCCAGAAACAGCCATATAACATTAAATGTAAATCCTACACTGGCAACCGTGATCAGAAAACTGGACAGCAGCGCCAGAACCGTCAGGGAAATCACTTTCGACCAGATATATTCACCCATCCGGATCGGCGTAATGAATATTCCCTCCAGTGTTTTCTGACCTTTCTCAAGCAGGATTATTCCCCCGAGAAACAAAAATCCCAGGATGGACGGATCGGTGAGCAGAGTAACTGCCAGAGCCTGCTGGCGGATTCCAACCGGCAGGCTGCGGATAACGCCAATATAGACAATGCAGACAATCAAATAAGCATAATAAAATCCGTGCCGGAACTGCAGGCGGAGATCATACCTAATCGCGCTCGCCAGCCTCATTTTAAACTCCTTCCGGTTGCCTGGATGAAAATATCCTCCAGAGTCGCTTCCTGGGTATGAATCGTTTCAATCTCTTTTGATTTTATCAGTTCAATGAATTCCATATTGCTGCCGATATTTTTCATCTCGAATTCACAGGTTTCCGTTGAACCGTTTTCCCGGAATTCCACCCGCACATTCTTCTTTCCGTTACGGATTTTCAGTTCACGGGGCGAGTCGATCAAGCGAATCTGTCCGTCCACAATAAAGGCCACCCGGTCGCAGACTTCATCGGCCACCGTCATGTTGTGCGTGGACAGAAAGATGGTCTTACCTTCGGCCTTTTTCTCTAAGATAATGTTCTTAATGTTCTTCGCGTTCACCGGATCAAGCCCGGCAGTCGGTTCGTCCAGGAAAATCAATTCCGGTTTGTTCAACAGCGCCCGCACAAAATTCAGACGCATTTTCATACCCTTCGAATAACCAGCAACCCGGGTGTCGGCATCATCGGCTAACCCGACCAATTCCAAAAGTTTCAGCGGATCTTCGGTTTCACCTGAATACAGCGAGGCGAAGAATTTCAGGTTTTCCAGGGCGGTGAGTTTGGTATAGAGATTCGGAAACTCAAACTCCACTCCGATCTTTTCATAATAATCGTTTTTCTGATCACGCAACTCTTTCCCGAATACCTGGACCAGTCCGGCATACTGTTTCAGAATGCCGATAATGATTTTCTGGGTGGTGCTTTTCCCGGCTCCCGATGGTCCCAGAAAACCAAAGATTTCACCTTTCTCAATCCGAAAGTCAATGCCGTGAATAGTCTCTTCCGAATTCCCGGGATAGGTGTATTTAAGATTCTTGATTTCGATCATTGCTGCTCCTGTGTATCTAACTTAAAACCTATTAAAAGAGTAAATAATAGTGTCATCCTGATCCCGATTTTCGGGAGAAGGATCTCTTTGGGAATAGGAGATATTTCGCTTTCGCTCAATATGACATGTGATATTGAAAATCTTATCATTCCACCAACCCCTTTGCCACGACTTCCACCAGCAGATTGATCACCGCGGGATAGACGTCGGGTCCGATCTCCTCTTTATGAAACGTCACTGTAAATATAGCCCTGAAAAAAGCAATCATGACCTCCGGTTTTACCTTACGAAGATTACTGTTGTCCTGGAAATGCCGAACAAATTCGATTCCGGCTTTCAGATCATTCTCCTGGTGTTGGCTCATCTTCTCCGGGGGTAATTTCCGGAGCAACTGTTCATAGACACCGGGTTCGTACATCTTGGCGAATATTTTACTATTAGCGACCAATTCTAATGATTGCTTCAGTACCTGTCGTAGTGCTTCACCGGCGTCCAACCCCGAAACCATCAGATCCGCCAGCATCTGTTCCCGGAAATGCTCTTCTTCTTCGAAAATCTCAAAAAAGAGTTCTTCCTTGGATTGGAAAAAATTATAGAAACTGCCTTTGGCAACACCTACTGTCTGGGTGATTTCGTCTACCGTTGTCTTCTTTAAACCGTAGATTTCGAAGAGTTGCCGCCCCTTTTCCAGGAGCTTTCGCCGGATCAGGTCTCTCTCGTTTTCATCAAAGGATTTTACCATTTTGCTTCTTTCTGTGATTCTATGACCATATCTGTCATACAGTCATAGATAGTTTAAAAAAGTAATTGTCGAAATGCAATGATTATTTATTGGAACTGATTAAGAATCCGTTATATCTACTATAAATACCGTCAATTTCAAGGAAAATTAATATCTCATTTTTAAAAAATAATTTTAGTAAGAATCCCAACTTTTTTGAGGAGTTTTTCGCGAGAACATTCATCAACTGGGCAATTTTTCCTTTTCTCATTTTTGGATGTACTTCTTGGGCTTAACCAAAGTATCACTTATAAAATAGTTATCTACTTTTACGCGAGAGATGAAAGTATCATCAAAGATTACGTAATTATCACCTTTCTCTAAGGAACTTTTAAAAACAATCCCATTAAAATTTTTATCTTTAATAAATTCACAAAGATACTGAGTTGGTAAATATTCAAGTTCTTTTTTATTGGGATGAATTGGTTTTGAAAGCGAGTCTGAAAGATGACAAAGAAATGGCATATCTTCTGTATAAAGTAAAACGACATTATCATCATCTAATCCAAATGGAGAAATAGAACTTTTAGGGTCTCTAAGATCAATCAAAGAGATCTTTTTTTTCACTTTTATTTTAGCTACCGATACATACTCACTTTTATATGGTCGAGCTTCAGCAATAGCTGTTTTATAATCACTCGCAGCGTAAAGATATGGAATCCCTTTAGGATTAGCTCTTCCATCTTTTGCCATTTCTCTAGGTGGTTTTCCCATTTCTGGCAATGGAAAAGGTTGAGAGTCGGGATTTATTCTTGCTCTATATATAAATTTTGGATTGTAATTTTTATCAATTACAAGAAAGTCAAATAACTCTGATAACTGTTCTCGATCTATCACCTTCTTTGGAAAAAATCTGTTTTCATGTTTCAGCTCTATGATAAATAAATTCCATTTGTCAATTTTGGCTTTATTCAACGATAATGATGATTGAAATTTCTTTACAAATACATTGTCGCTATCCGTAAGTTCTGATAGTAATAATAATTGCTTGTCAATTTTTATCATATTAGAAAAAACATGCCAGTCATCATGAATAATTTCATTCAAGAATTTGCCTTCATTACTTTCTTCATATAAATCTAATAAAGGCTGGAATATATCAATTAGTTGTTCGGGATGAATTAGGTCTGTTTTTTTTCTATAATTACAAAAAGAACAGACACCTATTGTACGACTTATATGCCTTATGTACTCTTTTAAATATAAATGGGCGAAGCAATTGGGGCAACAATCCATATTACTCCCGTTTGAGGACAGCGGCAATTAATTCAATATGGTGTTGCATAGACAGTTTTTTTACGGATCCAAGCCCAGGAAAATGTTTTTTAGTAAATAAATCTACATATTCTAAGCATGCTTTGGATTTAAAAATAGTTGATTTTGGTCTGTTATATTCTTTTATCAATTTTGTCAGTGCTTCACGAAATTTTCCACCCGGATTTGTAGGTGAATCGGTTTGATCCGAAAGAAAATGATAAATGAACATATCATCTTCTACTCCAAGATAGGTCAAATGTATTGCCACGGCGTAGGCCGGACCACCGGTTTCTGAATAATCATCACCGACAATTTGAAAATCACCAAACCCATCCATACTCTCATCCAGATAAGTAAGATGCAGATCGGAAAAATGCTCACTTGGAGGATACTGAGCGTTTTTTCTACGTGTCGTAAATCCATCTCTGATCAGTATCCTTGAGACTCCGTCTTTTCTAAAATGTCGCTGATACAATTTTCCAGCATAACCCTCTATAAATACATGCATATTAATGTTATCAAATGCCTCAAGCGCAGCGGATAGATCATTCCCCATCGTATATCCGTAATGAATAATTGTAAATGATCTTTCTGGAAATTGTGTCAGTACGCCAATTAAATCCCTTACATCCGATTCGGGATGCAAGATATATCCTATCGAAATATTATCAAATGTTTTGATTTTGTCTTCAAATAATTTCGCTTTGATATCGGCTGATATGACAGGTTCTTCTCCTGCCTGAGGATTAATGATAACTGTGCAGGCCACATTAAATTGGTTCAGCGGATTCATTGCACGAACCAATGCCGCAAAATCGCTCTTAACTGGTTCTATTATCGGATGGATACCATTATTGCTTAAAAATTCGGCATTATCACGTAATACAATAAGTTCGAACTGTTTTCCACGGAAATATGGACAATACATTCGGTTTAACTCCTATTATATTGCTAGTGGTAATACCATTCCAATGTTTTTATCTAATCTAGATGATAATCGTTGCATTTTTTTTTGATCATCACCGATACTCAGAGCATACGCTTTTAGTGAGAATGGTGTTTTATCAAGGAAATCCTTTATAAAAGCAGACGTATTGCGCTGTCTAAGAATTTTAACTGTCAAATCGTGTGCAGATTCAACAGGAATCGTGCAAAACAGTTGTTTACATTTATTAAATATCTGCGTGTTGGGTACATCAGGTATTCCACCATAATATTCCTGAATCACATGCAAATATTCATCTTTCCTGAATGTGTTGAATACCGTCTCAAGTATAATATTCTGTTTATTTGATTTTGATTCCCGGATTGTTCGGATTGTATTTCTGTCTGTGAGAATCATGATTCCAATATTATCCGGTATGATAATTCGCAATTTTGCAAGTTGAGATTCCGAGGTAATAACATTGATATGGTCAAATATCTCAAGATAAGCATATATCTGATTTTCAAGACGTTTAAATGAATCATATTCCGACTTTATTTCATATACCGTTGAAGAACCATTGACTATAACTACATCAGCTTTGCATTTTCCTACACGCAACTCTGTTAACATCTGCGATGTGTTAAGAGAATGCTTCCCGAGCAGTATTTTATTTGCGATAGCGTTTTTATAGATATATTCATTCCGATAATGCTTAAATAGAAAATTATAAACCAAATCAAAGAATTGACTTAATAATAATGACGAATCTAGATGTTTAAGCATACCGCTGTTTCTACAAACTTCCAATAAATAGCCCGATGTACCCTTTTCAATGATATCGTTCATCACAATAGGAGTAAAAAACCGACTTATTGACAGATAATATTTTAAATCAATTGACATCTTTGAAGTCTATTCTTATTAATAAAGTACATTTCCAAATTAACAATTTCAATCACTAATTAAAAATATATTGAGATCATCTACAATATCCAATCGAAATATGCATTTTGTTTTTATTATGTTTCCCCGTACAAACACGTGTTCAATTTAACAAATTGTTCAAATCGGAAAATTAGATTACATACATTCGCCGGCTGACAACATTGATAATCCCACGAATCATCCTGAAAATCTGTTCCATTCCCTGAAAATTGATTCCGTCAATTTCGTCGGAAACCGATAAATATCAGCAGACGCAGCTCGGGGCTGAAGAGTTGCCGGTTTTCTGCCAAACCGGACAGCAGTCCGATTGCCAAACACCCGACAATATTCACCGTCAGCGTACCCTAAGGAAATGCGGCCTGACTGAACAAGCGATGAACCAGTCCGCTCATCAGATAGCGCGCTACCGATCCCAAAAATCCACCGGCTCCAACAAGAAGCAGCTTAATCATTCAATTCTCCTGAAATTAATATAACAATAGTTTCACCGTAATCCAGCGGAACGATTATTTGTAATCCATTGTGTTATATCTAAAATTAGCCCGAAATCCCTTTTTTCAACGCCTGTTCAATAGCCTCCAGGATGACCTTGCTGCTGGCGGTTGCGCCGCTGATGGTGTCAACCTGCAGGCTCTGGGCATTGACCACATTGGCCGGGATTATCTCAGCGTCACCGCCTCTGCCGTTCTCGTGCTGTAGCAGTTCGATTGATTCAATTTTGTGATCTTTCACCACAACTTTGACAGTGACTTTAACCAAAATTGCATCATATTCGCCGGTATATTCACCATCGGCCACCGTCTGAAGATCAACGTTTTCAATTTCAATCGCCACAACCCGCTCTTTATATTCTTTCAATGTGTGACAACTCATCAGTGATAAACTGACAGCAACCAGAATTAGAATCCATTTAAACTTTTGTATTACTATTTTCCTAATCTTTCATGGTCTTGATAAATTCGTTAATGTTATCTTCCTTTATTTTCGACACACTTTCAGTCACATGAGCGACCTTCTTTATCATGAACTTTTCAATAAAATTCATCTTCGCTAAGTTGAATTCACCTCCAAAAAGCCCCTTCGCAGTCGCGTGCTCAAGCAGCTGTTTGGGAAAATTATCGGATAACTCTTTCATCGCTCCGTCGCCATCTTCCATATGACAAATATAGATCCCCAGCTGCTTTTGAAGCAGAAAATCGATATTCCGCTGGACAAAGCTTTTTATTTTCCCCTGGATTCGTCCGGCATGAATCGATCCGCCGATAACGATCCGGTCAAAATTCTCCAGGTCAATCCGGGTTATGTTCCGGACATCGCTTAGCTTTGTATCAGGTCCAAATGCCTGAGCAAGTTTCTCGGCGGCGTTTTTAGCACATCCATGTTTACTGGCGTACACAATCAATGTTTTCATTTGTCCATCCCCATTTTTCACTCGGTTAATAATCCCTGAAAACTAATAACAAAAATGTTAAATCTCAACAACTTCTGTTGAGATTTGTCATTTAGACGATATTATTGAAAATCGATTAACGCAATTCATTTGATCCCGCTCACGCCCGACTGACATCCTTTTTAAGTATTACGCATCAGACCTCTATTCTTTGAACAAACGATAATCAGAATCCTTTTATATGAGAAACTATCCAATAAATTTTTAAAATCAATCGAAGTTAAAGGGAGCGAGAGATGATTAAAAATTATTTAAAGGTGGCACTGCGGAATATATCCCGCCACAAGGTTTATTCCTTCATAAATATTCTCGGGCTGGCGATTGGTTTGACGGCCTGTATTTTAATTCTGCTCTATCTGCAGTATGAACTGAGCTACGACCGCTGGAATGATAAAGCCGACCGGATTTACCGGATTGCCCTGCATGGCATCCTGGGTGAAAACGAATTTAACGGTTCCGTGGCCTGTGCCCCATTGGCAAAAACATTGATAGCTGAATTTCCGGAAGTCGAGAGCACTGCCCGAATTCGCACCTACGGTTATCCGGTTCTGCGCTACAACGAAAAAGTGTTCAGCGAAGAACTATTTTACCACGTCGATTCGACCTTTTTCGATGTGTTCACAATTGAATTTCTGATGGGTGATCCTAAAACCTGTTTATCAGAACCCAATACAGTTGTCCTCACGGAATTGATGATGAAAAAATATTTCGGCGATGAAGATCCCATTGGCAAGATCATTAATTCCGATAATCGTACTGATTGGAAAGTCACCGGCGTAATCAAGGACTTTCCCAAGAACAGTCACTTTCACCCTGACTTCCTGGCCAGTTTTTTAAACAATGAAGGTGATCAGAACATCTGGGTCAGTAATAATTACAGCACTTATGTCCTTTTAAAGGAGGGGCATAATTATAAAGACCTGGAAGCCAAATTTCCGGACCTGGTTCGAAAATATGTCGGGCCGCAAATCCAACAGTTTCTCGGAGTTTCCTGGGACCAATTGGTCGCCAATGGCGCAGCCTATGAGTATTTTCTCCAGCCTCTGACGGACATTCACCTGAAATCCCATCTTGACTTTGAGCTTGAGCCCAATGGTAATGCCCTGTACATTACCCTGTTTTCCATTATTGCAATGTTTATTCTGATCATCGCCTGCATCAATTTTATGAACCTGGCCACCGCCCGTTCCGCCAACCGCGCCCGTGAAGTGGGAATTCGAAAGACACTCGGTTCCAACCGCTCGCAGCTGATCGGTCAATTCCTGACCGAATCCATTATCATTACCTTTATTGCCGTTGTCATCGCGATGATTTTCGTTAAACTGCTGCTGCCGCAATTTAACAACCTCATCCAAACTTCCCTGATAATCAATTATTTCAGTAATATCTATATCATTCCGTTACTTCTTCTGACTGCGGTAGTTGTTGGGGGTTTGGCTGGAGTCTACCCGGCATTTTACCTGGCTTCTTTCCGCCCGGTCAAGGTTCTGAAAGGCGAAAAACAGAAAGGCGGGCGCGAAGCGACTCTGCGCAGTATTCTGGTTGTATTTCAATTTCTTATTTCCATTGCTCTTTTCACTGGCAGTTTTATTATATACCGTCAATTAAGCTTTATGCAGAACCGGGACCTTGGGTTCAACAAAGATAACCTAATTATTGTCGAAAAAACGGACGATATTGCACAGAGTTTTGCTGCTTTTAAAAAGGGGCTGCTGGAAAACCCGACGATTATCAGTGTCGCGAATAGCCGCACAGTTCCGGGCCGGAATATCGGAAACAGTGTCTATTCTCACAGTGACGCCGCAAATGAGGACAGTAAATTGCTAAACGTTGATGCGACCGATATTGATTTCACCGAAACCTACGGCATACCCATGGTTGCCGGGCGTTTCTTCATCGCCGGGCGCAGCACTGATTCCACTGGTGTCATCTTAAATGAATCTGCCGTTCGAGAGCTGGGTATAGAAAATCCAGTCGGAAAATACCTGACCCAGACCGGACAAAATTCAGATGAAATTTTGAAATATGAAATTATGGGCGTCATGAAGGATTTTCATTATCAGTCCCTGCACCGTAAAATAGAACCACTGGTCATGTTCTTTAATCGATTTAATGCCGGCAGAACAACCACCGTGCGTATCGATCCAAAATACAAAAAGGAAGCAATTCAGCATATCGAGAGCACCTGGTACAAATATGCGGGCAACCAGGCCTTTGAGTATGTTTTCTTGGATGATGACTTCAATCGTCTCTATTTATCCGAAATCCGCACCCGCCAGATCGTGACCATTTTTTCAACTTTGGCAATATTCATCGCCTGCCTGGGACTCTTTGGCCTGGCGTCCTTCACCACCGAACAGCGTACCAAGGAGATCGGCATCCGCAAGGCCATGGGTGCTTCGGTTCCGAGCATCTTTACCCTGTTATCAAAAGACATCCTCAAACTGGTCCTGCTGGCAGCGTTGATCGCCCTGCCGGCATCTTATTATATGATGAGCAACTGGCTACAGAACTTCGCCTACCGGATTGGCTACAGCATCTTCGGGTTTATCCTGTCCACAGTAATCGCCGGGATCATTGCCATTCTGACCATCAGCAAGCAGACCTACAAGGCCGCCAGTGCGAACCCGGTGGACGCATTGAAATACGAATAAATTCAGCCTTTTTCGCGATCTGAAAACGGACAATGGATTTAAATTACCGATTGCAAATCTGCTAAGTCACTTATATATTTCGGTAACTATTACTAAATATAACGACAATGACGCCACGCGACCCAACTACTCTGTTTAAATACAACCGGGCGAAGCGAATTTTAAAGCCCCTTTTCATTCCTTTTGATCATTACGTCAGATACTTCGGTCTGAAGAATAGAATCAAAGACGGCCCCAACCTGATCTTGGCCAATCATCCCGGAATGGGCCGGGATATTGCCGGCGTTATCACCGCTTATCAGCGACAACTTTACTTCCTGGCGGCCCACTACCTGTTCGACCCGGACATTCTGCTGAACACACATGTCAAACCAGCCCTGGGCCCGGTATTTTCCAAAATCCTGCTTCCGGTGGCGGTCCGGTTTTCCCAATACCTGCCAAAAATTTTAAAAGAACAGGAAATGATTCCCATCAATAAACACTATGACGGTGATCTGCAAAAATTCGCACAGCAGCTGCGTCAGTCAATTAATCAGGTAAAGAACTACCTGCTTCAGGGGCAGGCGGTAGTCATTTTTCAAATTACTTATAATATTCTGAAGTCCATCGGCCAAAAACGGATTGTGGACAAAGAACCCAGCAGGTTTCACCCCTACATTCCCCGTTTTAACCCCACCTTCGGCAAAATCGCCTATGAATTATTTACGGAACACAATCTTCTGGTACCGGTAACTCCGGTCGGTATTCACGGCGCCGAAGGGCTGAACCCCTTTCGAAAAATGGTAATAAATATTGGCAAGCCGCTGACGATTGCCTCCTGTCTCCAAAATCAAGGCAGTAAAGATCCGGTAGCCCGGTTTACCACCGAATTGGAACGCCAAGTAGCCGGGCTTATCAGCGATTCAGGATTACCGGTTGCCCAAGCCGGGATATCAATCCCTTAAACGGTACGATAAACATATTTCTGATTTCAACGGACAATATTTTCATTCCTGCGACGAATCAAAACGAGCCACCAGCCAATTCATTCATGCCACCGGCCTGTTTGAACAGGGCAACGAACCATTTATTTATTCCAATAAGTCATTAGAATATTACTGCGTACAATCGATATGTTCCATCGGGTCATCGGAATATTACTGCATTCTATCGACATGTTCCATCAAGTCATCGGAGTATTACTGCATTCTATCAAATTATTCCAACGGGTTATTAGAATATTACGGCGTTCTATCAATATGGGTATTCAAATAAAAATAATTAGTGTACAAGGTATCATTTTCAGCAGACGGATAATGGAAATCTTACTTCGGGTTATAAGTTTCGACAATTACAACATGCAGATCAATTTTCCACTGTTCTGAATTCGGGAATTGACAATTAATATGAAGTGATCCTTATTTAAAATAGTCTGTTTAGAGCTTTCGTAGTGCGTCTTATCGCACACCCCTAGCAATTAAAGCACCATCCCAATGAAACGAACCAATAAGAGCTATTGTATTGTTTTTAAAATCACCATGATAAAATGCCTTATCTTCAACAGGGGCATCAGGAATTCTCTTCCATGTAACCCCGTTGTAATGCAATACTGTACCTTGTCGCGAACCGATATATATATCATTTAGCGCTTGAATCCCAATCATGGTATATCCATAATCCGACAGATCTAATCCTGCTTTACTTGAAGGAGTAAACTCCATTTCATTACTATCAATTGGTTTTTTAATTAGACCTATCGAAGTTAAGATATAGACGGTATCTGATAAAACATCTAATCCCGTAGCCCGACCAAATTCCCCATTGTCCCAATCAGCATAATAACTATCGGCTTCAAACAACGTCTTCCACTCTCCGTCAACTAATTCCAATGCTATACTTTCACCACTGTCGTTATAACCAGTTGCGTAAACATGATTATCTTTCCCATTGATATCACGCATGAAGATATCGGTACCTGTTTCTAACTTCTCCCAAGTATTTCCATCATAATGAACAGAATATCCCTTTTGCCCTACAAGGTAAATATCATCACCGGATTCACTCCACATCCGCCACAATGGTCCATAGTCTGGGTCACCAACATATTCCATAAAAACAACCAATGGAATAAACTCATTACCATCCCATCTAGTTAAAGTTCCACCAGTGCTGAAATATACATCTGAAGATGATATCGCATATACTGATGTTAAATCATCCGATCCAATGAGAGTTTGGTTTGGATATTTAAAATTTGGAATTTTAAAATATGTCCACTCAACACCATCCCAGTGAATTGCATTGTATGGTCCACCGGTCATTTTCAATTCACCAACCGCCCAAATGTCATTATCATCGATAATGGCCACATCTCGGAGTACCGAGGGATAATCGGCGATTGTATCAACATACCAGGTAAAGTCACTGTTGCTTATATCCATGGTTCGGGCATATACAATGTCACTAGAATCGATAATATCACCACGATAGACATAGAGCGCCTGGTACAGATAATCGGTAGATGGTTGCAGACCGGAATCCATGATCAGGGTGTCTGTTCCATACAGCGTGTCGGTTCTGATATATTGGTAGTCCCGGTAAAGCGAATAGAGTTTTCTCAATCCGGAATCCGGAATCGACACATTCAGATACACTGATTGACAGCGGGTGTCTTCAACCGAAAGTAAAATATCTCCTTCGATTTCAGGTTCAGGTTTGAGATCTTCCGGGCAAGATACAAACGCTATAATGATCAGAAATCCGAAAATGACACTGAGAACCGCTGTTGTTCTTATCATAAATACCTTTGTATAACGGTGTAAAGATACATCACATACAAATCAAATTCAAAAGAAAAACTGTCTCAAAGTTTCTGGCGTCTTGACTCCTGGCTCTTGTATCTTAATCCGACATAACTCACCCTGATACATCGGTACAAGTCAAGTCATAAATTAATCAAACAACTCTTCGTGAAAAGCCTCTTTCAGTTCTTCCTGCATGGGAAAGACAACAATGTCCCGTGACTGATCGGGAGTGATGCTTTTTTCGAGAATATCATTGATTTCATTGGCAGTATGGCTGTAGAGCCGGCAGAAAATCGTGGCTTTTTGAAGTTCCTCCGGCCCGCCCAGTTTCATATTGACCGCCAGCTCCAGGTTTTCCATATCCCCGTCCCGGCACAGAAACAGGATCGCGTTTTTCCGGCTGTCCCGGATTTTACCCGCTACCAGTTCCCAGATATCAGAAGAATGGATATCGCCTTCAATGGGGTTGTGAATAAAGCAGCCCATAACAGCCTGTTCCTGGGCATTCTGAAATTTGCGCCGCTTCAGATCGATATTCATACGGCTCGCTACAACAACGATATCATCGTGACTTTTCCGTTCTTTGTCGCTGCTGAGATGGTAAAACAGCATCTGCCCAAAGCGTCCGTAACCGAGAATAATAAAAATATTCCCTTTCGGATCGAGGTAATTCCTCTGCAGGACCCAGTGCCGGTACAGCCGGCGCGTGACGACCTGGTAACCGTTGAAAATCCTTACTCCGGCATAGAGCGGATCCTTTAGAAAGCTATCTTTCCAGAGATCGTGGAGCCCCAGATTGCCCAAATGAAAAAATGTTTTCAATCCTTTCCGGCGATCCGGCATTCCCTGGATGCTAACCAAGGTATTGAGGTTCGTAATATCAAGGTTGGTTGTGATATACACCCGTTTGGCCCGCTGCACATTCGCCCGGCGCAGAACCGCCAGCTGGGAAAAATCATCCCGCAGCCACCAGGTGGTTTTACTTTTTCGCAGAAAGATACTCCGGGAATTATTCGGATCTCTTTCAATGACGACAATCCGATGATCTTTGGGTTCATGTTCCTTGATTAAGTCATAAATCAGCCGGCCATTCCGACCCAAGCCACACACCACGGAATGATTGCGCCAACGCGGAGAAAAATGACTCAGTACTTTCTCCTGGATCACCTGGTACACGGCTCCCAGAGTCAGCACCGGTGCTAAAAAATAGCATATCCATAACAGTATAAGTGACGTCGCAGACCCGCCAGATGGCAAGCCAATATCCAGTCCCCCGATTATAAACAGGGTCAATGAATAGTACAGCGCCTCAAAATAACGCCCGACCCCACTTTCCGACACCATCGTTGTCTGTAAAAACGATGTCCAAGCGATCAGGACGATAAATACAAACAACGAATATTTCCAATATTTCCAGATAATCCGTATCATTTACTCAACTCCTTAATTGTGCTAAAATTACTCACTTTCACCTACAGTCGCAAAAGAATAACTGATAAGTGTACTGGTACATATACTCAAGAATCAGTTCTCTTGGATATTAGTTGTATATAAATAAACTGTGTCCAATATTTGATAGAACTTTGGGTAAAAATAATTTATAATTAAATACTTCTTTAAATAACTAAAGCCATATATTAATAGAATAAACAGATTGATTGGTAAAAATAAAATACCAAACACTTTTTAGAAAATTCTTTTTTTCATTTATACAATATCACCATTAAAATTAAACAAATATTTTATTGTTTTTTCTAAAGTAAATTTTTACTATTGTTGCACACTAAAAAATTGAATAAAGTGGATTAATTCAAAATATTAATAATAATTTGGAATTCAACTGAATACTCATTATATTTTCCCAAGATTTGAATACCAACTAAAAATAGGTTTGAAATGGTTACTAAAAAAGGTGGAAATAATTCCAAGGATGGTCTGTTTTCTACAATTCGACAGGCCGATTTATGGATGTCAAAAGTTGGAACGAAGACCGGTATTAAAAACAACTTGATCGAATCCCGCACTCAAATTGACCATTTAAGAAAAAGGATTAGAATTGAAAATAAATTTATGGAAAAACCTATTTCTATTTGATCTTCTGTGCCAATTCCTAAAGATAAATTTATTACATATTCGTTAGATACTCTATGCAATTTTTTTGCACAAAGTATTAAGGGGGATTACGATCACAACCTCCTTCTAATACAACGAAAACCTCAAATTAAATATCTTGAACAATATTTACATGACATTGGTACAAAATCGATGATAGTTGAGGCAGACTATATTGATCATGATTATATTGTTGATTATGCAGGATATTATTCAAGATGTTTTCAATCATATCCAAAAGTATGCAACAGAGTTCACTTTTTTAACAAGTTATACGATGATGAATATATTGATAATATGTTTAGAGGCAACGATATCGAACCATTTTTTAATGAAGATCATTATCTCGGATTTTTGGTTATAAAACCTCTTCCACATAGAATTTTAGGTAGAATCTGTCTTAAAACTTATTCAAGTGATAATTCTCGCAGATATTATCCTGTATGTAGACCATATAATGTTCATTTATATGGACTTTCAACAAAGTTAATATCATTAACTTTTCAAGAACAAGATTGTGTAATCTCGGTATGTGCTACAAGCGCATTATGGAGTGTATTCCAAAAAACTTCAGAATTATTTCATCATCGGTTATTATCACCATTTGAAATAACAAATAATAAAGCAGCAATCCAAGGAACAGATTCAAGAGTTCTACCTAATCCAGGATTAAATTGTAATCAAATTGCAAGTGTCATTCGAAGTGTTCATTTAGAACCTCTCGCAATTCAATGTGTGGATGAAAATGTTTTTAAAAACACATTCTATGCTTATATCATATCTGGTATTCCTATAATAGTTGTAATAGAACTTTTTTCCCTCCATGTGGAAAGAGGTTGGGAATCAATGGGCCTTCATGCAGTCACAGGTACTGGTTTTAGTTTAAATGATCAGGATCCTTTCAACAAACTTTTTACGATCTTCTAAAATTAATAAATTCTATGTACATGATGATCAAATAGGACCGTTTGCTCGAATTGAATATTGCGATGATTTTATTCCAGCTGAAGTAAAGAATAATATTGAAGACGTGAAATCATTTAATACATCATGGACAGACGATGATTTAAAGATCACTAAAGTCAATGGTGTTCCTCATTGTACTTTTACCATTGTACCATAAAATTAGAGTTCCATTCCAATGTATCTACGAACATATGTTCACATTAAACAATCTCATACATTACGTAGTAGAAAATAATCCAACATTAAAATGCTTTGTAT
>Ga0180007_10003562_pt1 | contig 17223 bp, 11 predicted proteins | sample MM_PC_MetaG_FD_121122 | JGI IMG/M metagenome (GOLD analysis project Ga0180007, IMG submission 121122) | Groundwater microbial communities from the Aspo Hard Rock Laboratory (HRL) deep subsurface site, Sweden - MM_PC_MetaG | ecosystem: Environmental > Aquatic > Deep subsurface > Groundwater... | reverse complement strand
AGAATGTACGAAATGTTTATGGGACCACTAACCCGGACAAAGCCCTGGAACACATCAAGCATTGATGGGATTTACCGATTTTTGAATCGGGTCTGGAATTTGTTTTTTGACGAGAATGGTGAAATAAACAGTGATATTCTGGATGTCAAACCTGACCAACCGGTATTAGTATTATTAAATAAAACAATTCACAAAGCGTCCGAAGATACTGAAAATTTGCATTTTAATACGGCAATCTCACAGTTTATGATTTTTATCAATGAAATTGTCAAACTTGATGTGAAACCATTGCCTGCGCTGAAAGTATTTATTCAGTTACTAAATCCGTATGCACCGCATATCACGGAAGAAATCTGGGAAAGACTGGGCAATCACAAAGAATTATCCTATATAGAATGGCCGGACTGGGATGAAAAGTATCTGAAAGAGGATAATGTAAAAATGGCCGTGCAGATCAATGGAAAAGTTCGTGGAAATTTTGAGATCGAAAGAGATTCCAATGATGATGATTGTATTTCTGCGGCAAAAGATATTGAAAATGTAAAACGATTCCTGGAAGGCAAGCAAATACTAAAGCAGTTTGTCGTTAAAAATAAGATCGTCAGTTTTGTAATCAGATAACAGTTAAAAAGAGAGGGGCGATACAGGTTAAGTGGGTCGCCCTTTGAAATAGATTTAAAAGTTTACATAATATATCTTATGTGTAACGTTATGCGGGTTATACTCATTGTATTTAATTACTTGGGTCATTGCAGTTGTTCTTTGTATTTGATACAATTCCTGTTTGAAAGAAATCAGGTATATGTCTGTAGTCCTGCAGCGCTTTAATTGTTTCTTCTGAAATGTTTTGAATCAACGATGCTATGGATCTTATTTTTTGGTCAGTAATAATTGTCTTACTAATAACCGAGATGTTAACCTTCTCCTGTGTATCCGAAAACACCATGAAGTGATCTTTTACCGTTGATTTAATGGATTCAATCATGAAATAATTCGGATTAATAATTTCATAAGGAACGTTTGATTTTTTCAGGTAGTGTCTGAAAATGTGTTCAACGTAAGGAAAATGCGTACAGGCTAAAATCAAAAACAATTTCGAATAATCACCTTGAGACAATATCGTTTCAATTTCTTTTAAACAACGATGAATAATGGATTTTGTTGTATTGCTCTCAGAATCATCTTCAACTGCTGTTACTAATTCTGTGCATGGAATAGTTAAAACATTACTGAAAATATCCGGGGAATTTTGGAAATATTTCCTGTGAACTTCTGAATCAATCGTTGTTTGTGTCCCTAAAATAGCCAATAATGCATTGGATGCGGATTTGTGGCAATGAACTACTTTCTCCGTTCCAAATTCAATAATATCAATAACATTATCTTTAATTTGCGGATAAATGTCCGTTTTTTCCAGTAATACGCTTAATGTATTGCAGGCAATGACGATCAGATCAGGATTCAGTTTCTGGTTAATGTTGACGAGAAGATTATTAAAAATATTGGTTTTTAATTTCAGATCCGCAATCGAATTATAACCGTAATTTTCGTCGGGAAGGCCATTTACAAAAATAATAGTGATTGGTTCCGGAAAAAATAGTGATTTTAACGATTCGTATAATCCGGCCGCTATTCCTAAACCGCCAAAACCTGAATCAGTAACAACAATATTCATCGAAATATGGGTTAGTTGTGATGAGGTTTATTTATCAAGAATTTGACAAAATTGACAATAAAATCTAGAGCCGGTTCGATTAGATCATCGGTCAGTATAAAGTCGCTGCTATGTGAGCTGCCACTGCCTTCTGCGCCAACCTGAAAGTACAGTCCCGGAACTTTTTTTAGATAATAGGCAAAATCGTCAGCCCCCATGGACGGTTTTTCCATTTCAACAAGTCGCGCACCATATCCATTTTCTTTACTGAACTGCACAAGGGCGGAATACATTTTAGGGTCATTAATGATCGCCGGCGTACTGTTTGGAATATCGAATTCAATTTGACATTTATATAAAGTCGCAAAATTCAGACTGAATTCCCGAATGCCTTCAAGAAGCACTTTCAGCACTTTATTATCGAAATTTCTGAGAGTACCGATAAGGGAAACTTCCGGGGGAATGATATTATGATATTGGCCGCCGTGAATGCTTCCGAAAACCAGGGTGAAGTCATCCCGGCTATCAATAATTGTTTTAAGATATCCATTTAACTGACTGATATACAGTGATGTTACACGAATCAGATCAACCGTGGCATGGGGTCTTGATGTATGTCCGCCGGGGCCGATAAATTTCAATTTAAGAAGTGTTGAAGAAGCACAGGCTGTCCCCTGTTTGATGGCAATCCCGCCGGTTTTGAACCGAAGATCGACATGAACGGCAAAAATCCCAATCATATTTTCAAAAAGCGGTTCTTTATGAATGTACGAAGCCCCGTCGGGATATGTCTCTTCAGCAGGCTGAAATAAGATTCTCAGTTTACCATTCAACTCATCCGGGTGCTGTGCAAAGTATTTCGCCAATCCCAGGCCGATAGTTGCATGGAAATCGTGACCGCAGGCATGCATGACGCCGAGGTTTTTTGATTTGATCGAATGCCCGGCATTTTCAATAATCGGAAGTGCGTCAATATCCGCACGAAATCCGAGAACTGGCTTCTCCCCTGTTCCCACATCTACATAGCCGCCGGTTTTAAGAGAACTGAAGGGCTTTAACTCAAGATTCCATGCCTGAATCTTCTCTCTGATATATTTTGTGGTAGCATACTCTTCATAGGACAATTCAGGATTTTCATGAAGCCAATGGCGTGCATTAATTATTTCATCAAAAAATACGTTATTAATTTTTATCATAAGCGGATTTTTATACAGTAACTCTCATTATATCAGGAATCGCATTCGTATATACCTCTTTAAGGTCATCAAGTGAAATATCGATCGATTCATTCATTTTCAGTCGATTATTGTTTTTAACCCGGCCAATTGTAAAACAGGGTACAATATTCCTTGCGGCAATTCGTTCCATATCCAGCAAATGGTTTTCTGAAATAGATAGAATAATCACCGATTGAGTTTCGCCGAAAAAGATTTCATCGTCTCTTAGTTTACGGGAAATATAAATTGAAGCGCCCATCGGTTTTTCCGGATTATTGATACAGGATTCCGCGATCGCGACCGCTAAACCACCGTCAGAAATATCAGTGGCCGAATTGACTATTCCGTTGCGAATGGCTTCCAGGCAGGCCTTGTGAACCCGTTTTTCAAAAGGCAGATCAATCGTCGGTGTGTCACCGGCAACCAAATTATGGACAACTTTCAAATATTCGCTGCCGCCCAATTCACCCTTCAGAGTACCCAACATCATAATAAAATTGCCGTCGTTCTTGAAATAGGATGTTGTTACATGGTCCAGGTTTTCGATGAGGCCGACCATACCGACAACGGGTGTTGGATAGATCGCACCGTCGGGTGACTCGTTATAAAAACTGACATTTCCGCCCGTTACTGGTGTATTAAATGTCCGGCAGGCGTCACCCATTCCAAGAATTGCCTGTTTGAACTGATAATAGATTTCAGGATCGTAGGGATTACCGAAATTTAAACAATTCGTTATCGCAATCGGTTTTGCGCCGGTGCATACTACATTTCTGGCGGATTCGGCTACGGCAATAGCGCCTCCACGATAGGGATTAAGGTACGTGTACCGTCCGTTTCCATCGGTTTTGATTGCAATCGCTTTTTTGGTTCCTTTAATCCGGATAACAGCTGCGGAACCTCCAGGCGGAATCACCGTATTTGTTCGGACAGTATGATCATACTGATGATAAACCCATGATTTATCTGCAATTGTGTGAGATGCCATAATTTTTTTCAGCGCATCGTTATAATTATTCGGTTCAGGGATTTCTTTCAGATCAACGGCATGTAATTCTTTTAAATAATCAGGCTCTTTTGTCTCACGCTGATATACCGGTGCGCCGCCACCCAGGACCAGATGCCAGGCAGGAATGGAGCCAAACTGTTTTCCATTCATAAAGAGATCAAGATTGCCGGTGTCGGTAACGGAACCGATTTCGACACAATTCAAGTCCCATTTATTGAAAATCTCTATAACCTCTTTTTCAAAACCACGCCGGATAACGACCAGCATTCGCTCCTGGGATTCCGAAAGCATGATTTCATAGGAGGTCATTCCAGGCTCACGCATGGGAACTTTGCTGAGATCCAGTACCATTCCGCTTTTTCCCTTTGCGGACATTTCCGAGGTCGAACAAGCAATGCCGGCAGCACCCATGTCCTGAACACCAATGAGATAATCTTTACGGGCCAGTTCAAGTGTTGCTTCAAGTAGAAGCTTCTCGGTAAACGGATCTCCAACCTGCACGGATGAGCGTTTTTCTTCAGATTCCTCACTCAGTTCTACAGATGCAAATGTCGCCCCGTGGATGCCGTCACGACCCGTTGATGAACCGACAATCATAACCGTGTTGCCTTTGCCTTTGGAAACAGCACTTACAACCCGGTCATGCTTGACAATTCCGATAGTCATGGCATTCACCAGCGGGTTACCGGTATAACATTCATCGAAGTACACCTCTCCAGCCACTGTTGGAACGCCCATACTGTTACCATAATGAGCAATACCTTTGACAACTTCATCAAAGAGATAGCGATTTCTAGGAATCGATAAGGGGCCAAAACGCAAGGAATTGAGCGACGCTATCGGCCGGGCGCCCATGGTGAAAATGTCGCGTAGAATTCCGCCTACGCCAGTAGATGCCCCCTGAAAGGGTTCGATTGCCGATGGGTGATTATGGCTTTCAATTTTGAATGCCACTGCCAGGCCATCTCCGATATCGACAAGCCCGGCATTTTCTGCACCGGCCTCTACCAGTAATCGTTTACCGGTTCGGGGCAGGGTTTTCAGCATAGCGATTGAATTTTTATAGCTGCAATGCTCACTCCACATGACGGAAAAAACACCGAGCTCAGTATAGTTTGGTTTTCGGCCTAAAATTTCCAGTATCCGATCCCATTCCTCCTTATTTAAACCATGTTCAATAGCTAGTTCCAGAGTAACTTCCGGTTCCTGAATCTTATTCATTAAAACTCCAATGATTTTATCAATGCTTACTTGTGCTCAATAAACGCACGCTAATTTCATAATCTTTTGGCAGAAATACAGCAACAAATTGAAAAATATACAGCTATCCGTGATGCACAAAATCCCAAATAGTCTGTGCGAGTTTTGGTCCAATTCCTTCTACCTGGCAGAGTTCTTCAACGGACGCAGAGCGCATATTTTTCATCGTCTCAAAATATGCCCACAGGGCTTTTTTCTTCGCAGTACCCAGGCCTTGAATCTGATCAAGCATTGAGCCCAGGCTGTTTTTACTGCGCAGGTTGCGATGATAGGTAATGGCAAAGCGGTGAGCTTCATCCCTGATGCGCTGCAAAAGAATCAAGGAAATACTATTCCGCGCCAATAATAGTGCTTCCGACTCATTCGGCAGAAATACTTCTTCAAGTTTTTTGGCCAAACCAATTATTGGAATGGAATTAAGATTGAGATCTTTTACAACCGATTTTGCAGCAGTGAGTTGCCCTTTTCCTCCATCGATGATAATTAAATCCGGCAGTGATTTCTGCTCATTTATCTGACGAGTGTAGCGTCGTCGAACTATCTCCTGCATCATTGCGAAATCGTTTATGCCCTTCACGGTTTTAATTCGAAAACGACGATACTCACTCTTTTGCGGACTGGCGTTATTGAATGTGACAAGCGAGCCGACTGCGTATTTTCCCTGGATATTGGAAATGTCAAAGGCTTCTATCCGCCGCGGTAATTCTTCCAAATTTAAATCGATCTGTAACTGTTTGAGAGATTTTGGGATAAAATTCGGCCGATTGGATTTTTTGTTGATGACATCCTGCAATTGTACAGTCGCATTTTTCTCCGCAAGACGCAGCAGATCAAGTTTTTCCTCTTTTGCCGGGCGCGTTATTTTGACTGATTTATTTTGCAAATTGGAAAGCCACTTCTCAAGGAGATCCTTTTCGGACGGATAAACATTAACGTTAATTTCCGGAGGAATTAATTGGGATTGATCGTAGTATTGCTGAATAAAAGTTTGCATGATCTCGTTCAATTCAGTGTTCGTTGCCTGATCTAGAATAATTGTGTCCTTGCTGAGCATTTTTCCTCGCCGGACCCGTAAAACAACTACTAAACCTATATCTTCTTCAACTATTAAACTGATAAAATCCCGGTCTTTGAAATCCGTGAATTCCACTGATTGTTTATGAAAATAGTTATTCAACAGTTTCAGGTTGTCCCGTAACCGGGCAGCAATTTCAAACCGTAAATCTTGCGATGCGTTTTCCATTCTTTGCTGAATGAATGCAATCACATCTGTTGATTTTCCGCTCAGAAAGGCATTAACCTGTTTAATCATTCGAACATATTCACTTTCGGAAATAAGTTGCTGGCAAGGGCCTTCACAATTATGGATGTGATATTGCAGACAGAGTTTTACCTTTTTGGAGGCAACTGTTTCGGGATTAAGCCGGTAATTACAATTACGAACAGTAAAAACCTTTTTAATGATTCTAAGTATTTCCCGAATAGTCCGTGAGTCGGTATAGGGACCGAAATACCGGGAACCGTCATTAAGCAATTTTCGGGTGATAAAAACACGTGGGAAAGATTCAGGGGTAATCCGGACGTAAGGAAAAGTTTTATCATCACGAAGAAGCACGTTATACCGCGGTTTTTCTTCCTTGATTAATGTGTTTTCCAGAATCAACGCTTCTATCTCGGAATGTGTCATGATAAATTCAATATTCCTGACCCGTTTGACCAAACTTTGTGTTTTTGGACTCTGGGATTTATCGGAGTTGAAGTACGATCTGACCCGATTTTGAAGATGTTTGGCTTTACCGACGTAAATGATTTTATTTTGTTCGTCTTTAAAGATATAACAACCGGGATCGACCGGTGCATTTCTGACTTTTTGAAGAACGGATTCGGGAAATTTAGGCATTAATAATCCAGATTATACAAAAGAGTGACAATCTGGTCCTGCATATTATTTACAACACTCGTCGGTACTGGGTAGTGATTAACCAGGATTGAAAATATGTATTCATGGCCCTTAACAGCCTGCACAAAGCCTGAAAGCGCCCGGACCCGGCCAACATATCCGGTTTTAGCAAAAACGTGTCCAGCGGCGTTTGAGCCGTTTAAACGGTGTTGCAGTGTACCATCGACTCCGCCAATCGGTAGAGAATCATAAAATACCTGGTAATTGGGATTATTCCGGATGCCGCGTAATATGGTAACAATCTGATTCGCTGTGACGAGATTATGACGTGATAAACCAGAGCCATCTACAATAATTATATCATCAGGATTCAGACCGATCCGGGTGAACCACTGCTTCTCAGCTTCCACACCCTTTTTTGTGCTTCCTTCGTTGAAAAATTCAACACCCAGGGTTTTCTGAAGCTGCTCTGCATAGAAATTCTGGCTTACTTTGTTCACGGTACGAATAATTTCCGACAGTGGAATCGAAGTATGTGTTGCGACCAGAGTATATTTTTCATAATCAGGAACCATTAGAGGTAATTCGTCTATGTCACTGATATTATTAACACTTATGCCATTTTGTTCTAATGAATATTTAAATGCCGACAATGTGTAATTTGTCGGATTATCCACTGTTACCCATTCTTCGATTGTATCTTTTCCCGCTTTAACTGTGCCAAATATCGTGACCGATTCTGTTCCGGGAGTCCGAAAGAAATCGATATACGTCGATGAATCAGTTGGAACAGTAATAATCTCATTTTTTATTTCAAGATAATTCATGTCAGGTTCAGTAAAAAGATATGGAGTGCGGCCAACGGAATCACCGGGAATGATGAAGACGTCAACACAATTATCATTAAATGACAACGCACTGGTCTGAGCGGCGTAATAATAGGACAGATCATCCCAGGCCCAGCTATATCCCAGCCCGGAATCATCAAAAAGATTATCATCGCCGATGATATTGCCGTTAATTTTATGAATTCCCATGGATTTTAGTGTTTCTGTCCAGTTCTGAAACAGTTCCAGCCGATTACCGCCATTATGCCTTCCGGAAATGGTCGGGTCGCCTGATCCTTTTACGATCAGATTGCCATTCAAAACACTATTTTTGATGTTGCCGTCGTAATACAAGGATGTTTTATAACGATAATCAGGTCCCAGGAGCGCCAAAGCTGAGGATGTTGTAAATAGTTTCATATTGCTGGCAGGCATCAATAACGTATAGGCATTTAAAGAATACAGGACTTCCTGAGTTTTATAATCTTCAATATGAATGCCGATAATGGCTGTCTGAAAATGAGGAGCGTTAATAATGCTGTTAAGCTGTGACCGAAAGGATTGTATCGCCGGTTTTGATGAATATTTTGGTGATGTCCCCTGGATGTTGTAATCAACGATTTCAAGGTAATACAACGAACTGCAGCTGATGAGAAAACAAACGAATAGAACTATAACAAGCGGTTTACTGAATTTCATCACGAATTTTCCTTTGATGTCTAATGTGAATGTCTCTCTATATCTGGACCAAAATAGGTTTTCCAAAAATTATCCATTGTGGATTCCAGTTTGTGTATGATTTCGTTATCTGTACTTTGTTTTGTTTTCATTGATAAAAGTAGCAAATGATGACATAATTCCAACTGTTGTTGATAGTTTTCCAACTTTACTTTGTCAGTTTTATCGACCGGCTTCACCCGTTGGGTCAGAAAATACTGAGTCACGATTTCCTGAATGTGGTCGGCGTGGGTTTCTTTATTATCTACCCAACGAATTAACTGATTATAATCGATCTCTTTTTCCGCTGATAATTTGGTAATCATGGTCATGGATTTTTCAATCGTGGCGATATGTTCAGTAATCATGTCAAAACGCATTTCGTCACCGTAAATACCACAGGGGATTTCACAATGGGCGTTCACCAGAACCGGTACAAAAATGACGGAAATCAAAGCGCTGATTAAAACATTTTTCATCACGACCTCCATATAATTACCAACAATATAATGGATATTGGACTGAAATAGTAGCAATTTGTAGACGATAATGAATAGTTTATTACTTTTTTTTGGTCTGAATATTTGTCAAATTACTGGTATGAAAAATGAGGTTAAATAATGAGTTTGATTTGCTTACATAATGCGACCGTTTATACAGGTATCACCGTTTTACAAAAAAGTACGGTGATGATTGCCGACGGCAAGATTGAGGATGTCATTTCCAACGAACGCTTTAAAAAACGGCAAATTCCTCGTGATGCTCAATTATTTTATTTGAATGGGGCAAATATTGCAGCCGGTTTTATTGATACGCACATTCATGGCTTGCACGGATTCGATACAGCTGACGGAAATCCGGATTCAATTTTGGAAATGTCAAAAGCACTGCTTGAATATGGCGTAACTGGCTTTTGTCCGACGCTTTATCCGCAGCCCGATGATAATTTTCTTGAATCGATCAAAGCGGTTGTTGCGGCGATTGGAAAAGAACCCGGCGCAAAGATTTATGGTATGCATCTGGAAGGTCCCTTCATCTCACCGGACAAACCGGGTGTATTGACCGGAAAATACATGAGAAGCGTCGATATTAATCTTATGAAAAAATTTCTGGATGTATCTCAAGGACATATCTCAATAATGACTGTCGCTCCTGAATTAAAAAACATGCATGAATTGGCAATTCTGGCCGGAAAAAGCGGTATTGTTGTCTCCGCTGGACATTCTAATGCAACTTATGAAAATATGCTGGAAGGATTCCAGGCCGGGATTTTGCATTCAACACACTTCTTCAATGCAATGCGCAGATTACACCACCGGGACCCGGGTGTCGTCGGCGCGATCATGATCCACGCCAATGTTTCCTGCGAAGTGATTGCGGACGGTTTTCATGTTCATAAAGCAATTATGGAACTTTTACTGCGTGTAAAACCAGTTCATAAGGTCGTATTAGTGACGGATGCTTTAAAACCGACAGGTTTAAAAAGTGGAACTTTAATAGCGAATAATGAAGAAGTTGTTCTTGACAAGGGACTTTTCAAACTGAAATCCGATGGGACGATTGCGGGTTCTGCGCTTACAATGATAAAAGGTGTACAGAATTTGTATGAGATGGGTATCCCGCTGCACGACGCTATCAGAATGGCAAGCATTAATCCGGCCAACGTCATTAACCGTCAAAATGTGACCGGTTCGCTGATCCCCGGAAAAGACGCGGATGTCGTGGTATTTGATAATGATTTCAATGTAATGATGACCTTTGTCAAAGGTGAATTGAAGAAATTCTCAGAATAAAAAAAACCTCCTGATTTAACAATATTCAGGAGGCTTCTATTTTTTTCAGTTAATACTATTCAATAGTCGAAATGTCAAAATCCTCCGGCATTCCGATCGGTTTCATTTCAATTTTATGTTTCTTCATAGCACGTTTCAGAGATATCTGCTCGAAAAACAGATAGATAATCGGTATCACAACCAGTGTCAGAACTGTTGCGGTTGTCAATCCGCCAATGACAGCTCTGGCCATTCCAACCCAGAGTTCCGCGCCTGACCCGAGCTCCAGGGCAATCGGAAACATCGCCAGAATAGTGGTCAACGCCGTCATTAAAATAGGACGCATACGACGCTTCCCTCCTATCAAAATCGCGACCCAGAGATCATGTCCATGTTTTTCACGCAGCTGGTTGATATAGTCAATTAACACAATTCCGTTATTAACAACAATTCCAACGAGTAAAACCATCCCGATTAATGAAGTAACACTCAGGGTTGTACCCGTCAGGAAAAGTCCCCAGATTGCCCCGATAATTGCCAGTGGGACCGTGAATATAATAATAAACGGATCCAGCAGTGATTCAAACTGTGAAGCCATAACCATATAAACCAGAACCAATGCTATCAGAATTGCCAGCCCAAGATACATGAAGGATTCCTGCATGTCTTCTGCAGCGCCACCAACTTCCCAGCGAAAATTAGGCGGAAAATTCATTTTCTTGAGTTCATCCTGAACATCGTCCAGGACAGATTGTAAATCCCTGTCGGCAACAGAACATGATACACTGACCATTCTCTCCTGATCTTCACGGTCAATTTGGGATGCGGCTTCACCAGAAATAATAGAAGCGACATTTTTCAGTGGTACCTGGATACCAGTGACTGAAGTTATAAAAATATTTTCCAGATCGGTTTTTGATTGACGATATTTTTCATCTAACTGGACGATAACATCATACTCTTCACCGCTTTCACGAAATTTAGTTGCCAGTTTTCCTTTAACCGCAGTTTCAATGGTTGTTGCTACCTGAAAAACAGACAAGCCTAAAGCGGAAACACGATCACGATCAATCCGAATCTGGTACTCTGGTTTCGGTTGGCTGTAACTCTTGGTGACATCAACGACACCTTCAATTTTTTCCATGACAGCTTCCAGGTTATCACCCAGTGTCGTGGCAATCTTTCGGTCAAAACCAAAGATTTTGATGACGATATCACCTCCGCTGCCAAACGGAGAGCCCGATTGCATTGTTACCTTAGTGCCGGGCAAATTACGAAACCGTTTTCTTAAATTATCTTCAATTTCAAAGCTGCTTCTTTCACGGTCTTTGACATCGGGAATACTGACATTTATTTCACCACGATTCGACCCGGTGCCAAACATTGCGGCCCAACCTTCACCAATTCCGAAACTGATCTGTACATTTGTCGCTTCCGGTATTTCTTCAAAAAGAATATCCTCGATTTGCTTAAATGTTTTATCCGTCGTTGTGAGTGATGCCCGAGTTTCCCGTTGAATGGTCAACTGAATAAACGACTGGTCAGTTTTTGGCATAAACTCACCACCAACTTTTGAAAATATAAAAAATGTAGAAATAAACAGGACAACGATCACAATCAGGACAATTTTCTTATGTCCTAATGACCAGTTTAGTATTTGAACATATCTTCTTTCCATATTATTCAGAAAATTTCCGATATCATCATCGATTTTTTGCAGCAATTTCCAACGGCTTTGTTTCTGCTTATTCACAAGTAATCTGGACGTCAATAATGGAATAAGAGTCAACGCAACGAGCAATGATACTGTTAGTGAGGTGACAATTGCCACGACCATATCTTTGAACATTACACCTGCAATTCCGGGTACAAAGAAAATCGGAACAAAAATCGCCAGCGTCGTCAATGTCGATGCAATGATAGCAACACCTACTTCGGTCGTACCATCATCGGAAGCAGTTTTGATATCCTTCTCCATATCACGGTGTCGAAAAATATTTTCCAGCACAACAATAGAGTTATCGATGAGCATTCCCACCGCCAGCGCCAGCCCTGCCATTGATATAATATTTAATGTTAAACCAATCTGACTCATGACGAAAAATGTAATAATAATCGAAACAGGAATCGATATTGCAGCAATCAGGCTGCTGCGAACATGTCGTAAAAAAAACAGTAAAACAAAAAATGCCAGGAAAAATGCCTGGATAGCTGTATTTGTCAAATTACTTAAGGATTTTTTTATAAATTCCGACTGATCCCAGATCATATTGAATTCTACACCTTGCCCAATATCTTTGGCAATTTTAGGGAGTTCTTTCAGTACTGCGGAAGCGGTCTGAACCGTGTTAGCATCGGACTGTTTTTGTAAGAACATAAACAGCGCCGGGACACCATTATTGCGAACAATTTCCGTCTGTTCCTTGTAGCCATCAATCACTTCAGCAACATTTTTCAAATATATCGGTGAACCTGCCTTTGAACCGATGACAGTATTGCGGATTTGATCAACTGATTCGAATTCACCGTATGTTCTGACAGCGTATTCAGTATATTCATCGTCAACAAGGCCACCGGGAATCTGCAGGTTTTCCATTCCAAGAGTCTGTATGATTGTGCTCAACGATACGCCGTGAGCAGCTACTTTCCGGGGATCAACCAGAACACGGATCTGGCGCTGTAAACCGCCTGAAGTACCCGCCGATGCCACACCATCAATACGCTCTAATGCTGGTTCAACCCGATCAGTCACCAGTTTCCGTAGTTCCGCCATGCCAAGTTTATCGGAGCTGATGGTAAAAAACATGATGGGTTGCATCGAGGGATTAAATGCAAATGTCATCGGATCGGAGGCTTCATTGGGAAGGTATCCTCTGACAAAATCTATCATTTTCCGGACATTAATCTCCGCCTGGTCCATATCAGTGCTCCAGTTAAATTCAAGTAGCAGAGTTGAAGAACCTGATTTGGACCAGCTGGTAATTTTTTCCAGATTTTCTACACTGACGACTGTCTTTTCCAGTGGACGGGAAATTGTATTTTCAATATCTTCCGGACCGACGCCGGGATAATCCGTTAAAATACCAATCATTGGGAAAGTAATGTCAGGATAGAGGTCAAGCTTTAACTGGCTAAGCCCAAAGAAACCAAAGCCAATCGCAATGATATATATCATCGCAAATGTGATTCCTCGTTGAATTGCTATTTTAGATATTTTCATACTTATTTTCCTTCTTCAACAATATTGACCCATGTAGAATCCGAGATGTCAAACTGACCGATTGTTACGATCGTCTCGCCTTGAGTCAAGCCAGTAAGTACCTCTACCCTGTTATCACTGTTAAGTCCGGTTTGAATTTCTCGCATGAATGCCATTGAATCCTGGACGACAAAAACATATTTATTAATAATGATCCGATTGTTTCTGATTTCACCGCCAAGATACTCCAGAGACGTTTTTTCTATAATTGCATGTTTAGGTACTATTAGCACATTTTCATGCTGATCAACGACGATTTCGACACGCGCGAAGCCACCGGGTTTCAAACGCAGATCGGAATTGTCAATCACTATTTCACATTTGACTGTACGGGTCATCGGATTAATTGTCGGGTATTTTTTGTCAACTTTACCAACAAACACTTCACCGGGATAGGTATCGACTTTGATATAGACTTTCTGGTTCGGTTGAATCTGCAAGATTTGAGCTTCAACAATATCAATCATAATCTTTATTTTGTTCATTTGTACAACAGTAAAAACCGGAAATTGCGGTGTAGTTTGATCACCAATATTGAAATTACGAGCCGATATAATGCCGGTTATGGGTGCTTTGATAAAACTGTCATTTAGTTGTTCTTTCGCTGATTTCATCCCGGCTTTAGCCTGATTGACCATGGCTTCAGCAGCCTCCTTTTGTGTCTTAATGCCATCATACTGGGATTTACTGACAGCATTCTGTTCAAATAATTTCTGAATGCGTTGCCACTCAGTTGCTATATTCTCATATTGTGCCTGAGCAGATTTCAAACCGGCTTCAGACTGAAGCAATCCCTGTCTGATTTTTAAATTTTCGACAACAGCCAAAACATCACCCGCATTCACCAAATCGTTCACATCCACTTTCAGTTCTGTTATACGGGTGGGAATCGTAGAATAAACCTGAACTTGTTTATAGGCTTCCAGGTTTCCAAGATAAGCTGTTTTACTTTCCACATTTCCCTTTTCAACAGTTGTGACTCTTACAGGAAATATTTCTTTTTCTTCGGTTATTTTATTGGCTTTCGATTTTTCACAATTATTAAACATGAGGATAACTCCCAGGAATGCCATAATAATCAGATGTTGGTATTTACGTTTCATTTGATGCTCCTATAACTGATTGATTGCTTTTTTCAAATTGGCTAATGCGACATTGTATTCAAACAGCGATTGCTGATAGTTCATCTGTGCCTGCTGAACGGCAAGGTCTGCGTTGATAACATCAAGTTGGGTGCTTGAACCCTCTGAATATAATAGACGGGCAAGACGTTGAGCTTCCTTTGCCTGTTCAATAGTTTTTTGCTGTGTTTGCACCTTTTCCATTGCTTCCTGTATACTAAAATACGCAGCTTTTACTTCAAGTTTGATACCATTGACCAAAGACTCTGTCTGATGTTCAGTCTCTTTTACAGCAATCTTGGCCTGCTGATATTTGGCGCTGCTTTTCATTCCATTGAAAATGGGAATGCTGATACTGACAGACGAGTTGAAGGATTTGAAAAAATCATCTCCGGTAAATTTAAAATCGTCACGCTGTCCCTGATATTGATAGGCTGTACCAAACATTACCGATGGAATAAATGCGGCCCTTGACATTGATACCTGCTTTTGAGCAATATATTTCTGATTATCCATCATTACAATTTCAGGTCGTGATGTTAAAGCCAAATCTATCAAAACGTTGAGCGATTTTTCTGTCAATTCAGAGTATACCAACTCAAGTTTTTCAGTATAATTAAAATCAATAGAGTCATTAATTCCTATAACCATTCGAAGATGAGATTCAGCAAGTTTGAGATTATTTATAGTTGAGATAACCATAGGTTTCATGTTTGCCACCTGTACTTCGGCACGTAAAACATCAAATCTGGAAGATTTACCAACATTGAAATATTGGGTGACCTGATTAAGATTTTCCTCTGATGATTGTAATGCTTCTTCCGATACTGCAAGAGTAGAGTTCATAAATAATACTCCATAATAGGAAGAAGTTACATCACTGAGGATTTTCTGCTCAGTTGCTTTCAATTGAGATTCAGTAATGGTATATCCCAATTTTGAGATTTTATAGCTATTCATAATCAGTCCACCGGTATAAACAGGCTGACTTATATTGATTCCTGATGCAATGGTATTCTCACTTCCCATCTTGAAATACAACTTACCACCTGCTGGTGAAAAGGGATTGTTCATAACCATAGTTGCAAGTTCCCAGGCATGCTGCAAACTGGAAAAGGCACTGACAGTTGGCAGTAAATTTCCACGAGCTTCTATCACCTGCTGACTGGATTTTCGGACCCCTTCCCGAGCCAGCTTCAGGCTGGGATTATTAGCAAATGCAATCTCTTTCGCTTTTTCTAAGGTCAGATTTAAGGTTTCTGCCTGGGTAAAAGTAACGATAATCAATAGTATGCAAAACAGTATTATATTTTTTCTAAATATCATTGAACTCTCCTGTTTTATTGGGCTGGTTTCCCAACACCCTGAATTATTTGTTTTATTATTTGATCTGCCTGCTCCTCATTAACAGGAGCTGCATTATTCATTAAATTATCTCTGGTATATAAATTGATCGTCCCAATAAATGCATAAAGAAGACTTTTTTTATTAAGGTCCGCCCGAAAATGTCCTTCATCAATTCCTTGTTGTATAATTGCAAGGATAATATTTTCCTGAGCTTCGAACATGTTTTTGTGGTCAAATTTCATACCATGTTTGACACCATTTGTGAACATTCCATGTAGAAATCGTCTGGTTGTCGATTGATTACTTAAAGGCTGAAAACGTGCAACGATAATCTCTTTTAATTTACTGATCGCGTCAGTCTTTTTGTTTTTGATATTTTCAAGGGCGTTGGTGAAACTGTTTAGTACAAATTCAACAATCCCCTGGAACAGGTGTTGCTTGTCTGGGAAATAATAATAAATAGCAGGTTTACTAATCCCGGATTTTTCAGCGATCAATCGCATGGAAGTGCCATCGTATCCTAACTCGCCAAAGCATTCGATGGCAACTTCAATTATCTTTACTTTTGTGCTTTCATCGTGACTCATTCCAGCTCCTTACTTACCGGTCGGTAAGTTAGATTTCCCATTTTAAAGATGCAAGAATATTCTTTTTTTGATGATTAAGCCAATCAAAGGTTGTCCACCATTAGTTGACGTATATCACAGAATAATATTGTGCGTTTTCGCTCGTAGACAGGCTGGTAGTGCATGGGCTTTGTTCGCAAATGCGTTAGGCAACCCCTATCTGTTCCAACCGAAATTGCCACAAGCCCAACGGAGCACATCAAACGTCCAACGGAAGTTGCCGAACCTCTAACGGAATGTGTTTAAGGTGTTTCTAACGCGTACAAATGAGTAACGGAAGACACAAAATGAGTAACTAACGCATACAAATGAGTTTCGTATGACCCAAAATGAGTAACTCAAGCGTATTTTGTTCAACTGAAACTGTCGAAAGTCAAAGGGGAAAGCAAAACCCAATATTAATGGTTCCTTCTCAAATTGAGTGGGTAAACTAGAAGAATACAATTTTAAAAAAGGATAGATAATCGTAGATTTTTCCCAAAAAGGGAAAAGCGATGATGATTAAAAAACTGTT
>Ga0180007_10003561_pt1 | contig 17225 bp, 12 predicted proteins | sample MM_PC_MetaG_FD_121122 | JGI IMG/M metagenome (GOLD analysis project Ga0180007, IMG submission 121122) | Groundwater microbial communities from the Aspo Hard Rock Laboratory (HRL) deep subsurface site, Sweden - MM_PC_MetaG | ecosystem: Environmental > Aquatic > Deep subsurface > Groundwater... | reverse complement strand
ATATTTCAGGCAATAATCTCTCCGGCAATGATCAAGATTTTAATATGGAGGGAGAAGTCTTCATTGGTGTGGATTCCCCAAAGACAAATGAGTTTATCTCCGGAGGCAAAAATATTTCAGTTATGTCTAAAATTGTAACAATTACAAACGCAAGTGATGATCCGAGTGGCACTCAGGTTCCCATTGGTTTAAGTGATATCGGCGCATTCGAGTTTACAGCCGCTAATCATAATAATTCAAAGAATGGAATGAATGATGCAGTACTTTCCGGAATTATATTCAATGTAAATGCCACAAATGTTGCACTGGATGCATCTTTGAGTAACTTCCGTTTGTACAATAAGGCGGATTCGACAATTACTCAGAATTGTACCGCTCATGCCAGCAATGGAACCATTTTATCAGGAACTGTATCAGGACCGTTGCTGATAGCTTGTAACGATCTTGAAGCATCAAGCGTAGACACCAACATTGATCGGGGTGAAAGCATCACTCTTATACTTCAGGCTAATATCACGGATCAGAATAATTCCGCTGTTGGAGCCCCAAGCACACTACAAGTATCTATTCAGAACTTTGATTCAATAGATCGTACTCGCTTCAGTGTAAATGATAATAACGCGAGTCATATTCACTGGTTGGATGAAGATGGCGAAGCAAGAAATCACTTCTTTTGGATCGAATATCCAACAACCGTTATCAAATCCACTTCTTACTCAAGTTAAATTCTCCTATAACCCCTTTTATCATGTCATTACGCTCATCATCACATATATTCATAGGACTGATCGCAATTGTAGTCGGTATACCTTACGCAGCTATGCAAATGCAGTATTTGCTTGCAGATGTTGCACAGAAGAATTGCATCGATGAGGATGGTTACGAGAACTATGCGGTGGCGAGTAGAGCCAGAAAAGGCAATACAATTCAAAATGATGTATGTATTACATATAATGCTGCATACGATATTGTCGAGGGGGTATGTATAAATAATGAGCCGAAAGGTAAATATCACAAATGTCCGAACGGATGTCTTGATGGCAAATGTGTGGGGTCAGTAGAACGTGATGTTTGTGGTAATGGGGTAATAGAGGAAGATGAAGAATGCGAAACAGATGTTGATTGTAAAACAGGAGAAAGATGTGCAAATAATTGTGTATGCGTACCATTGCGTGTTAGTACTTGCGGTGACGGAATATGGAATCCCAAAATAGAACAATGTGATGATGGAAATACGGCTAATGGCGATGGATGTTCAAATAATTGCAGGATAGAAGGGGATATCGAGTGTAAGGCGGGACCGAGTAGGTGTAGGAGGTCGTAGTTATTGAATGTGGTTTTTTGTATGTAATGTAAATGTTAGGCGTCACTTGTTTCTCATCATTGGACCAGTGACCAGAGACAAGTGACCAGCGACGGCCGCCTATCACCAATAACTGCATAAATCTAAATAAAACCAATAACCTCACCCCACCGCCATCCAAACCCTAAACCCAACAAAGCTCAGTATCAGAATAAATCCGAGCAGTGGGAATGCGAAAGGATAAGTTGTTACGTCTTTTGGCTTTGGATCTTTGATCTTAATTCTCATGCACGCAAGATTAACTATTGCAAAGATAATCAGAACCAAAAGGCTGGTAACTTGTGCAAGGCGAGTCAGATCAAAACCAATTGCAAGTACCAATATTATAAATCCGATGATAACAGTTGCTGTGACTGGTGTGCGTGTTACCGGACTCACATAAGTTAGGAAGTTGGGCAGCCAGTCTTTTCTGCTCAAACCCAAAAGAATTCTAGACCCCATTACTATCTGAATCAGAATTCCATTGGCAACTGCAAATAAACCAATAAATGTGATGATCACAGGTTTCATTCCCGTACTTTGTTCATATACCAGAGCAAGTGGAGCATCGGAAGCGCGTAGTACCTCTACTGGAAGACTTAGAACTGCAACCGTCGAAACAAGACAGTAAAGGAGTGTGGATCCAATAATCGCAAACATGATTCCAAGAGGTAGGTTTCTGTGAGGATTCTTAACTTCTTCCGCAACATTTGCCATATCCTCGAATCCGATGCAGGCATAGAAGGCTATAAAAGCTCCCAATAGAATACTCGTCCAAACACCGCCATCCATCGGAGGTATTAACTCCGGACCTCTGACAGGAAGTGACATAAGTGCATCTCTTCCAACCCATAATATGAGCAACAGTCCGCCGATTTCCACTACGGTAAACAGTGTTGCTGCAAAAGCCGATTCTTTTATTCCCCATATTGCAACTCCGGTTGCGATTATGGAAAGAACAATGATTGCAATTTCACGAATTACCGGGAGGAAGACATCCAGGTATCCGACAAATGCATTCATCAGGGCACTCGAAGATACAATTGCGGCCAGTACCACCATTAATCCGATCAAAGTGGAAAGCCACTCAATCTTGAATGCTCTAAATACATAAATCGCTTCACCTCCGCTTTTAGGATACCGCGAACTTAGTTCCGCATAAGAAAATCCGGTTAGTGCAGCCATCGCAGCAGCAATGATGAAGGATATTGGAGCAAAAAGTCCCGCTTCTCCTGCTACTTTTCCCACAAGTGCGTAGATACCTGCACCCAGGATCGCACCAAGTCCGTAAAAAGTAAAAAGTGGAAGACTCAGTTGACGGGAGAGGGAGGGTTGGGGGATGGGGGTTGGTTTGGACATGTAATAAATTGAGAATTGGGAATTGAGAGTCAGACTATATTTTTAGAATCAGATAAAATCTATATAATTGATCACATAATAGCTTGTTTTCTCCGTTGTAACTATCAAATCAACCAGAAACCAAAATAACCAATGATGCAACCTCTCTTTTTTTGGAAATCTGATTATATGCTACAATTGTTAGCAATTTAACCACTTCTTATTATGAAAGACACAACTAAGAAACTGCTTCTTGGAGTAATTACAGTTTGTGTTATTGCAATCGCGGTTATTGTAAGCAACGTCCTGCGACCATCCAATGACGAGTTTCTAATTCCATTTATACCGGAGCTTGAGGATGTATTTTCGGGTCCTTCATCTCCGTTTGCCGGAGCACTGATCGGTCATGATAGTGCCGGAAGACCAAAATACTACGAGCAGGTACCTTTTGAAGTTGATGCAACAGACAGATCTGTAGAGAACGCACATTGGTTCATCAGCCTGAAAGGACAACCCACGAATGCTCAAAATCTGGATCCTCGCGTTTTCTTCGGAGTGCATCCCGGTAACGCATCAATGAACGGTCTTATGTATCTGTTCCCCGAGACTAATGTTGGAAAGATGTCTCAGGATAATTTCTATCTTATCGGATTCAAAAATTTGTCTGCTTCCGTCAGAAGTAAGTATCATAATCCAAATCTCGTTCTGCCTGCAAATTCCGCAGGCAACCGTTTCCTTTATGCCAGATTTTATTCAGCAGGCGGCGGCTCCGGTACACCAAAGCTTCTTGTTGCTCCTGATGACGATTCTGATGGGCTTAATAATCTGGTTGAGGAGCAAGTATACAAAACAGATCCCAAGAATCCGGATTCTGACGGAGACGGTATTAAAGATTCAACGGAAGTGGGTCTCGCATTCGGTCCTTTTCCCGACAAAGATTCGTCAACTGTAACTAATCCTCTGGTTGCGGATACGGACGGAGATGGAATAAGTGACGGAGACGAAGATACAAACTTTAATGGAAAAGTTGATGCCGGAGAAAAGAACCCTGTGATTGCTGATTCTTACGAGTGTGGCAATGGCATCATTGAGAAAGAAAATAGAGAAGAATGCGATGATGGTAACAATAAAAGTGGAGATGGCTGTTCGGGATCCGATCACCCCAATGGAGGATGCATGGTGGAAATGTGCGGAGATGGATACCTGGATCTTGATGGAATACCCGGAAATGATGGTAAGATGTACTTTGCGGAAGAATGCGATGATGGCAATACAGACAGTGTTGACGGATGTGATGCATGGTGCAAGATAGAACGTTGTGGTGATGGGCAGCTTCATCCGATGGGCAAAGATCTTGTGAAAGGAACCGCTGATGACGAGGAATGTGATGACGGTAACAGCGTGAATGACGATGCATGTTCAAATTCCTGCAAAAGTGCAGTATGTGGCGATGAAATAGTACAAGCTGCGATGGGTGAGCAGTGCGACGATGGAAATCAAATTAATAGTGATAGGTGCACAAACGAATGCGAAGCCATAGTCTGCGGAGACGGCGTGATAGAAGGCTCAGAAAAATGTGATGACGGAAACGCAGACAACGGCGATGGATGCTTATCAACCTGCGCAGAGGAAAACGGATACAGCTGTTTCGGCACACCAAGTATTTGCCTGCCGGACTTTGGCACCGAATTCTTCGGTGGTTCCGAAATAATGCCCCCTACAGAGCCTCTCGAAGTTAATCCAATCATTGAATCTGGTGGTGGATCAGTAGCCCCGCCCAAACAAGCTTCATCAACGCCGTGGACTGTTGAATTGCCAAACATTCTTAGAGTTATTAATCAGAATAGTTATTCGATAATCAATGGTGGTTCAAATTACATAAAGAACGTAATCCCTCATGTAAAATTGACGAAGGAAATGCAGGAAGTTCGAGTTAAGTTATTTCCGACAAGCTTTAACGATAATTTAGTGGATATTGATGGCAAACTATTAGCTGACAAAGCAGTACTGGATCAAATTGCCAATAATACTGTTCCAAGTGCGACTTTATGTGATGCAGCAAATGTACAGGAGGTTAATATTTTTGCTGCCTATTACAATGATTCAATTGTTTTTCCGGAAACGACAGAGGTGATTGTAGATACCGGCGAATGCACTACTCTTATTGTTTACACAATGCGCAGCACTGACAAAGTTATTGTTTCTACGGCAGAGGGAAGCGGTATCGGTAAAGTTATTGCTATGAGCGGTATGATTTATGGAGTTCCTTCCAATCGTGTTCTTAGCCCAAGCCAAGTATTTGGAAAAGGAATACAATCGAATCAGTATATTCTTCCTAAAGGCGATATTTATGGAACTTCCGGATTAGAGAAAATTATCCCAGTATCTATTGCTCAACTAAAAAGAAACGCACCAAATATTGGTGAATTAGCAAATCTTATTCCTACTATCCCCTATGACTTTATGACGAGTCGACTAACCGATGATATAAGAAAATATATCACTACAACAAGCTCTGGTGAGGATGCTTCAGGAAATTACAAGAGAAAATTTGTTGTTGGCAATAATGGTCGTGCTGAGGTTGGTGATAACCCTGTTATTTCAAATTTTCAGATATGGTTTGGGAATGGACAACTTAAAACAGAAAATGCGTTATATGCATCTATTGGAGGATTGAAATCAAATATATCGCAATTTAGTGGAGATGTCGAGTGTGTGAAGAGTCGCAGTATTTGTGAAAAACTCCCCCCAAGTAATATAGAAGGATACATATCGAAAATTGATCTTTACGGCGAACAGCCTGAAGCGATTTATACAAAACTGCCGGATGGTATGACTCATCTAACAAATCTGGTGGTCAATAATAATAGATTATATGGATACATGACAGGACCGGACAAGCCAGGTACAATCGCAGTTTTTGATGCCGATACACTTGCTATCTTGGATCAAAGTAATCCGATAACTCAAGTTGGGCTAACATACACCAACAGAGGAATGCAAAATCTTGTCCGCTTCAATTTCCTCACGGACTATGTTCATGTCATTAACATTGTTCCGACAAGTGGGAACCGAATCGCTGTTATATATTCGCCAATTACACAGTCTAGTGATGCAAATCCTAGTAAAACCAATCTATTTGCCACTATGTTTAATGCAAATGATTTGTCTCAGATTTCAACACAGCAGTGGAATATTTCGAGTCTTTTCACCACACCAAAACAACTATATGAACACGGTGTTGTTGGAGTGATATACAATGAGCAGAAGGGTGTATTAACTGTATTGCTTAGCGCATTAGAATCTCAATATGGAACAAGGAATTATTGGTCTGTTGCGAATATTGATACTCAATACAATACTGTTGTAGGCAAAGTTTCATTTAAATTACCAGGATTAACACAATCTGGTGCATCTAATGGAAGTACCATCGATTTGGATAATTCTGGCAATCGTATAACTATTAAAACGCCATCTTTTGGAATTGCCGTTCTGGATGTCTCCGATCCTGCTTCTCCAAAAGTCATTTCTCTTGATACAACTTCGCAATAATAACAGTTCATTGATTTTTATCACATAAAAAGCGGGCTAAAAGACCCGCTTTTTGTTTGGAATATACTTACGAACAATACGAATGAATTTGGTTTGCTATTTTTTCCCACAACATTTGGCATTGATTCTAAAACCAACCTTTCCTCCTAAAATAAGTAACCATGACTATGAATACGGTGATCATAACGCACCAGACGGCGGGGTATCCCAGTGTCCATTCAAGCTCCGGCATGTTTTTGAAGTTCATTCCATATACTCCGGCAATAAATGTAAGTGGAATAAAGATTGTCGCAATAATGGTCAATACCTTCATCACCGAATTCATTTTGTTGCTGATTAATGACAGATAGTTATCAAGCATATTCGAAAGAAGATCTCTGAATGTGTCCACAGAATCCGTTGCCTGTATTGCGTGATCGTACACATCACGAAGAAAAGGAACAGTTGTATCGCTTATGAATTGCGATTCGGAATGTTGCAACTGCACCACAACATCACGCAGGGGATAAATTGCCCTCCTTACAAAAAGCATCTCCCGTTTCATCTGATACACAGAAGAAATAAAGGTATCATTGGGATTGGCAATAAATTGTTCTTCCATTTCCTCGATATCATTTCCGATGTGTTCCAGAATAGTAAAGTATCCGTCAGTTATAGCATCCAAAATACGGTAGACAAGGTAATCTGATCCTGATGATCGCAATTTACCCTTACCTGCCCTTAGACGTTCACGCATAGGATCAAAAATATCCTGAGGTTGCTCCTGAAATGTAAGTACAAGATTATCTTTAAGAACTATGCTTACCTGTTCAACACTTACGCGTTTATCTTTTTCAGAATAATGGAGCATTTTTACGACGACAAAAAAACAATCTTCGAATTCTTCAATTTTTGGACGATGAGATGTATTAAGAATGTCTTCCAGCAACAAAGGATGCAGACCAAATTGTTGACCAAGTGATTCAACAATTTGGGTATTATGAATACCATCCAGATTTATCCAATTGACATGGTCATTTAAAATAAATGTTTTGCAATCATTCACATTATCTACGGTTCGCTCCTCACACACTTCTTTGTTATAAACCCACATAGTTATATGCGGTACTTCAATTTTCTTCTTTCCGATGTGTTTAAGCGCACCTGGTGCCTCTCCAGCTTTCGAAGTTGTTTTAAGGAAGGAAGGAATAAGTCTTGTTTGCATAGCACTATGTATGATGACGCACAAAAAACCACAAATAAAGACAATTTTCAGGTACTTCTTATGATTCTCTTAATGTATAATGACCAAACTTAAAAGTATCATGTTCTCGATCCACACTATCACAGGCTTATTATCAGTCATCTCCCTCATTTTTTCTGCTGTATTGCTAAGAGAGTTCATGATTGTTACTGGAAAACGCAGAAGGCTTATTGCTGACTTAGGAGGGAGTGGGAGGGCTGTTCGCAGATTTAAGCACTCTCTTATGACAGTTTATCTATTGTCGAGTATAGGCTGGGCTTTGGGGTTATATTTTTATTCCCTCTTGCTTTTTTAGATTGTGAATTCTTTGATTAGCAACGAGCGGCTTGTATTATCGGTTTCCACACATTGGGTTAAATATGTGGGTAGCACTATTCGGAATCATTTCTTTTTACTGCTTGGAATAGCACTTCTGTATTCTGCCAACTTGGCAAAAATAGAAATAGTATCAATGATATCTTTCTTTGTGGGCTCATTTCTTGTATTTATTTCACATCATTCATTTTTCCATAAACTAATGAGTGAATCGATGCTTGATATATTTGTGACAACGGATCGTGTAATATATTTTGATGATAGTTTGTTTATGATGGATGATGAACACGAGGTGCCTCTGGAAAAAATTGCATCGGTAAGAGTACAACAACACGGTTTACTGCATAATATCCTCGATTATGGTATTTTGTGGTTCGATACGGGGGGAGGAGCAATAGATATGATGAGATCCATTCCAAATGTACCTCATCCGGATTATGTTGCAGAAATCATTGCAAAAGTATTAAAAGATCGTCGACAACAGAAAAATCCTGAGCATGATAATTCCATTAATTCAGATAATTATGATTACTAAACGGAAACTCACAGGCGTGGTATTTTGCTTCATATTTATCTTGCCGATGGTAGTCTTTGCTCAGGAGGAGGCGAAAACGATTGATGAAAATATTCTGAAAGATATTTATCAGCAGTACTTAAAAACTCCGGAAGATGAATTTATTCTTAAGCGCATAGAAGATGAAAGATCTTCAATAAGAGATTTTATAGAAGAGGAATTACAAAAAGTGGTAGCTCCTCCGCCGGAGGAAGCCGAGATCGATCCGTCAGAAATAACAAAAGCTCTTGATCGTCAGAAGGTGGTGATTGCTTCTTTGCAGGAACGTCTTCGTGAAAGAAAAGTTGATCTGGAGCTTCTGGACGCAGAAGAAGAGAAATTCTATTTAAGCCCAAGCGGCGATACAGGAGCTCTTCTGGAAGCAGGAAAATTCCGAATCACAAAAACTCATGAGGGACTGTTAGCCAAAAAAGCTATTTTAGAAGAACGAATATCCGTACTAAATTCACTTTTGTATCAACAAAATGAAAGATTAGCAAAACTGACATCGGAACAAAAAATGCTGCAATTTAGTACATTTATCATTATAGGAAAATATCTGCTTGTTCTATTGCTTATATGGATTCTCGAAAAACTAATAAGGATGCACTTACTATCACTCATAAAACATGATGACAAACGTTATACGGTAACAAAGATATTTTCATCAACCGTATATATCATCACAATTGCCTGGATTGCGATAACTTTGTTTGCCAAAAACCCCGGAGTACTTGCTTCTTTTGCAATAGTAGGTGCAGGACTTGCGATAGCATTGCAGGACGTTGTTAAAGATGTTGTAGGTTGGGTGGTAATTATCCAAAATCGTCTTTTTTCAACCGGTGATCGTGTAACGATTGGTAATTCAACAGGAGAAGTTGTGGATATCGATGTATTGCGAACAAAATTACTAGAAGTTGGAATACCGCCGGAGGGTGTTTTGGAGCATACGGGTAAAATTCTTTCCATACCGAATTCCAAAGTGCTGGCACAGAACGTGACCAATCACAACACCACATCGGATTTTGTAAATTCCGAAGTGCACATTACAATTACCTTCGAAAGCGACTGGAAAAAAGCAAAAAAAATACTGGAAGATATTCTCAAAGAGGAAACGGATGAATTTACGGAAAGAGAAAAAATTCAGCAAATCAGAAGAACACGATCAATGTATATACGCCGGCAGGTGATAGGGGCACGAGTGTATATGGAAGTGGCGGATGATGGAATTATGTTTATTCTCAGATTTCCTGTTCCTATCGGCGAAAGACGTATTGTAGTTTCCGGACTTTCGGAGCGTGTTATGAATGCACTTGATTCAGAACCTAATGTGGAGCTTGCTTACAAGACAATGAGGTATTATAAAAGGGGTGAATAATACTTAACTCATAGGCAAAAAACTGTTAAGGTTCTTATATCATGAGGATTTTGATTGTAGAAGATGAGCATCAGCTCGCGCGAAACATCCAGAAGTATCTATTGTTGGATAAATACGCAGTAGATGTCGCATTTGATGGAGAAGAAGGGCTCAATAAAGCGATGACCAATGATTATGACTGCATGGTACTCGATCTTAATCTGCCAAAGCTTGATGGTGTTGAACTATGCAAAGAACTAAGGAAAGAGAAGAAAAATATGCCTATCATCATGCTTACGGCGCGTTCAGGAAGCCAAAGTATTATTACCGGCCTTGATGCCGGAGCGGATGATTATCTAACAAAGCCATTCGATCTTTCGGAACTTTCTGCACGAATACGTGCCATTGTACGCAGAAAGTCTGAGAATAGGTCGCCGCTTTTAAGTTCAAAAAACGTCAAGGTGGATACAAATTCACAGCAGGTTTATAAAGGCGAAGTCAAGGTATCTTTGGCACCGAAAGAATATGTACTTCTTGAATATTTACTAAGAAATAAGGACAGGGCAATTACCCGACCCAACTTGATTTCACACGTCTGGGGTGCACAGGAGGATCAACTTATGTTCTCGCAAACTCTTGATGTTCACATTGCATACTTAAGAAAAAAGCTTGGGAAAGACCTGATAACCACTGTTCCGGGATGTGGATACATGATTACCGATAATAAAGATGTTTGACAAACTCCGATTCAGAATCGCGCTTCAGTTTACTATTGTAATTTTTATATTATTGCTGATTTATGGAGCAATATTTATTCCTATTGATTATCGTGATTACAAGAATGAGCTTGAGGAAAATCTGACAAATGACGCTTCCAGAGTGCTTTCTCTGATGGATCTGAAGCCGGAAGATGCCATAAGAAAGCTTACGGAACGGGATGATTTTCGAGTCAGAATTTTCAATGCCGACGATATTGTTGTTTACTCGGGACAGTTGTTTACCGAGAATGATAATGTGTTAAGGCATGATCCTTTCAAGATTAATTATCATAATGATAGGTTTTTTGTGATGACATTTCCTATTGAACTTCATGGAATTCCGTCTGGTAGTTTGCAAATCGGAGAGGTCTACCATGTATTTATTGAAGATCTTAGGGAAAAAATGATAATCCTTTTTCTTGAAAGCTTGCTGGTTGCACTTCTGACTTACTTTATTGGCATGTTCTTTGCAAAACGCGCATTGGCTCCCGCGGAATCAATGTACAAGAGGCTTGACCAGTTTTCACAAGACGCAAGTCACGAACTTAAAACACCTCTTGCAAACGCATCTTCCTCTCTTGACCTTGCTCTTATTGGTGAAAAACCCCGTAAATATGTAGAGGAAGCAAAAATAAATATTATTCGAGCTGCCGAGATAGTTGATGATCTTCTTGAGCTGGCTAAAATGACAAAATTTACACTGCAAAAAGAGGAGATTAATTTGTCTAAACTAATACGCGAAGTCATTAAAGAATTCAACGCACAAGCGCGTTTCATGAAAGTAAGATTTATAACACAGATTGCCGATGACATTTCTGTGGAAGCAGATCCCGGATACATATTGCTTCTTATTTCCAATCTTATAAACAACTCTCTTAAGTTTTCAGAATCAGGAGGCGAAGTTCAGATAATACTTGACGAACACAGTATTCAAATAAGGGATAAGGGAATAGGGATAGATTCCAATATGATCGAACGGCTGTTCGATCCGTTTTTCCAAGCCGAATCTTCACACTCAACCAAAGGTTCGGGGCTGGGTTTGAGCATTGTTAAAAAGATTGTGGATGCACATGAATGGATGATAGATGTGCAGAGTATTAAAGGCATTGGAACATCTTTTTCGATTACCTTTAAGTAACTTGATATTAATGATCTCTTAAGGATCGTTATTTATGATGATCGTGTTTTCATTTTATATTTTATTATTTCACCACTTAACAATGCTGAAAACACTTATCATCACCGGTCTTTTATTTTTTACTCCTGCCAGCAGTCTTGCTTACACAGTTGTGCAAACTGATAACTCTGGCATTGATTATGCTCCATGCGCTCATATAACGGATGTATTGGAGCGCTATCAATGCAGACGCTATGAAGCAATGACACAGGTTCGTATTGCAAATGACGAATTCAGAAGGTATTCCAGGCCAACGATTATAACAATCAAGCAGGAACTTGCGACAAAACGCAAGCAATTCTATATGAAAAAGAGCACGGAACAGGAACGTGTTAAATTCGAGAAAGATTTAAAAGCCAAAAGCTTGCAGAAGTACAAGGAATGGTATGTAGGGGAACAGGAGATGCTACAAGCACGCAGAAACCTGCGAATGGCCACAAGGCTTCCGAACAATCAGGAATTGCGCATGGCGCTTATTCAGCAAAAGGGAGTGTTTCTTGATGTCAAAGGCAACCAAAAAAAGACCAGAAGAACTATTGTGGAAGACCAGATCGAATACATGAAGTCATTCAAGAACGCAGAATAACACATAAATATAAAGTATTAAGTGGGGCATAAGCCCCGCTTTTTCGTCTTAAGGACTTCTTAAGGAATATAGAGGAGCATGTAGTCGATTATCTTACTACCCCTTTTATCAATGGAAATCTCCAAAAAGTATTCCGCTCTTATCAAGATCATATGGGTGATTCTTATTATTACATTGCTAGTGTTGCTAGAAAAAGTATCAGCTGCACCGTATTCTGATGTACCGACAGGTAGCTGGTACGAGCAGGTAATCCAGAATTTTAAAAACGAAGGCTTATTGTATAGGGTGCGTACTATATTTAATCCATCTGGCAATGCAATAAGAGCGGATTTTATGCAGCTAATTTTGGATGCCCAAGGTGGAATTACCAGATCGACCCCATCAACTCCAAGTTTTAATGATGCTCTCGGAAGTGAGTGGTTTTATTCATATATCGAAGAAGCCGCAAGACTTGGATGGGTTAAAGGTGACGGCAATTGCTATGGATCAAAGCCTTGCAATGCGCGACCTTATGGAAACATAAATCGTGCGGAAGCCGCAGCGCTTCTTGTGCGTGCTTTTGGATTTGAACAAACCAAAGCGGCTCCTCATTTCATCGATAACCAAATGGGGCAATGGTATACGAATATTATTCAGACTTCTGCAGATCATTGTATTCTGCAGGGTGATGATTCAACAAGTAAAGTTCGACCCGCTGATTTTATGAATCGTGCGGAAATGGTGGCTATGATAGATAGGGCTCGTAATCGTCAGACTTATGGAGTGGATTGCGGAAAGATTCAGGAGGCTGTTCATAAGATTTCAGAAATTACATCGATTGCCGGGAATAAAATTGCAGTTGATTTTAATACTGACCTGAATGGCGGATCAGTTTTGGACACTCTAAGATATCGTCTGGTCAGTTTTCCGGACATAATTGTTACAAATGCAAAACACATTCGTCCACAAGGCGTTGAGCTAACATTTAGTAAAGATCTGATTGCAAAAAAGAATTATACTCTCGGCGTAAACAATATGGTTACGGCAAATGGAAAATTGTTTTCAGATACATTATCTTTCATCGGATATACAATTCCACAACCAAGCGAAAGTACTTTAACTTTAGCTGCGGTCAATGTGAATGCATCCAAATTAAGCATCCCACGTGGTGCGATGCGGGTGCCAATGCTTACCGTAGATTTTACAGCTTCGTGCGACAGCGGGCTTTCACTGGATGATATAATGCTTACTCGAGAAGGAATGGGATCCAAAACGGATATTGATGGTATCTATGCTGTGGTAAACGGGGAGCGTGTTTCCAGAAAAAGAACAATTGATGCAAAAAATAATACTGTTTCACTTCATTTTACTAAATCAATTATTATTCCTGCTTGTTCAAGCAAAAGGGTGGAATTTGTTGCTGATATGGCTTCCGGTGCAGCTTCATCCGGAGAGCATAGGTTATCAATAAAGACAGCTGTTGATATTGTAACGAATGCAAAGAAGATACAAACATCATATCCAATTCGTGGCGGAGAATTTACGGTTGCCGCAGTTACAACCGGAACTGCGAATTTGGAATATCGGACAGTTTCTCCGAGCGAAGTTAAAGTTGGAGATAAATCTGTTGCTTTAGGTAAACTATCTTTATCTTCAAATTCCTTAGAAAGCCATACTTTGGTGAACGTAATGTTTAAACAAGATGGTTCCTTAAAAGCCGGTGATATAGAGAACATAAGAATCAGGAGAACAAACGGAGAAGTACTTTCAAACAGCATAAAGAAAATGACAACAGATTATGTGTTGTTGACTTTCAGTTCACCACTTATATTGAAACAGGGTGATAATATTTCTCTTGAACTTATAGCTGATATTATTGGAGGCGCGGGTCGTACGATACAGTTTATGGTTGAAGAGGATTCTGATTTTTTTGTGAAAGGATCTGCTTATGGACAAAACAATAATTATGGTTCGCGAGTATCAGTTTCGCCAAAAACTACTCCGGCACTGGTGGCTGTAGATGCCGGTGGATTTGTTCTGGAAACGGATGGTCCTTCACAACAGAATTATGCGAACGATACTCGTGGTGCGCTTTTGGCTAATATTATGATGACATCTGGTGATGAGCCTGCTTCTATCAGGAGTATGTATATTCTGGTGCAGGCACAAACCGTAGCGGGGTTAGGTATGGGGTCGGGGAGTGGAGCTGATGATGAAATTAGTGAGCTTGTGAAGAATATAAGGCTTCGAAATTCTTCAAAAGGAACTTCCGTATCCGGAGTTAGACTTTCCGGTGCGAATGATTCGCTTGCAAGCACACAAAAGACATATCAGATTTATCGTTTTGATAATTTTAATGTAAGAGGAAAAGAGAATTGGATGTTAGAAGTTGATTTCATAAATAATGGAACATCACGACATCCTTTATCCGGAGACAAGTTCCGGGTTCATATTTGCGGGGAACCAACTCAAATTAAATCCACAAACGGAACATTCCCAACAACAAATACGACAGGCTGTGATTTTGCAGGCTTACTGTCTTCAAGATCAACTGCTTATCAAATGAGAATAGAAGGATTATCAACAGGAGATACAATTACGGATGTCAGACCAAGGGGATCCATATCGGGCAACTTCCATTCGATTGCTCTTGCTGCACTCACAATTAGTCAACAGAGTGCCGGGACATCAGATATTACCGTAAGGGGAGCAAAAGATGTCAGTCTCATGCGTTATGAAGTCAGAGCCGGATCAACCAAGGATATCCTTTTAACAAGATTATCTTTCGAAGCAGTTGCAGGTTCTCTTCAGAACGGACAAAACTATACTTTGTGGGTAGACACCAATAATGATTCGAAAGTGGATACTGTCCTTCAAAGCGGAGCTGCTCCGCAAGGCAATATACTTACTTTCAGCAAACTTTCAGGAGGCGGATATGTTGTAAAAGCGTCAAAAATGACGGTTTTTGAGCTTCATAGTAATATTACATCGTCTCCATTGAGCAATAGCCTGCAAGTGGGATTTGCGTCAGGTGTTTCAAATTATATTGAAGCTGAGCAGATAGACGGATCAACTCTTTCCGGTATCAGAACAAATGGATCATGTATCGATACTTGTGATATATCAATAACAACAAATAATTCTTTACTTTGGACAATACTAAGTCAGGGAAATCTATTTGTGGGGCAATCAACAACTCCTATCCGCAGAATGCAGATTTTAGGAGGAGAATTAAGCGATCCAATATTACGTCTTGTATTTCGAGCAGATAATGAACCGATTGATGTAACCGATATTCAGATAATATCAGCTCAGTCAAAAGCTTCATCCATCGAGAGACTGGAATTATTCAAAAACGATGCAGTTACTCCATTCGCAATCGCCACTACTTCCGGATGTGGGAATTCTAATGTGATAAGTACACACAATGGAATACCCGTATCTACTTTCTGTGCTAAGATGAACAGTCAGCAGTTTGTTGTACAACCTAGTGCAGATTCAACTGTGCTTGTACGTACACGTGTAAAGACAGATACAAATGGAGGTATTCCAAACGACATAATTCAACTTTGGGTTGCTGGTCAGACAAGCGGCAACATACAATCGATCAAAGGACGTGGAACTGCATCCAGTACAAATCTAATCGTGAATAACGGTGATAATTCAGGGCAAGGTGAAATTATTATCGGAAGGAATTCATTTGGAGCAAATGCAGATATTACAGGTCCGGAACACCGTGTTGTAATGTCTAAAATAAATAGCATCGTAAATGCCAGCATTGATTCAAATAATACCGCAATACCGGTTGGTACGTCAGATATCGGTCAATTTGCTTTCACGGCTGCACAAAATTCAAATTCAAAAAATGGAAACAACGAAGTGGCAATAGATAATATTATATTTACTGTTAATTCTTCGAATGTTGCAATTGATGCCGAGAGTTTGCGCATTGTTCGCCAAGGTGATTCTTCCATAGAACACCCATGTGATGCCATAGCATCTGACGGAACTGCACTATCGGGAACAATTAACGGTATATTTCTTGCATCGTGTTCAGATCTGATTTCATCAGCTTTTAGTGAAAGGATTGCTAAAAATTCGACAGCTGTATTTGCATTGCGTGCGAATGTTACAAATCCTTCTTTAGGCAAGAGTTCAACTCTGCAAGTTTCGCTACAGAATTATTCAGATGCAACAAAGTCATTCTTCGGCGCAACGGGTAGCCACATTGAGTGGATGGATAAAGACGGTGTAACATCTCAAAGATATTATTGGACAGATCTGAAATCAACTGCAGTCAATTCAACGACATATAGGAATTGATATGTCTCTTTCGAAAATTGTTAACCGGCATACCCCTGCTCCTTCACTAAAAAGGAGCAGGGATTTTGCAGATTATATTATGTATGTAATTGTAGCATGCATGGGGATTATTATGTCTTTAATGGCACTGCTAATGACAATAGCATTGCTTATATACATGGGATTTGAGATATTCGATATTCTTCTGTCTTCAGTTCTTGCACCAAAAACACGCAACATTTTGCATGACGTTGCCCTAATGCTTGTAATCCTTAAGGCAATAAAAATACTGATCTTCTTTGTCAGCACCCATAGAGTTGGTATCAAGTATTTAGTGGAAATTTCGATAATCGCACCAGCAATAGAAATTATCTTCGCACCGGACAGGCACACTTGGTGGTTAATTGTTATTTTTGCTTTTTTTAGCATCACAAATCTGATCATTTATCTTGTTTTTTATGAAAGGATAAAGGAGCTGGACCAGGATATTGCAAATCAGGAAGCAAAATGCATTCCGGGGGTGTAATATAACCTGCATATGAGACTTCGATTTCACAAAAGAAGACCATTAGCAAATGTCCGCAGGTATCTGCATGAGGTTATACTCCTTCGCCTAAATAATTCCGATTCTTGAGGATTCATTAATTATTAACAAAATCTATTTCTAATGGCTATGGAGTACGAGATTGCATAACAAAAGCACAGTGAATTTTTCGGAATTAT